>JAEEGL011964882.1_pt1 | contig 11521 bp, 6 predicted proteins | sample 9134231 | NCBI WGS metagenome assembly JAEEGL01 (sample SAMN16246548, study PRJNA631951) | gut metagenome | biome: gut microbiome; feature: rumen; material: fiber-attached | host: Bos | place: Iran: Karaj | collected 2018-10 | reverse complement strand
TGCGGCGGGCGGGGGGGGGGGGGGGGCCCGCCGCGGGGTGGGGGGGGGGGGCCGCCCCCCCCGGGGGGGGGGGGGGGGGGCGGGAGCCAACGGGTGTTTGGGGGGGGGGGGGGGGGGGGGCTGGCGGGGGGGGGGGGGGGGCGGGAGCCGCGGGCGCGGGACTCTTAGGAGCAGGACTCGTAGGAGAGGGCGCGGGGGTGGCTGCCGGAGTGGCGGGGGAGGCCGGCGCCGCGGGAGCGGGACTGTTAGGGGCAGGACTCGTAGGAGAGGGCGCGGGGGCGGCTGCCGGAGTGGCGGGGGAGGCCGGCGCCGCGGGAGCGGGACTCTTAGGGGCAGGACTCGTAGGAGAGGGGGAGGGAACCGAGGCCGGCTCTTCGAGACCGGAGAAAAGGGTTTTGCGGTGGTGGGCGGGGTCGTGGAGCGCGGACGTCTGGGCGGATGTGGAGGGGCTTTGCTGGGTGCCGGTGAAGAGGGTGTGGCGGTGGTGGGAGTGGAACTCGGGATGCGCGTTGGCGTGGGAGGGGAGAAGCGGGGATGGTTTCGACGGGGAAGGAGCAGGGGTGGCGATGGTTTCGAGGTCGAGAGCGGGGGTTTCGATGGGGCAGAGACCCGAGCCCTGGACGAGCTCCAGGGGGAATGAAATGGGAAGCTGGAGGTCCTTGTTGCCGTGGTACTTGACGACGCGGAGCTCGCGCTGGTTGTACTGGAAGGCGTCCATCTCGAGGACGATGGGGCAGTTCTCGACGAGGGATTTGGCGAGGGCGAGGGCGGGGTCGGAGACAGGCTTGTGGAGGAGAAGCAGCGTGGTGAGGGAGAGGGATGAGAGGGATTCGACGAAGGAAGCGACGCGGGTGGGAATTTCGGTGGCGGGGTGGACTTCGAGCCAGGGGACGACGGAGTTGAAGACGGCGAAGCCGATGGAGGCGCGGGAGACGAGAGCGTGGAGCTCCTCGATGGCGGTGTCGTAGGGGAAGCGGCTGTCGGAGGAGGCGGCGAAGGCGTCGCGGAGGGGGATGATGGAGAGCTGCCCGGTGCGGGAGGGGGTTTCGAAGTCGAGGCCGGCGGCGCGGGCGTCGAGGAAGGCGGATTCAGGGGCCTTCTCGCAGAAGATGATGGCCTTTTCGCCGACGCGGAGGACCTTTTCGACGAACTGGGCGGCGAGGACGGCCTTGCCGCAGTCGCGGCGTCCGCGGACGAGGGTGGGGAGGTTGAAGTAGATGCCGCCTACGGCCTTGTCGAAGAAGGGGAGGCCGAGCTTTGTCTTTTCGATGTTCATGGGTCGTCGCGGTATTTGGTGTAGATGGATTCGATGTCGCGGATGCCGAGGGAGCAGGCGGCGGCATCGGAGGTGTGGGCAGCTGCGTTGAGGGCGAGGGCGGCGTCGCCGAGGTCGCTGGCGCCGACGTTGCGGGCGAAGCCCAGAAGGGTGTGGGTGGCGCGGCGGATGGCGAGGAAGTCGGGCGGGTTGCCGTCGGCGGCGCGGAGCTGGTCGAGGCATTCGCCGAGGGCGCGGATGAAGGTGGCGTAGAGACCGGGGACTTCCTCGGGGGTGAGGTGGAGGGCGGTCAGGAAGTGGTCGACGACGTTCTGCTTCATGGTGTTGTCACCGTGTCTTGGTCGATGTGAAGGGCGGTTTCGAGGCCCGGGGCGGCGCGGACGTAGCGGGTGGCGTCGGCGAAGTGGGCGACGTAGTCGGAGATTTCGCCGGCGTCGTCGAGGAGGGCGTTGTAGGAGACGCACCAGACGCGCGGGTCGCCGGGGAAGCGGAAGAGGCGGAAGGTGCGGCGGTGCTGGATGACGAGGTCCTCCCAGACGGAGACGATGATGCGGGTGACGTGCTCGGGGAGGATTTCGCGGACGTCATGGCCGACGGGGTCGCCGACGATGCCCGGGAGGTTGCGGAAGGTCTCGTTGCAGAACTTGATGGCGTGGGTGTTGGGGTCGGTGGAGAAGACGGCGTCGGGGAGGGCGTCGAGGAGGCCTTCGGCGTAGGCGCGGGCCTCGTCCTCCTCCTCGGAGCGGGCGCTGCGGGCGGAGATGCAGGAGACGAGGGCGCGGACCTTGTGGACGAAGATCTTCTCGTCGATGGGCTTCTCGATGAGGTCGGTGGCGCCGGCCTCGTAGCAGCGGACCTTGGAGTCGGCGTCCGAGATGGCGGTGATCATGATGGCGGGAATGCGGCCGAGGAGGTCCTTTTCGCGCATGAACTTGAGGACGCGGAAGCCGTCCATGACGGGCATCATGACGTCGAGGATGGCGGCGGCGAGGCTGCCCGGGGAGGTGGAGAGAACCTGGATGGCCTCCAGACCGTTGCGGGCTTCGACGACATCGAAGTCGTTACGAAGAAGGGTCTTGAGGATGGTGCGCCCGAATTCGGAGTCATCTGCGAGGAGAACCTTGGGGCGGGTGACGGGGGTGGTTTGGGGTTCCATGGCGATGGGGGGTTAGGCTTTGTGGAGGAGGTTGGCGATGCACTCGGCGACCTTTTCGGTGACGAGGGGCTTGACGAGGATGTCGTCGAAAACGGAGGCGTCGAAGGAGGCGGAGGCGTCGGAGTCGGCGGTGACGGCGACCACGGGAATGCCGGCGAGGTCGGGGTTGGAGCGGATGGCGCGAGCGAGGGCGGCACCGTCCATGCCTGGCATCCAGAGGTCGGTGAAGACGATGGAGGGGCGGTGTTTGCGGATGGCGTCGAGGGCCTCCTGGCCGGATTTGGCGAGGAGGGGGGCGGCGCTGCCGATGGAGCGGAGGTGGAGGGCGAGGATGTGGAGGTTGAGGTCGATGTCGTCGACGAGGAGGGGGACGAAGTCGGGCCCGAGGGTGAGGCCTTCGGCGTTGGCGGCGGCGTTGGCGGGTTCGGGGGCGGTCTGCTCGATGGTCTCGACGTTTTCGACGCGGATGCTGAAGCGGGAGCCCTTGCCGACGGTGCTCTGGACGGAGACGGTGCCTCCGCAGGCGGAGATGAGGCGCTGGACGATGGAGAGGCCGAGGCCGGTGCCGTTCTGGTTGGCGCGGGCGTCGGGGCGGAAGTTGCTGACCTGGACGAAGGGGTCGAAGACGGTGGCGAGGCGGTCGGCGGGGATGCCGATGCCGGAGTCCTGGACGTCGATGGCGAGGTTGACGGCGCCGTCGGCGGCGGGTGTGCAGGAGGCGGACCACTTGACGAAGCCGCGCTCGGTGAACTTGACGGCGTTGCCGACGAGGTTGAGGAGGACCTGGCGGATGCGTGGGCCATCGAGGAGGAGGAGCGGGAAGGAGGCGGGGATGTCGTACTCGAGGGATATCCCGCGAGCGTGCGCGGAGTAGCGGAAGATGGTGGCCATCTCCTTGAAGATGACGGGGAGGTTGCACTGGCCGCGGCGCATGACGGTGGTGCCGGACTCGAGCTTGGAGAGGTCGAGGATGTCGTTGAGGAGGTCGAGGAGGGTGTTGGCGGAGCGGGTGATGCCCTCGGAGCATTCGCGGGCCTCGTCGGAGAGGCCTTCGGAGCGGCCGAGGATTTCGGCGAAGCCGATGATGGCGTTGAGGGGGGTGCGGATCTCGTGGGACATGGTGGCCAGGAACATGGTCTTGGCCTTGGCGGAGGCGCGGGCCTGTTCGGCGGCCTCGACGAGGGACTTCTCGCGGCTGGCGATCTCGGCGACGAGGCTGGCGCGGTGGACGGCGATCTCGACGAGGTTGACGATGTCGTGGCGGATTTCGAGGTCGGAGGTGGAGAAGGGGCCCTTTTCGTTGGAGAGGGAGCCGAGGTAGCCCCACTTCTTGCCGTTGAGGTTGATGGCACCGAAGTAGACGGACTGGCTGCCGGAGGCGGCGAGCATGTCTTCGATGTCGTCGTCGTGGGGGTCGGTCTGGCCGCGCTGGTAGACGAGGTCGGTGGCGTCGGGGAAGTGCCTGGCGATGCGGCCGCGCCTTTCGGGGGAGAGGAAGCTGGTGTTGTAGCCTTCGTCGCTGAACTGACTATGGACGCGGACGAGGGAGCCGTCGGGCTGGAAGCGGACGAGGAAGGTGTAGGGGGAGTGGAAGAGGGCGATGGCCTCGCGAAGGGCGATGGAGAGGATGTCTTCGGGTTTCTCGGCGGTGGCGAAGGACTCGAGGCAGCGGCGGATGCGGGTGGAGCGGTCGAGGAGGGTGGTGATGCGGTCGATGGTGTTGGCGAGGACGTGGCGCTGGTGGAAGGCCTCGGTGTCGTCGCCGAGGATGACGACGGAGTAGGGAATGGTGTCGCCGATGTGGAGGGGGCGGACGGAGACCTTGTAGTGGTGGCCTTCGATGTCGGCCTCGCCGTCCCAGGGCTTGCCGGTGTGGAAGCTGGCGTGGCCGGGGCATTTCTCGTAGTGGGTCTGCTGGTCGCAGAAGGGGCCGAAGCAGCCCTTGCGGATGATCGCCTCGCGGGTCATGTGGGCGATCTCGACGGTTCGCTGGTTGAGGAAGACGATCTGGTGGGTGCGGTTGACGAGGAAGACGGCGACGGGGAGTTCTTCGGCGACCTTCTCGACGAGCAGGCGGACGACGCGGAGGCGTTCGCCGCGGGTGATGTGGTTGAGGAGGCCTTCGACGGCGGTGGCGAAGGAGCGGAAAAGTTCCTGGACGGCGGGGCTGGAGGCGGCGTCGGGGGAGGGGGCTTCGACGGCGAGGATGCCCCAGGGGGAGCCGTTGACGGAGAGGGGGCGGAGGATGCCGGGAGGCGCGGGCGGAGCCGCGGCGGCGGGACTCCCAGGGGGTGCGGCGGAAGCGTCTTCATGGGCGAGCCCCTTGGGGAAGGGGGCCTGGGCGGAGGTGTAGAGGGCGCGGATGTAGTCTGGTGAAAGGGGGGGCGGGGTGTCGGAATCGGAAGAGCAGTAGGTGGCTTCGCCGGGGAGGGTGAGGTCGGGGCCGGGGTCGTAGGCGAGGGGGAGCCCGTGGATCCAGCAGCGGCGGGCGTGGAAGATGTCGCGGACGGCGGTGCAGGCGCGGCGGAGGGTTTCCTCGGGGGAAGGCATGAGGAAAAGCTCGACGAGGGCGGCCTGGATGGCGTCGGCGGCGGATTTCACGTCGTCGGTTCTCGGGGGTTCCGGAGCTGGGGAGGCGGGGCTGGTCATTTGCGGCTAGAAGTGGAGCCTGAGGTAGGCCATGATGGAGTGATCGATGTAGTCGCGGAGGGCGAAGACGGACCCTTCGAGGACGAGGTCGAAGTAGTTGTTGAGGGTCTTCTCGTAGGAGCAGGTGACGCCCCAGGTGACGGACCAGCTGGAGGACTGGTCCTCCATGATGTAGGTGCCTTCCTCCTCCTCGACGACGGTGTTGGCGACGCCTTCGGTGTAGACGACCTTCTCGACCTTTTCAGTAATGCGGTAGGCGCGGTCGGGGCGGCCGCGGGCGCGGTGGAAGCCGCCGAGGAGGTCGAGGCGGAAGGTGTAGCCCTCCCAGTGCTGGAGGTAGCGGAGGACGCCCATGATGCGCTCGTCCCAGTAGGGGGTCCAGTAGAAGTCGCAGGGTTCGCTGGTGGTGGCGGTGGAGCACTGGACGCCGAGCCAGACGCCGAGGTCGGGGTTTGTCTCCCAGTAGGACTCGAAGCGGGCGGAGTACATGGCGTTGTCGTCGTCGTAGGCCCAGTAGCGGGCGGCGGCGCGCATGAGCCAGTCGTCGGCGGGGCGCCAGTCGGCGCCGGCGCCGGCGCTGTGGTATGCGAGGAACTTGACGGCGGAGTCGACGTAGCCGTGGTCGTAGAGGAAGGTGAGCTCGAGGTTGTCGCGGGGGTGCCAGCGGGCGCCGAGGGAGTAGAGGAAGATTTCGTCGTCCTTGGGCTGGACGAAGGCCTTGGAGTTGAGCCGGTCCTGGAGGTTGATGTCGGTGTAGTCGGGGTGCCTGCCGGTGGGGGAGCGCTCGGCGTGGCCGAAGGAGAAGGCGAGGACGGCGCCGGTGCCGGTGCGGTGGGGGAGGGTGGCGACGTACGACTCCGTCTTGGACTTGAAGGTGTAGCGCGACTTGCCGTAGGGGACGTTGGTGACGACGATGGCGTTCCAGCGCGGGCGGACGGTCTGCTTCATCCAGTAGTCGTAGTAGCGGAGGGAGAAGGTGGTATTGCGGTTGAGGTCGAGGCCGGCGCGGACGCCGAAACCGTAGGTTTCAATCTGGTCGTTGGCCTTGGAGTGGGCTGCTTCGACGCCGAGGTAGGGGTGGGAGAGGTAGACGAGTGGGTCTGGGGTGGTTTCGGCGAGGCCGGCGGTATTGGAGCGGTCGACGACCGCGGACTCCTCGCCGGAAAGGGCCTCCTGGGCCTCGGGGTTGATGGCCTTGACGAGGTTTTCGGGGCTTTCCTCCTCTTCCTCTGCATTGGAGGGGAATGGCTCGGGATCCCGGGCCTCGGAGGTCTTCTGGGTGGAGTCATCCTCTTCCTCGGTGGAGACGGCGAGGAGGGGGCGGACGTCGTGGAGGGGCTTGTTGCGGAATTGTGCGCGGAGCTGGTTCTCCATGGCGCGGCAGAGGTCTTCGGGGTAGCCGTCGCGGCGGAGGAGCTCGAGCATGCGGTTGGCGAGGTTGGGGCGGTTCGTCATCATGGCGATTTCGGCGCGCATGCGGCGGGCGATGAAGGTGGGGTGCGCCTCGTAGGCGTGTCGGATGACGTCGGTGCCCTCGTCGGACCAGTGGGGCTCGTATCGGCGGCAGAGGAGGAGGTCGTCGCCGGCGACGGTCCATCCATAGGGGCTGGGGACGAAGCCGATGGTGTACTCGCGGGCGGCCTCGGAGAGGATGCTGCGGGAGGGGTTGCGGAGAACGGAGAGGTTGCAGCAGTCGATCTGGCCGATGTCGCCGTAGGGGTAGGCGACCATGGGGACGGGGCTGTCCTCGCCGCCCATCTCCTGGGCGAGGATTTCGCGGCTGCGGCGGAATTCGTCGCGCATGCGGCGATCCCATTCGTTCATGGATTCGAGGCGGTTCTTCTCGGGGAGCCAGACGCGGTTGGGGAGGGGGGCGCGGATGTCGATTCCCTCGCGGTCGACGGGGAGCTTTACATTTGCGGAATGCAGCTGGCTGCCGATGAGCCATGCGCCGGAGGCGGCGGCGTCGCGGAGTTCCTGCCAGCCGGCGCGGGAGGGGACGTATTCCTTCTCGGGGCGGGTGGGGGTGAAGATGCCGAAGGGGACACCGAACTCCTGTGCGACGGAGGTGCCGAGGACGAGGGCGGAGCGGTGGTCGTCATCGAAGGTGATGACGAAGAACTTCTTCGGGCGGGACTCGCTTTCGTCGGGGTTCATCGGGGCGGGGAACTTGCGGGTCCCGGTGAGGCCGTAGCGGATGGAGTCGAGGAAGCGGGCGGTGGCGGGAACCTCGGGGCGGAGGGTGGCGTTGACGCGGCTTTCGCCCTTGGAGAGGCCGACAAGCTGGGGGATGTCGGCGGGGGAGACGAGGGTGAAGCCTTCGCGCTGGAGGGCCATGATGTGCTCGTGGAGGCGGCGGACGGAGGGGGCGGGGGTCCAGTCGCTTTCGGTGAGGCCGTGGTAGAGGAGCGTGAAGACGGCGCCCTGCTGCGCGGCGGCCTCCATTTCGTCGATTTCGCGGAGGGCGTCGGTGAACTCGCCCTTGGCGGTGCAGAGGCGGGCCTTGTAGTAGTGGAACATGGGGTCGGTGGTATCGAAGACGCTGTAGCGGTCGACGAGAATCTGGAGGGCGTCGTCGTAGCGCTCGTCGCGCATGGCGAGCTCGAAGAGGAGCATCTTCGCGCGGGAGTGGTGGCGGTTCTCGGTTTCGAGGATGTGGACGGCCCAATTGCGGCATTCCTCGTGGCGCTTGGCCTCGAGGAGGCGCTCGGCGTAGAGCATCTGGTATTCGAGGTTGGTGGGCGCCTCGTCGATGGCCTCGCGGAGGAGGCCGAGGATGAAGCCTGTGCGGTACTGCCCGGGGCGGCGGTTGTTGGCGAGGTGGCAGCGGTTGGCGAGGCGGACGCGGAGGGAGGCGCGGGTGATGGGGTCGCCGGTTTCCTTGATGATGTCGAGGAAGGGCTCGATGTCCTGCTGGCCGGAGATTTCGGCGATGTCGGCGCGCAGGAGCATGGCCTGGCTGTTGCCGGGGTCTTCCTCGAGGACGTCAAGGCAGAGCTGGTCGGCGGTGCGGAGCTCGCCGACGCGGACTTCGAGGAGGGCCTGCTCGAGCATGAACTTGATGTTGCCGGGGAGCTCCTCGTTGACGCGGCGGTAGATGTCGACGGCCTCGTCATAGGCGAGGCGCTGGGTGAGGAGGGTGGCGAGGTTCATGGCGACGTCGAGGCGGTCGCGGTTTTCGTTGAAGAGCTCGCGGAAGCATTTTTCGGCGTCCTCGGCGCGGCCGAGGCGCATGAGGTTCTGGGCGTACCAGAAGCGGATGTCATACTGGCCGGGGTTGATGCGGAGGGCCTCCTCGAAGGATTTGTCGGCCTCCTCCCAATGGCTTTGGAGGATGGCGGCCTGGGCGAGGAGGGCGTGGGGGAGGGCCTCGTCCGGCATGAGGCGGCGGAAGTACTCCCAGAGGCGGACGGCGCGGTCGAGCTGGTCGAGCTTGATGTAGGTCCAGCCGAGGCCTTCCCAGCCGGCCTGGAGGGAGGGGTCGCGACGGAGGGCCTCCTCAAGGAAGGCGCTGGCCTCCTCGTATTCCTCGTCCTGGATGAGCATGAGGCCGCGGTAGAGGAGGGCGTTCTGGTCGGTGACGGAGACGTCGTTGCGGCGTGTTTCGTCGATGACCTCCTGGAATTCTGCCATCTGCTCGGGGGTGGCCTCGGGGGGGATGGGGAGGATGACGGAACCGGGGTCGGCGGCGGCGTCGGCCTCCTCGGTGGCGAGGAGCTTCGGAGGCTCGGCGCGGAGGGCCGCGGCGAGGACGAGGGTCAGGAGGACGGCGGGGAGGACGGGGCGGGTCATTTGTTCCAGAAGGTCTTGAGGACGGCGCGGGTGATGAGCTTGGCGCCGTCGTTGGTGAGGTGGACGCCATCGGGGTCGCGGACGGTGAGGGCGGCGCCGGAGTTGGACATGACGTAGGGGGAGAACTTGCCGGGGCGGCGGGAAAGGACGGGGCCGAGGTCGAAGAGGGTGATGTGGTCCTTGCGGGATTCGGCCTGGGCGAGCCGGGAGACGACCCGGTTGACGAGCATGGCATGCTCCTGGTTGGCGGGTTCCTTCATGTCGGGGAGAAGGAGCCAGACGATGCGGTCGACGCCGTTGGAGAGGATGTTGTCCATGAAGGACTCGACGCGGCGGGTGTATTCAGGCTCCCACTCGGGCAGACCGTAGCGGATGGGGCCGTTTTCGCCGCCTTCGAGGGTCTGGCGGTCGTTGGTGCCGAGGGAGACGAAGACGGTCTTGGGGTGGTGCTCGGCGCAGAGTTCGTTGATTTTGGCGTTCCAGTCGAAGACGGCGGGGCGGACGAGGCCGGAACCGAGGGAGGAGAAGGCGACGGCGGGCTGGATGTTGGCCTTGATGAATTGCTTCTCCATCACGCCGCCGAGGAGGCGCATCATGGAATCGCCGACCATGAGAACCGGGGGTTCGAGGGTCGGAGGCGGAGGGGCGTCCTCCGCGAAGCAGGGGAGGGTGACGAAGGCGAGGGCTAGGAGGGTTTGGGGGATGCGCATGGTTGTGGGGGAGGGGCTAGGGGTTGATGAAAGTTGTTGGCTCTAGTGGCTAGTGGCTAGTGGTTAGTGGCTAGTTCGAGTTGCTGAGTGGTGGAGGTTCAATGCAAGTGGTTGGATGGGAACTTAGAAGTCGAGGAATTGGTCGAGGTCGTCATCGTCGTCATCCTCCGACTGGGCGGGGGCGTCGTGGGTTGGGATCGCGGGTGGCGGCGGTTCGAGAAAGCGTTTTTCGAGGGCTTTGGTGGAGGAGCGGAGGAGGTCGGCGCGGATGGCAGAGGACGTTTTCGCGATGGGGGTGAGAAGACGGATGGCGGGGGCGCGTGAAGGGGCGTCGAAGGGAAGCAGGTCGACGCTGTGGAGCATGGCCGGCGCGTTGAGGAGGAGGAGGAATACGAGCGCCGAGACAGCGAAGACGATGACGCCGACGGGGCGCATGGCGTTCCGGGCGGAGGGGGCGGGGCTGGCGGATTTGGTCGGCACGGGTACTGGACAACTAGAACTGGAAGTAGATGAAGGCGGGGACGCCGGAGGGGCCGAGCCCGAGGACGAGGGTCAGGAGAATCGCGGCGGCGAGACCCTGGACGGGGGCGGGAAGGCGGTTGAAGCAATTCCAGAGGGCGCGGGGGCGCATGGCATCGGCGAACTGGCAGAGGAATCCGGCGGCGAGGACGGCGATGGAGGTCCACGAGAAGAGGCTGGCGGGGACGGAGAGCCGCGCGAAGGCTCCGAAGACCTCGTGGGCCCCGGCGAGGCCGAGGCCGCCCGTGCCGAGCCGGAAGAAGAGCCAGAGGCAGGTGGCGACGTGGAAGGTCCAGATGCGCTGGAGGAGGCGGAGGGGGGCGGCGGAGACGGCGGGGAGGCGGCGCAGGACGAGGCGTTCGGCGGCGAGGTAGGCGCCATGGAGGCCGCCCCAGAGGAGGAACATCCAGCCGGCGCCGTGCCAGAGTCCGCCTAGGAGCATGGTGAGGAAGAGGTTCCAGTAGGTGCGCGCAACGCCGCGGCGGGAGCCGCCGAGGGGGATGTAGAGGTAGTCGCGGAGCCAGCTGGAGAGGGAGATGTGCCAGCGGCGCCAGAATTCCTGAAGTGTGCGGGAGAAGTAGGGGGCGTCGAAGTTGACGGGGAGGGTGAAGCCGAGGAGGAGGGCGAGGCCGATGGCCATGTCGGTGTAGGCGGAGAAGTCGAGGTAGAGCTGGACGGCGTAGCCCCAGGCGCCGAGGAAGGCGTCGGCGGTGCCGAGGAAGGCGGAGTAGGAGAAGAAGGGGTCGACGAGATGCTCGGCGAGGTAGTTGGCGAGGACGGTCTTCTTGAAGAGGCCGACGGCGATGAGCCAGACGGCGCGGCCGGAGTCGATGCGGGCGTCGGCGGCGGGCGGGGTTTCCATCTGGGGGGGGAGGTCGGCGGGGCGGGCGATGGGGCCGGCGCAGAGCTTGGGGAAGAAGGCGAGGTAGTTGGCGAAGTCCAGGAGGGATCGGGCGGGGCGGCAGGTTCCGCGGGAGACGTCGACGACGTAGGCGATGGCCTGGAAGGTGTAGAAGGAGATGCCGATGGGGAGGACGATCGACTGGACGAGAGGGATGGTGTGGGCGGTCTGGAAGTCGATGAAGACGCGGATGGCTTCGGGGCCGAGGGCACGGCAGATGGCGGCGACGGCGGGGGACAGGGCATCGACGAGAAGGAAGGATGTGTACTTGAAGAAGGCAAGGAGGACGAGGTTGGCGACGACGGCGGCGCGGACGAGACTACGGGCTGGGGAGCCGCACGGAGTACTCCCCCCGGCGCTTTGCGCCACCCCCCTCTCGGAGGGGGGCTGAATAGGAGATGGGCTTTGCGCCACCCCCCTCTCGGAGGGGGGCTGAATAGGAGATGGGCTTTGCGCCACCTCTTTCTTGGAGGGGGGCTGAATAGGAGATGGGCTTTGCGCCACCTCTTTCTTGGAGG
>JAEEGL011342110.1_pt1 | contig 11521 bp, 8 predicted proteins | sample 9134231 | NCBI WGS metagenome assembly JAEEGL01 (sample SAMN16246548, study PRJNA631951) | gut metagenome | biome: gut microbiome; feature: rumen; material: fiber-attached | host: Bos | place: Iran: Karaj | collected 2018-10 | reverse complement strand
CAGGAGCAGGGTAAGCTCTTTGAGACATACAATATCGGTGGTCACAACGAGAAGCAGAACATCCAGATTATCCATATCATCCTTGATACACTTCAGGAGATGCTTCCAGAGGGAGACCCACGTAAGGAGCTTGTTTCAGAGAAGCTTATTAAGTACGTTACAGACCGTAAGGGTCATGATAGAAGATATGCTATCGCACCAGACAAGATCAAGGCTGAAATCGGCTGGTATCCAGAGACATGCTTCGAGGAATGTATCAAGAAGACTATCTCTTGGTTCTGCGAGCACGAGGATTGGATGAAGAATGGAACATCTGGTGATTATCAGAAGTACTATAACGATATGTATTCAGGAAAATAATTGGTTTAACGACAACATCGATTAGACTAGAAGTTTTGGGAGATGATGAATATGAGAGGAATAATTGAGGGCATAAGGTTTTTCTTTGCCACAAATAAGGTAGCTAGAATTGCTTTGGCTGCTGTTGTGGGCGCATCTGCACTCGGTGCTGGCGGAGCAGGAATCTATGCAATCTTAAATGATGACGTCGCACCAGAAGAGGTAGTTGCAGAGGCGGAAGTAGAAGAAGAGGCAGCAGCCGAGGATGTCTACATTCCAGCTTTCAAGAATATAGTCCTCACAAGTGAATCCCTTGAAAAGGATTTAACAATTTACATTTCAGATACAGAAGACAACGCTATCACAGGCGTGCCTTTCCAGATTAAGCTTATCAAGCCAGCTGATGCAGAGAATCTTCAGAGCTCTATCGATGAGATAAAGAAGATTGATGCAGACATCAAGGAGATGGCTGGCGGAGCTTTAGGTACAGAAGAGGCAGAAGATACTGAAGAAGTTAAAGAAGAGACAACAGAGGAATCTACTGAGGAGACAGCACAATCTGATTCAGAAAAGATTCTTGCCTTACTCGAATCAAGAAATGTAGATATTACAGTAACTGACGAGAATGGAGAAGTTGTTGATACTCAGAAGGGTCGCATCAAGGATGACCCACTTTATCAGCTTATTCTCGATAAGGAAAGTGCTATTCAGTCATATGCTATGGCTGTAAAGCAGGTAGAAGGAACCATCTACACTGATGATGACCAGGATGGTGTTATTTCTGAGAAAGACATGGAGCCAGGCGATTATGTAGCCTGCCTCATGTATGATTTTGATAATCAGGAGATTTATGAGCCTACAGATTTTGCACCTACAGTTAATGTAAAGGATAAAGTAGAATTCAAGGTTCAGAAGGAAATCAAAAAGCAGATTAAGAAGGATGTAGCAGCCGAGGATAATCAGCCTAAGGAAGCAGCTCCTGTTGAGGCGGTTCTTAAGGATACCGTGGAGTATGTAGCTTCAAGCAAGGTTGAAAACGGCGGCTCAGCCAAGGGGATTAAGGGCTCTGAAATTGCAGCACCTAAGTCTACAAAGGGCTCAAGTAAGGCTACCAAGAAGGGCAATGGCGTAACTTCTGTAGTTCATAAGCTTAAGCAGGAAGTTAAGAACTTCAATATCACTGTTATATATAAAGCAGAAGATAAGGAGCTTGGCAAAGAAACAGTAGCCGTTCCACAGAATACAGATAAAACATTTGAAGCTAAGACATTTGATGGTTATACACTTACTTCAGATAAGCAGCAGAAGGTAAAGGCTGATAAGGACAAGACTATTGAGTTCAAGTATAAGAAGAACGAGCCATCGCCTAGTCCAACTACAACACCAAGTGTTAGCCCAAGTCCAACAGCCACACCTAGTCCTACTGCTACTCCGTCTCCAACATCTACACCGGAGCCAACAGCAGAACCTACTAAAGAACCAACTAAGGAACCTACAGTAGAGCCTACTAAGGCACCAACTGCTAGTCCAACAGCTTCACCATCACCTTCACAGGATCCAACTCCTACTCCACAGGATGATGCAGCATGGTTCTACACAAATCGTCCTCTTGCAGTATCTATGAATATCAACAGATTCATGGCTGCCAAGATTGGAAAGAGAATAGCTGCAAACACAGCTACAGAGGAAAAAGCTTCACTTGATATGAGCTACTCAAATGGTGTGTTTACTATCACAGCCACAGCAAATGTCGGTTCAGTAACAGTAAATGGCACAGCTGTCACAATGAAGGATGGCAAGGGCACATTTACAGTTACAAAGGATGGAGATTACACACTTGCAGGTATACCAGTCTGGAGTGATAAGGTGGCAGCTACAGATGCTGAAAAGCTTAGCGTTACCTACACAGTATCAGGCTATGGCACAGCATCTACAGAAAGACTTAAGGATAAGGAAGGTCACGAGCTTTTCCTTGATGAGGCTCTTACAAAGCCTGCTACAGCAGCAGATTTTGCAGCAGACAAGACTTTCTACTTCAAGGCTCCAACATATGCATATTATGGATGGCAGTCAATTAATGGCGTAAGCTATTTCTTCGATAAGAACGGAAACAAGGTTACAGGTGAGCAGGTAATTCAGGGTGTTAAGTACAACTTTGGTCCTGACGGAGGCCTTCTCGTAAAGGGTAACGGTATCGATGTTTCCAAGTATCAGGGAAATATTGATTGGAATCAAGCTAAGTCAGCTGTCAGCTTCGCAATTATCCGTTGCGGATACCGTGGACAGACTGATGGACAGCTTCACGAGGACCCATATTTCTACAAGAACATGAAGGGTGCCAAGGCGGCAGGCGTAGCGACAGGTGTTTACATCTTCTCACGTGCTGTCAACGAGGCAGAGGCTGTTCAGGAAGCATCTATGGCTGTTGCTATGGCAAACAGTGCAGGAGGATGCGCATATCCAATCTTTATAGATATGGAAGACACAGCAAGAGGCGGTGGTTTATCGGCTGCACAGCGTACAGCTATCGCAAATGCCTTTATATCTACAGTTCAGTCATCAGGCTATAAGGCCGGTGTATACTGCAGTAAGAACTGGATGAATCAGAGAATGAATGCAGGCGGAATCAACGGTTCTGCATACATCTGGATTGCACAGTACAACACATCTTGTACTTACAGTGGTAAGTATTCAATGTGGCAGTACTCATCAAAGGGTTCAGTACCTGGTATTAAGGGTCACGTAGATATGAATAAATCGTTCTTCTAATGGAAAGATTATATGAATAATACAAATACGATAGAGACAAACAAAAAATTATTCCGCTTCGTAAGTAGCGTGGTTTTAGTAGTAGTACTAGCCACGCTCTTTGGCGTTATGTGGTACATGAGATTTCAGTACCTTATGAATCCATACACACGATTCCTTGGCAAAGGAAATTATCTGATGATAGGACTTTATATGGTTCTCACCATCTTGATGATTAATACCTTCAAGGGCTTTGGCATTGGTACAGGACGTATTTCTATCCTTACCATGTCACAGGCTATTGCTATGGGACTTGTAAATGTTTTGGAATTCTTCATTTTGATTTTGATGACAAGAATCAAAGCATTGATGTGGATTACACTTGCTTATGTAATCGTACTTACGGTGGCAGATGCAGTGGCAGTGCTGTTTGTTACTTATTTCAGTACAAAGATTTATAGAAAGATTTTCCCGCCATTTTCTATACTCAATATTTTTGGCGGGTATGAGAATGATTTGGTTTGGAAGATGAATCAGCGTGCTGACAAGTACAGCATCACTGGTGAAATCAGCTGCAGAGAGCCAATCGAGAAGATTACTAAAGAGCTTGATAATTATGATGCTGTGCTTATCAACGACGTACCAGCAGAGACAAGAAACGATATTATCAAGGCATGCTTTGCTACAGGCAAGAGAGTATATTTTACACCAAAGATTTCAGATATTCTTATCAAGGGTTCTGAGGAGGTAAATCTTTTCGATACACCACTTTACCTTTGTAAGAATGTGGGAATGGACGGAATATCAGCAGCAATCAAGCGTGCAGGAGATATTGTAATTTCAGGTATTGGAATTATCCTTACATCTCCAATTATGCTTGTTACAGCTATACTTATCCACAAATACGATGGCGGACCAGCACTTTATAAACAGACACGCTGCACCATCGGTGGAAAGGAATACAAAATCATGAAGTTCCGTTCCATGATTATGGATGCGGAGAAGGATGGCAAGGCTCGTCTTGCCAGCGTAAATGATGACAGAATTACACCAATAGGTCATTTCATACGTGCTACTAGAATTGATGAACTTCCACAGTTCTTCAATATATTCCTTGGCGATATGTCAGTGGTAGGACCTCGTCCAGAGCGTCCAGAAATCATCGCTGAATACGTTAAGGAAGTTCCAGAGTTTGCATTCCGTACTCACGTAAAGGCTGGTCTTACAGGCTACGCACAGGTTTACGGAAAGTACAACACCACATCATACGACAAGCTGAAGCTTGATATGATTTACTGCGAGAAGTGCAGTGTGCTTCTCGACATACAGTTAATACTTATGACTTTAAGAGTCATATTTACAAAAGATGCCACAGAAGGTGTGGCCGAGGGAGAAACTAACGCTAATGTCCACAAATAAGAAAGCGCTTATGCACGCCCATACGGCGTACATGGTGACTCAGTTTAATATCGACAACATAAAGATTTTGCAGGATTTAGGTTACACAGTAGATGTGGCCTGTTGCTGGAAAGATGAAGATAGTGCACTTAGTCCAGAGGCTATGAAAGAACGCAGAAAGAAGCTTGATGATTTGGGATGCCGAGTTATTGAGCAGGCTAGTATGCGAAAGATTTTCAACATCGGTGAGCTTAGAAAAGCATATTTGGAGCTGAAAAAAGAGGTAGAGGCAAACCAGTACCAGATTGTTCACACCCAGTCGCCAATCGGTGGTGTTATCTGTAGATTGGCATGCAGAAGAGCCAGAAAGATGTATGGAACCAAGGTAGTTTATGCAGCCCACGGTTTCCATTTCTTCAAGGGGGCACCACTTAAGAACTGGCTGGTGTACTACAATGTTGAAAAGTATTGTTCAAAATTCACCGACCTGTTGATAACTATCAACAAAGAGGATTACGACAACGCCAGAAAGTTCAACGCCAAGCAGGTGGCATACATTCCTGGTGCAGGAGTGGATACCCACAAATTCGTGGCCAGCGAGGACGGCAGAGCCCGTGTCCGCAAGGAACTTGGAATAGATGATGATACAATCGTCCTTCTTTCAGTTGGAGAGCTTATTCACAGAAAGAACCATGGAGAGGTTCTGCGAGCTCTTAAAATCATGAAGGACAATGGCACACTTCTGACACCTGACAGTGATGAGCGAGTTCAGCCAAAATATAAGATTAAATATCTTATTGCTGGACGAGGCAAAATCCAAAAGGAATTAGAAGAAAGCATCAAGCACCTTGGCTTGCAGGATTATGTGCAGCTTCTTGGATTTAGAAGAGATGTAGCAGATGTCTTTGCAGCCAGTGATATCTACGTGTTCCCATCTCATCAGGAAGGACTTCCTGTGGCACTTATGGAGGCTATGTCAGTGGGAATGCCAGTGGTTTGCTCAAAGATTCGAGGCAACATCGATTTGATTCAGGATGGAGAAGGCGGATATCTTTTCGATGCGAAGGATGCCAAGACATTGGTTGCAGCTCTTAATAAAGCCCTCGTAGATAACGAGGACAAGCGTCACGAGATGGGACAAATCAATGTCGAGACAATGAAAGAGTTTGATAAAGAGAAGGTTAATGAGATCATGAGGGGGATTTATGATAGTCTTACACATATCTAAGTCAAACAAATACTCTGGCATGGAGAATGTTGCTATAAACATTATGAAATCAATGCCAGATGATATACGTTGTGTGTATCTGACAGCTACAGGTTCAATAGAGACAAAGCTGTTGGACAACAATATTGAATACATCGGCATGGAAAAAATTGATGAGAAGGCCATCAAGGAAGTTATTGATGAGCTTCATCCTGATATTATCCATGCCTATGAATATGATGTGAGTCTTATGTGCACAAAGGTGACAAATGAGATTCCTATCATCAGCCATCTGTACTCTCTTCCAAAGTGGGTAGAGCGAATTGGCCCAAAGGCAGTTGTGTATGGTGGAGCCTGCAAGAGCTTTGCCAAAATAATTGTTCCTAATAGTGCAGTGCTTGAGAAATCATGGTTTAGGGACAAGATGGAAGACAGGACTGTTGTGCTTGGCGTTCCATTTAATGCAGTGGCTATCTTTGAAAAGGGATATGTGGCTGCTACTGAAATGACAAAGGAGAAGCTGGAAAGCTTCAAATCAGACCTGCTTTTTGTGGGTTACCTTACAGAGGATAAGAACCCTTTGGAATTTATAAAGATTGTAAAAGAAGTTAGTAAGAATCACCCTGATGTCAAAGCGACTATCGTAGGTGGTGGAGATTTAGGAAGCGAATGTCTGAAGCTTATTACAAAGCTTGGACTTTTGGACAACATAAAGATGGCGGGAATGCAGCATAACCCATACATCTATATGAATCAGACAAAGATACTTGTGGCACCTTCCAAGTTCGAAGGATTTGGAATGGCGGCTGTAGAAGCTATGGCCTTTGGAAAGCCAACACTTACCAGTAAGGTGGGCGGATTTATGGTCACAGTGGATGATTGCTGCGGTAAGATTTGCGGAAATGACAAGAAGCCAATCGACAGAGAAGCTTTTGTTTCGAATATAGAAGAGCTCCTGACTAACAGCGAGATTTATCGCATGAAGTCTGACGGAGCCAGAAAGCGCGCCAAGGCTTTGAATAACTTTGACGCATACATGGAAGAAGTAGTTAAGATTTATGAGGATGTTTACAAAACTGTTAAATAAGCTGAAAAATGCAGATTTCATATTGGTGACACTTTCCACCGTTGCATGTTCAGCAATGTCATTTATATTTAGCGTATATAATAAGTCACTGGTAAGCTCACATTTACTGGGAATATACCAAACCTGTTTGCTGGCAATGACATATATGAATTACGCTCAGTTTGGCGTGCTCAATGCCTATAACAGAGATTATCCACAGGCTCTTGGCCGCAGGGATATGGATGAGGCAGGAAAGCTTAAAAATACAGCAATGACCTTTATGCTTTTGATTTACGCAGCTATCTTTGTTGTGTTTGAAGCATGGGTATTGATTTATTATCGCGGCAGCATCGGAACAGAATCAGACGGTGCTAGATATGCATTTGGTTATGCCATGTGTCCTATTCTCATTCTCCTAAAGAGTTTTGATGATATGTCAAATGCCACAGTAAGAATGAATGGACATTACAATAAATCAGCAATCATCGGTTTTGTCCGTACTTTGCTGGCACTTGGTATTGGTGTGCTTGCTATCAACGTGGCAGGTTACTATGGCCTTTATGCAATGACACTTTCATCTGCAGCTCTTGGAATTATCATGTTTAGAAATGATGCATTCAAGGGAGCCAGATTACAGTTCGACTGGCCTTACATGAAGCTGATGATATTAGGCGGATTACCACTGCTTATTAACAGCCTCATTTGGACAATCGTTCAGTCAGTTGATAAATTTGTTATCTTAGGATTCTTATCTACAGATGATTTGGGTGTGTATTCAGTGCCACTTATGGGATTCACCACCATGGTGCTGGTGCCACAGACAATATCACAGGTATTTTATATAAAGGTTTCACATTTATATGGAGCCCATCAGGATGAAAAGGAGCTTCTGGATAAGGCTGGATACTTCACCAGCATTACAGCACTGATTTCAGGTGCAGCTTGCCTTTTCGTTTTCTATGTAATGCCTGTATTTGTACATTATTTCATGCCAATGTACACAGATGGAACAGCAGCTACACAGATACTTGTTATTGGCGTGGCAGTATATTCCACAACAATGCTTTACGGAAATATCTTCAGCGTACTTAAGCTGAATAAGTCATTGATTGCAAACTCAGTTGCACTTTGTATTTTCAATGTAATCTTCTCAAGCGGCCTAGTGCTGTTTGTAGAAAGAAGCATTAATATGGTTGCAATCGGAACAGGACTTTCCTATGCGCTGTATTCTTTGATGTTGATTATTAAGCTTTCCAGAAGGTTTAAATATTCCTTCAGCAAGCTGTTAATAAGAAGCTGGGGACCAGCAGTAGCGCTGATTGTTCCAGGCCTAATAATATATTTGTTACTACTATAAAAGAGGTATATAATTGAAAACAACTTTATTCATAGGCTGTGTGGAAAGCTCTTATGTGTTGCTGGAAGCAATGCTGGAGAAGGGCTACAAGGTAGATGGTATCATCACCATGGAAAGCTCAGCCATCAACTCAGACTTTAAATCACTTGTACCACTTGCAGAAAAATACGGAATTGATTACATCTGCACAAAGAATGTTAACGACGAGGAGACAGTAGGATTTGCAAAATCCAAGTCACCTGATGTAATATATTGCTTCGGCTGGTCTCGCCTCATTGGAAAGGAGCTTCTTGCTCTTCCTAAATACGGCGTGGTAGGTTTCCATCCGGCAGCACTTCCTTGTAACAAGGGCAGACACCCACTTATCTGGGCACTGGTGCTTGGTCTTAAGAAGACTGCATCCACATTTTTCATTATGGATGAGGGGGCAGATACAGGAGATATCATCAGCCAGAGAGAGGTCATCATCGATGAGACTGATGACGCTCAGGATTTATATAACAAGGTTCTTGAGGTGGCAAAAGAGCAGGTGCTTACCTTTACAAAGGAATTTGCAGAGGATGCAGTTAAGCCTGTAAAACAGAATCCAAATGCTGGAAATGCGTGGAGAAAGCGCGGCCGTATGGATGGTCAGATAGACTGGAGAATGTCTGGACACGCTATCTACAATTTGGTTCGAGGACTTACACATCCTTACGTGGGAGCCCACTTTATGGCGGGAGATCAGGAGGTAAAGGTGTGGAAATGTGAGTATGAGCTCACAGACGAATACGCCAATCTGGAGCCTGGTAAGGTATTAAAGGTGAATTCACAGACTGATTTCGTCATCAAAGCATACGACGGAATCGTTCATATATTAGACAGCGACGCTGTCAGCTTAAAAGAAGGAGATTATCTCTAAATGAAGGTAATGGTTATTTCACCACATCCAGATGATGAGACTCTGGGCGCAGGTGGAACACTTTTAAAAATGAAGTCAGAAGGTCATCAGATCTACTGGCTTAATATCACAAACATGAAGCCTGAGTATGGCTACACACATGAGCGTATCGCAGAGCGCAATGCTGAGATAAAGAAAGTGCAGGAGCTCTACGGCGTGGACGGCTTCTACAACCTTGAGCTGGAGCCAGCAGGGGTTGATAAGATTGATTTGGGAAAATTTATTCCTATGCTTAAGGAAGTTTTCGAGGAGGTAAAACCAGAGCTTTTACTTCTTCCATATCAGCATGATGTGCACTCAGATCACCGTGTGATTTTCGAGGCAGCATACTCATGCACAAAATCTTTCCGTGCACCATATTTAAAGACTGTTCTTGCTATGGAGATTCTTTCAGAGACAGATCAGGCGATGCAGGAAAATGGCTTCGTGCCAAACGTATTCGTGGATGTGACAGATTACATCGATAAGAAAATCGAAATCATGAACACCTATGAAAGCGAAATTACAGCTCCTCCATTTCCTAGAAATGCTGAGGCTATAAAGGGCCTGGCTGCCTACAGAGGCGCCACAGCCTACTATAAATATGCGGAGGCTTTTTATCTTATTAAGAGCCGTTTAGATTAGGAGAGCATAAATTGTATACTATTTGTTTTATGGCAAGGCATCCATTTAACGATTTTTCCCCTGCCGTTTATAAAAAGATAAAGGAAAAATTCGATCCGGATGTTAAAGGTGTGTTTATCACCTGCGATAAAAAAGAGTCAAAATATATCTATGATAAATTTGGTAAGGATGAGGTTGTTGTATGCGACATGTCATCCTTTATGAATGAGCACTGGGATGAATTTACATTAGAGAAGCTTGCTGAGTACGAAAAGAAGTATGATGCAGCTCCAATGTGGAAATACATCTACACAGACAGATTTTTAATCTATCGTGATTACGATTATTGTGTGCATACTGCAGCAGGATTGATTGCCTTCTGGGAGTATGTTTTCACTACATATAAAGTAGATTTCTTCTATGATGAGGTTATCGCTACATTCCTTACATATGCAGCTTACCTTGTTGGTCAGAAGACTGGCACAGGCTACTACTCACTTATGTTTATGAGAGCCTGCGGCAAGGATCTTACTCATCATTACATTTTAAATGATCCATTTGAGAAGATTTACAACATGCCAGAGAACTACGCTGATATCCCAGTTACTGAGGAGCAGCGTGCAGAGGCAGAGGCTTTCCTTACAAAGTTTGAGGAGAAGCAGTCGAAGCCAGCATTCATGCAGTTTTCAGGTAAGAAGCCAAAATGGAAGGCTAAGTTCTTTATCCTGCCATTATTCTATATTAGACAGAGATTTTTCAATCCACATACAAGGGACAAGGGTTCATACATTTATTACAGGGCTTATGAAGCTACAATGGACCCAATCAAGTGGTATTTCAGATATCAGAAGGCTAAGAAGTATTTCAAGAAGGCTGATTACAGCAAGAAATTCGTATACTTCCCACTTCACCTTCAGCCGGAGGCTACCACAATTGTATGTGCACAAAAGTACGAAAAGCAGCTGTATTTCATCGATAATTTGGTGAAATCTTTGCCAGCAGATACTGTACTTTATGTTAAGGAACATTATTCATTCCTTGGCATTCGTCCAAACAGCTTCTATGAGCAGTTTAATCAGTATCCAAATGTAGTCTTAATCGACCCATGGGAGGATTCACTGAAGCTCATCGATAAGAGTGAATGTGTTGCTACACTTACAGGTACAGCAGGACAGGAAGCAATGCTTCTTCGTCATCCAGTATTCATGAGTGGTGACATTGTTTACACTGGGGCACCTGGTGTTATGCACTTGGAGGAGGTATTTGGAAATTACGAGAGCGCCATGGCAAGCTATAAGCAGCCTAGCCGCGAGGATATTATCCAGTACCTGGCAGTTTATATGAGCTGCGCTCGTCCAGGCAATACCTACGTAATGTCGGAAGACCGCTTAAAGGATGAGAACATCTCATTAGTAGCGGAGTCAATGTATAAATATTTTAAGGAGATGAAACATGAGTAAAGTTTTAGTTACAGGCTCAGATGGATTTATAGGTTCTCACTTAGTTGAGGAATTAGTTAAAAAAGGCTATGAAGTAAAAGCATTCGTATATTACAACAGTTTTAATAACTGGGGATGGCTCGATACACTTGATAAGAGCATCATGGATCACGTAGAGGTATTCGCTGGTGATGTCCGCGACCCTAATGGTGTCCGCGAGGCTATGAAGGGATGCGACGCAGTATTCCACCTTGCAGCACTTATCGCTATTCCATTTTCTTATCACAGCCCAGATGCTTATGTAGATACTAATATCAAGGGAACTCTTAATATCCTTCAGGCTGCAAGAGACCTTGGAACAAAGCGTGTACTTGTTACATCTACATCAGAGGTTTATGGAACAGCTCAGTACGTGCCTATCGAT
>JAEEGL010646975.1_pt1 | contig 11521 bp, 8 predicted proteins | sample 9134231 | NCBI WGS metagenome assembly JAEEGL01 (sample SAMN16246548, study PRJNA631951) | gut metagenome | biome: gut microbiome; feature: rumen; material: fiber-attached | host: Bos | place: Iran: Karaj | collected 2018-10 | reverse complement strand
GTTTCAGCCTGTTCCTTCAGGGACTGCAGTATGGAATCCATCATGCCGTCATCCGTCTGTTCGAGAGAGATCTCTGCAATCTTGCCGCCAAGAGTCGCGCGAAGGGAAGTACCCAGGATACGGCTGGTCACAAATGAGTCGGCATTGCCTTCGAACCAGCTGCCTTCGCGTTCGGTCTCATGCTGCTCGTAGATCTCCAGTTCATCAAGCCCGATCTCATGAGCGCGGGCTATCCATTTATCTGCATTCATTGTGCTGTACCTCCTACTGTGATGGAACTGACGCGGATCGCGGGCTGACCGACGTCTGTCGGGATAGAACCGCTCAGGGAACCGCACATGCCCTGGCCGCGCGCGAGATTATCGGAGACCTTGTCGATATTCATCAGGATCTCCGCACCGCTTCCGATCAGCGCGGCACCTTTGACCGGATCCGTGATCTTGCCGTTCTCGATCAGATATCCTTCCATGACGGAGAAATTGAACTCGCCGGTCTGGGGATTGACACTGCCGCCGCCCATCTTCTTCGCGTAGAGGCCTTTTTCGATGCCTTCGAAAAGGCTCTCAAAGGAATCCTTGCCCGGGCAGATATAGGTATTGGACATACGGGACGTCGGTTCAAAACGGTAACTCTGACGGCGTCCGCTTCCGGTGGGCTCCATGCCCATGCGGCGGGCATTCAGCCGGTCGATCATATAAGAAGTCAGGACGCCATCTTTGATCAGCTGCCGGCGCTGCTGGAAATTGCCTTCATCATCGATATTCTGGCTGCCCCAGGCATTCGGGATCGTTCCGTCGTCAACGGCGCTCACGCAGGGGTTCGCGATCTGTGTCCCGAATTTGCCGGAGAAAACGCTCTGGTTCTTCGCGACGGAAGTGGCCTCAAGCGCATGTCCGCAGGATTCGTGGAAAATAACGCCGCCGAAAGCGTTGTCGATCACGACAGGCATCTTGCCGGATGGGCAGTCCTTAGCATGCAGTTTGACGATCGCGACACGCGCTGCCTCACGGGCTGCTTCCTCAGGCGTCGTATCATCTTCATAGAATTCAAGCCCTTTGCCGCCGCCGGGGTAGAAGCCGCCGCTCTGCAGCACACCGTCTTCCTGACTGAACGCGTCTACATAAATACGGGTGCGGACGCGGGTATCGCCGATCAGACGGCCTTCACTCGTAGAGATCTGAACTTCCTGATGGACGTTCAGCATATCCGCGCGGACCTTGACGATGCGGCTGTCATAATCCTTTGCAGCCTGATAGGCGCGCAGCAGATAAGCCATCTTATCGTTCATGGATATTTCACGGAAATCAATACGGACCGGATTGTTGTTCTCGTATTTCACCCGGGTCAGACGGACCGGCTCCGCAGCCTTGTCCGATGCGGTACCGACTGCTTCGCGCAGATCATTGATCAGCGCCAGGACAGACGCTTCGTCCGTCTCGTTCGAATAGCCGTATACGGACTGCAGATCCTTGTACAGACGGATTCCGATACCGCTGGTAATGGCGCGTTCGGTTTTCTCCGCCTTGCCGTTCAGTGTGCGGATCGTCTCACTGAATTCATTCTCCTCATAGATCTCGGCAAAATCACCTTCCGAATCCATGCATAATGTTAAATACTTTTCCAGTTCCTGCTGGGTCAGCATTATTTTACCTCCCTTTCCTGTGCCGGAACGGCACTGATAATGACAGTATACTCCATATGCAAAGCCTTTGCAAGAATTCTTGTAATCTCAGTGCCGATATGCTATAATAATTTAGATTGACATGTTTTTGTCATGCAGTCTCAGGCAGCCAGACAGGAGTGATTATCATGAAAGAAAAGAAAGTCCCGACCGCCGTTATCCAGCGCATGCCGCGCTATTACCGTTATCTGGGAGATCTGCTCGAGAGAGGGATCGCCCGGGTATCATCTGCACAGCTGTCCCGCCGCATGGGGATCACCGCATCGCAGATCCGCCAGGATCTGAACCATTTCGGAGGCTTCGGACAGCAGGGTTATGGATACAACGTCGAGGTCTTATACAATGAGATCGGCAGAATACTCGGTCAGGATCAGGAGTACAGTGTGATTGTGATCGGCGCCGGCAATCTCGGACAGGCGGTTTCCAAGTATACGAATTTCAACAAACGCGGATATAAAGTGACGGCGCTTTTTGACTCCAATCCGGCGCTTTCCGGGACGACCGTCGCCGGATATCCGGTTCTGAACGCGAGAGAACTGCCTGACTTCTTAAAAGAGAATCATACCGATATCGCGGTCCTGACGATTCCGAGGGCAGGGGCGGCGGAGACCGCTAAGGTCCTTATGGAAGGCGGAGTCCAGGCGATCTGGAATTTTGCAAGCATTGATCTGGATCTGCCGGATGACAAGGCCGTTGTAGTCAATGTACATCTGTCCGACAGTCTGCGTGTCCTGAGCTATAAGCTGAGGGAACTGCGCAGCGAGGAGAATCCGGAGGAAGATTAAATGGGAGAACTGATATACCGCAGCACAAGGGGCAGGAGTGAATCCGTGACTTCTGCACAGGCAATCGTAGAAGGAATCGCGCCGGACGGAGGACTGTACGTACCGGACCACATTCCAGCGCCGCTTGTCACGCTTGAGGAGATGCTGCATCTGTCATACAAGGATCTGGCATATGCGGTCATGAAGCCGTACCTGCCGGATTTTACGGAGGAAGAACTGCGGGACTGCCTGCAGTACGCTTATAACAGCCGTTTTGACACGCCGGAGCAGGTCGTCCTGTCCGAACAGGGACCGGTGTCTTTCCTGGAGCTCTATCATGGACCGACGCTTGCGTTCAAGGATATGGCTCTGTCGGTGCTGCCGAGGCTGATGACGACGGCTGCCGCCAAGACCGGGATCGAGCAGGAGATTGTGATCCTGACCGCGACTTCCGGAGATACCGGCAAGGCCGCGATGGAAGGCTTCGCAGACGTACCCGGTGTACGGATCATCGTTTTCTTCCCGAAGGACGGGGTCAGTCCCATGCAGAAGCGCCAGATGGTAACGCAGCGCGGCGACAATACCCATGTCATCGCGGTCGACGGCAACTTCGACGATGCTCAGCGCAGTGTTAAGGAGATTTTTACGGATCCGGAGGAGAAGGAGAAAATGCTCAGAGCGGGCTATGTCTTCTCATCCGCCAATTCGATCAATATCGGACGGCTGCTTCCGCAGATCGTCTATTATTTCCGCGGTTATACGGAGGCTGTACGCCATGGCCGGATCCGGCTTGGCGATCCTGTGACGTTCTCCGTGCCTACGGGCAATTTCGGAGACATTCTGGCGGGACACTATGCGAAGAAAATGGGCTTGCCGGTCGACAGGCTCCTGTGCGCGTCCAACCGCAACAATGTCCTGACGGATTTCTTCCATACCGGCCGTTACGACAGCAACCGCGAGTTCTATGTAACGTCATCTCCGTCGATGGATATCCTTGTCTCCAGCAATCTGGAGAGACTGATCTATGAGATCGCCGGGGAGAACGGTGCCCGTGTGGAGCAGTATATGACGTCCCTTAAGAAAACCGGTGTCTATACACTGGCAGAGGGGACAGGACAGCTGCAGAATGAATACGACGCGCTGTACGCGGACGAAGACCAGACACAGGAAATGATCCGTTATTTCTTCCGCGAATATGGGTACATGATCGATCCGCATACCGCTGTCGCTGCATCCTGCGCGCTGCGGGATGACGGTGTGCAGAGCCACAGGATCATACTCAGTACGGCAAGTCCGTACAAATTCCCGCGTACGATTCTGGAGTCTCTCGGCGCCGAAGTGCCGGAGGATTCCTGGGAGCAGGTTAAAATGTTGTCCGCGGTCAGCGGGACTAAGATCCCCGAGCCTGTTGCGGAGCTTAAGGATCTGCCGGTCCGCCATTCAAGGGTCTGTGCTGTAGACGGAGCGAGAGACGCGGTCCACGAGACCCTGGGGATCTGACAGCCTGTATCAAGTTGTAAGATAAGGAGTCTGATGGAATATGAATAAAAGTGATTTTTTCTATGATCTGCCGGAAGAGCTGATCGCGCAGACACCGCTTGCGGATAGGTCTTCCTCCCGGCTGATGGTACTGGATAAAGTCACTGGAGATATTCAGCACAGGCATTTCCGGGATGTTCTTGAATATCTGGAGCCCGGGGACTGCCTGATTCTGAATGATACAAAAGTTATGCCTGCCCGTCTGCACGGAGAGCGGGAAGATACAGGGACACCGGTCGAGGTCCTGCTGCTGAAGCGATGTGAAGGCGCGCAGTATCAGGACGCGGTGTACTGGGAGACACTGGTCCATCCGGGACGCAGAGTCAGACCGGGACACAGACTGACGTTCGGAGACGGCCGGCTTAAGGCAGAAGTAATCGATATCGTAGAAGGCGGGAACCGGATCGTGCGGTTCGATTTCAACGGGATCTTTGAAGAAGTGCTGGACCGGCTCGGCGAAATGCCGCTGCCACCGTATATTCATGAGAAGCTCGAGGATCCGGACCGGTACCAGACCGTTTACGCGAGGGAGACCGGGTCCGCAGCTGCTCCGACAGCCGGCCTGCATTTCACACTGGATCTGCTGGACGAGATCCGGGCTAAAGGCATCTACGTCGGATTTGTCACGCTGCATGTTGGGCTCGGGACATTCCGCCCGGTCAAAGAGGAGCGGATCGAAGAGCACGAGATGCATTCGGAATTCTGCATTCTGACAGAAGAAGTGGCGGAGCAGATCCGGCTGTGCAAGGCTTCCGGGCATAAAGTCGTCGCGGTCGGTACGACAAGCTGCCGGACGCTGGAGAGCATGGCCGATGAGGACGGAGTGCTGCACGCGGGCAGCAAGTGGACGGATATTTTTATCTATCCGGGTTACAGCTTCCGCGTGATCGACAGCCTGATCACCAACTTCCACCTGCCGGAATCCACGCTGATTATGCTGGTATCCGCGCTGGCCGGCAGGGAGCACATCCTGGCGGCCTATCAGGAAGCAGTCCGCGAGAGATACCGTTTTTTCAGCTTCGGGGATGCGATGCTCATCTTATAAATCCCAGTATTTCCTACATTAAAACCGCGAAAACATAGGATTTAAGCGGTTTTGCTGGTTTTGAAAATCGATTGAAAACGAAAGACGTCAGTCACATGTTCGAATAAGAGCGGAAAACAGTCAAAAAAAGAGGGACTATCTTTAACCGATTGGTTATAGACAGCCCTCTTTTTTGTGCCTTTGCCGCAGCTATTTCTTTATGACTCTATCTGTACGCTCTTTCGGTATTTTACCGGCGTAATCCCGTACATTTCCTTAAAACTGCGGATAAATTGCCGGGTATCTTTATAGCCAATCTCCTCGCAAATATGATCGAGTCTCCAGTTTTTTGTTTTCAGCAGTTCTGCCGCTTTTCTCAGTTTAAAATCCTTGACGGTCTCCGAGAAGGAACGTCCGGCTTGCTCTTGAAACATACGGCTCAGATAGGATTCATTGTAATGAAATTCTGCAGCCAGGTCATGGAGCGTAATCGTGCGGAAATTATTATACATATAATTAATCATGTCGAGTATTCGCTGATCCCTTAAGGCAATGCTGTAGAGCGGCTGCAGGGTATCCAGATATCTCTGAAGAATATAGGTAATAAGATTTGTTGCTGTCGATTCCATCAGTTCGTTCCGATAAGGCAGAGCAAGACTTTGCTGCTCATACATAAATAAAAGCATGTTTTCTGCAGCAGGATCTTTGCCGCACTGGAAACTGATTGGATAGATCATGGAGGGTAGATGCGGAATACTCATCTTCACGAAGTGGCTGAGTCTGATCTTCATGGTAAGACATAGTGAGTCGCCGACGGCAATGAGCTGGTGCCTGGTCGGAACCGGAATGAGGATAAAACTTCCTTCCTGTTGAATCACCTCGTTTTCACCGACACGATGAATACAACTGCCGCGGAGTACATAGGCACATTCGATAAATTCATGCGAATGAGCGGGTATCTCAATATAACGAAGCAGTTTTTCTATGGCGACATTTATTCCGGCTGGCATGAAGTCATCCTCCGTCAGGCCTGTATTTCCATATCTTTCATGGAAGGAAGCAATGATCTGTCCCTGTTCGCGAAGAGCAGGCGGATCATTGATCGTTTCCAGCGTATGATGGTCCGTTCCATGCATCGTCAGATATAGATATTGACCATGGCGAAGCATCATCCCTGTCCGATGGAGGGAATCCGATCCAGCCTTCTCATATGGATTCAACCGGGATAATTTACGAATCAGGTGATTATAGTTTGCCAAAGTATTCCTCCATTCATTTCGGGAAGTTGGTCCCGATAACGAGTCCATTATACCTTCTTGAAAAGTAAAAATCAACCTATTGAAAAAGTAAAACAGGGGCATTTTTTTATTTTCTGTAAACTGTATAATAGCATACAAAGAATAGATGTTTGGCTCGGAACTCCCGGGGACATATGCAAGGGCGAAGGTGAAAATCACGAGCCCGGCGTGAAGCGCTTGACATATCGGACGATAGATGATGTGAAACAGAGAGGACCAGACATGGTCTTTGAACCATAATAATTCGATTTGGAGGGTCGAGATGGGAAAGATACTGAACGATCTGAAATGTACGCTTATCCAGAAAGCGGTCTATGCAAAGCTCTACAAGGGACACAAGCCCAATGAGTGGAAACCGTGGCATGCACCGGAAGTGAAGAAGCTGCCCGGCGGTCTGGTCTGCCGTAACGACGTTAAATACGGTGAGACTTATCCCAACAGCTTCGCGGACATCTGGTATCCCGACGACAGCGGAGAGAAGCGGCCCGTGGTGGTGTACTTCCACGGCGGCGGATTTATCTTCGGTAACAAATCCTCCGGTGATCCGATGCAGACCGGCAGCGGCGGTGTAGGAAAGTTGGAAGCCATCGTCAAGGCAGGGTACATTCTCGTGAATGCTGATTACGCTCTGGCACCGCAGTACCGGTTCCCGGCACAGGTCCGGCAGACGGACGAGTTGTTCCGCTGCCTGATCGCACATGAAGAGGAACTGCATTTGGATATGTCCCGTGTCTGCCTTTCCGGAGGCAGTGCCGGGGCAAATATGACGACAATCTACGCTGCCTGCGTATGCAATCAAGAATATGCAGACATGCTCGGTGTCGATCCCGTTATGACAACGAAAAACCTAAAGGTGCTGGCCATCGATGAGGCCGCGCTGGACGCCAGCGTATTTGACAAAAACATGTACGCAATGCTGGGCTGCGCCACAGGAGCGAAACGCAACACGCCGGAGGCAGTGGCTATAATTAACGCGAAAACTTACATTCATGACATCTTCATTCCCAGTTGGATCAATGCTTCCAACGAACCCAACGATGAGAACGGCTATTTCATTACCGAGGGACTCGGACTTAAAAAGAAACTGGATGAGATCGGCGTGCCCAATGATCTGGTGTTCTTTCCCAGAGCCAATTTGCCCCACGGATATATGGACCGGATGGGTCAGGAACCACATGCCAAAGAGGCCTTCGAGAGGATGATGGCATTTATCAATAAGTATATTTAAAGGAGAATGCAGCAATGGCAAAAAAGGTAAAACAGGAAAAGCATCCGGATTGGCGGCTTTCCGCAAGAGAGCGTATTAATTACTATCTGTCGGATTCCGGAAGACTTTTCGGAACAGCGGTATTTCAGACATTCATGACAGCATTTCTTGCGCTTCGCGGGGTCAATCTGACTGTTCTGGCAGGAGTTCTGCTGGTGCTGAAGATGATCGATGCGGTGGACGACGTCGTTTTCGGTTATCTGATCGACAAGCTGAAGATCACAGAATGGAAGGCTTTTCGCAAGCTGACCGGGGAAGGTAAGTATTTGCCTTGGTTCCGGCTGACCTTCTTCCTGTTTCCGCTGTTTACGGTGGTATTTTATCTGATGCCGTCGTCTCTGCCGGTCAGTGTCAAAATCATCTGGTTTATCATCAGTTATCTGCTATACGATTTTTCCTGCACACTGAATGAAGTGCCCATGAACTCGTTAGTCATGACACTGACGGACAACACGGAGGAGCGTTCGCATATCATCACGGTCAAGGGAATCATTACCGTTCTGGCTGCTGTCATTGTAGGCGTTACCTTAAACCTGCTGGTGGATCCGGTTTCTGGTCCCGGCTTCAGTTTTACTTCAGTTGCAATTGGGGCCATGATCATCTGCACTGCAATCATGATCCCGCTGGTGCGGAACGGAAAAGAGTACAATACGGAGTTAAAAAATGTAGAGGCAGAAAACCAGCATGAGGGCTACACGTTAAAAGATATGTGGAATTGTGTGAAGACCAATAAATATATGATGGTCTATCTCGTTTCCATGCTGATCGCAGGTGTGACGGCTACATCCTCCGCTGTCAGTTCTCTGATTTCCTTCTACCTTTTTAACGGCAGGACAATGGTTACGTCCATCCCGGTATTGATCGCCTTCATTCCCGGACTGCTCATCAACACCCAGGCAGACAAAATTTCCAAGCGCTTCGGACGCCGCAATTCCCTGATTCTTCTGGGCCTGGTGTTCGGCGGGATGTACATTTTGCAGTATCTGGTGGGTTATGAAAATATTGGCGCTTTTATTGCCCTGAGTACCATTGCGGGGCTTGCCAATTCTCTGCGCTATGTGTTTATGAATTTCATCGCGCCGGATACCATTGAATATACCCGTTATAAGACGGGAAAAGACTGTGCCGGAATCTTTTATTCTTTGAATGCGTTTGTCAGCAAAGCTGTCGGCGGCGTGGGCGCCAGCATCGGTCTTCTGGTGATGGGCCTTTATGGCTGGCATGAAGTCCAGGCGCAGAGTTATCAGGAACTGCTGGATATGGGAATGGCTATTGGCCAGGCGGGCTATCAGACTCCCCAGGCCATTCACGGCATGTGGGTCGTGTATGCGCTGATCCCCGGCATTGGCTTCCTGCTGTCCACACTTATACTGTTGTTCTACAAACTGAAAGATAAGGATGCGGAGCTGATGGCTAAGTGCAACGCCGGCCGGATCAGTAGAGAGGAATGTGAAGCGCAGCTTTCGAGGAAATATTGATGAAACGGGAGAGTTTTAACAACGGATGGTTGTTCTGTCATGGAAGCGGAACAGCCCTGGAGCGCACGATAAGCGGTGCACAGACGCCGGTTCCGGTAACGCTTCCCCATGACGCCATGATCGGGGAAGCACGGAATCCTGAAACGCCCACGGGCAATGCGACAGGGTATTATCCTGCCGAGACCGTTCACTATATCAAGGAATTTGAATGGGATGACTCTTCCGGAGCCATGTACATGGAATTTGAAGGCGTCTATCACAACGCGGCAGTGTACATCAATGGTTGCCTCGCAGTGCAGCATTCTAATGGTTATACAGCATTTACGGTCGACGCAGCGCCTTTTCTGAAGCCAGGAAAGAATATCGTCAAAGTCCTGGTACGAAACGGCGTTCCGTCCAGCCGCTGGTATACGGGTACAGGTATTTACCGGGACGTGTGGCTGCTTCGCGGGGGCAGCGTCCATATCGCGCCAAACGGCGTGAAAATCACGGTGGCGGAAGTGGATGAGGAATCAGCGGCGCTGCTGATTCAAACCACGCTGGTCAACCGGGAAGCAAAGGAGCAGACATTCCGTCTGTATCACCGGATCGGTGATACGGAGATCAGTGCTCCGGTAACGCTTTTGGCGGGCGAAACCAAGGCAGTATCGATGCGCTTTACGCTGGAGCATCCGAAGCTCTGGAGCATTGACGATCCCTTCCTGTATGATTGTGAGACAGAGCTGGAGGGGTTGGATACCGAGCACACGCGCTTCGGCGTCCGAACACTTTCCCTGGATGCCAAGCGCGGACTGCGCGTAAACGGCGAGCCCGTAAAGCTCCGGGGCGGATGCATCCATCAGGATCACGGTGTGATCGGGGCGGTAGAGCACCGGGCTTTGACATTCCGGCGTATCCGAAAGCTCAAGGAAGCAGGCTACAACACGGTCCGTTGTGCGCATTTCCCCACGAGCCGGATGGTGCTGGAAGCCTGTGACGAGCTGGGAATGCTCGTCATGCTGGAGCTGTGCGACGCCTGGACGATGCCGAAGGTGGCCTTTGATTATTCTGTCCACTTTCTTTCTCACTGGAAGGAAGACGTTTCAGCCATGGTGGAACTGGCCTGCAATCATCCCTCGGCGATCTTTTATTCCATCGGCAACGAGATCTGTGAGGTCAGTGATCCCCGCGAGGTGCAGTACGGCAGACAGATCTGCGACCATATCCGTGCGCTGGATCCCACGCGTTATCTTACGAACTGCGTGAATCCGGTGTTGTCTCTGATGGATCGTATTCCGGAGCTTGCTGTCAAGGCCGGGGCGGACATTAATTCCATTTTGAACGGGAATGCCGAGGAACTGGCCAGACTGATGGCCTCCCGGGAGATCGGTGAGCCGCTGGAGGAAGCATTCAGCTATCTGGACGTGGCAGGTTATAATTACGCCACATTCCGCTACGAAGCGGACGCCCGGCAATATCCTCACCGTATCATGCTTGGTGCAGAGTGCTATCCCGGTGCTCTCTATGAAAACTGGAAGCTCTGTGAAAAGATTCCACAGCTGATCGGAGATTTCGGATGGGCAGCCTGGGACTACCTGGGCGAGGCCGGTGTCGGGCAGCATCGCTACGGAGAGGCGCTTGAGTACGATTTGTATGGTGCTTATCCCTGGCGGAGTGCCGGTTGCGGTGATTTTGACCTGATCGGTGACCGCCGCCCGGTATCCTACTGGCGGCAGATCGTCTGGGGCCTTCGAAAAGAGCCATATCTTGCCGTGCAGGATCCGGCCCATTACGGAGAAAAGCAGTCTCCCACCCGCTGGGGCTGGTCGGACGCTCTGCGAAGCTGGAACTATCGGGACTATAAAGGCAAGCCTGTTGTGGTGGAGGTCTATTCCGACGCCGACGAGGTCGAACTGCTTGTCAACGGCCGCTCAGTCGGGAAACAGAAGACAGAGCACTGCAAGGCGCTGTTTGATACCGTTTACGAGCCGGGCGAACTGACAGCAATCAACATTCGGAACGGAAGACCTGTGGAACAGGACCGGCTAATCACTGCCTCCGACGACGTACATATCGAACAAACAGACCTTGGAAACGGGATCATTGAGTTCTCCGTAAAAGATAAAGCAGGCATCCTCAACCCGGAAGCGGTGCTGACGCTCACAGCGGAAACGAAGGGAGAACGCATGATCCTGGGGTTTGGCACGGGTGACCCGAAGAGTGAGGAAAACTTTTTCGACAGGACTATTAGAACCTGGCACGGCCGGGCGCTCATCGTGACGCGCGGCGACGGAGATTTGAAGATAGAGGTGCATTAATATGGCGTTTACGGCGATCAAACGGGTGGTGATGAACGCCCGCTTCCATAAGATCAACAGGCATTACAAGACCGATCCCGTCATCGGGGATCGAAGTTATATCCAGCGCGAAGGCAAAGACCCGGTGGAGGTGCTGTTTTACTATCCCGAAAAGCGGGAAAACATGCCGGTAT
>JAEEGL016308570.1_pt1 | contig 11522 bp, 11 predicted proteins | sample 9134231 | NCBI WGS metagenome assembly JAEEGL01 (sample SAMN16246548, study PRJNA631951) | gut metagenome | biome: gut microbiome; feature: rumen; material: fiber-attached | host: Bos | place: Iran: Karaj | collected 2018-10 | reverse complement strand
GTCGATCACGTTGATCTGGTGGTGACTCGCCGGTTCGGCAGCCTGTATTACGCCGACGTCGAAGTTGCCATGGATGGCTCTCTTTCGCTCGATGAAGCTCACAAGCATGCAGAGGAAATCCACGATCGCATTGAACGTGAAATCGAGCTGGTTAAACATGTGACTGTGCACGTGAATCCCGTGAAACCACAATCCTGATAAGCGCAAGTTCAGACGCCAAGGAGACATAGTTTGTCAAATTAAGTGGTAATTGCGAAAAAGATACTTGACATCTCTTTGCATTCACTTCATATTATGTATGAACATATGAGCAAGTATTCATATGTAAGTGTCGAAAGCGTAATGAGTTCGGTTTGGAAGGAATTGAGACGTCAATGAACAAGAAGCAAAAGAAGCTGCGTAATCGCATACTCGTAGCACTTGGCATCTTTGCGGTCATGGAGATCCTTGAGATTGCAGGTGTGTTCGAGTCACTACCATATGGTCTCTGGATAGAGTTCGTCGCATTTCTCATTCCTTACCTCATTGCTGGTTATGACGTGCTTGCCAAGGCATGGCACGGCATCACGCACAAGCAACCTTTCGATGAAAACCTCCTCATGGCAATCGCCACTATCGGCGCATTTGCGCTCGTGTTCTTCCCCGAGAGCGAACCTCACATGGCTGAAGGCGCGGCCGTTATCCTGTTCTACCAAGTTGGCTCGTTGTTTGAGAGCTATGCGGTGGGCAAGACGCGCAAGTCGATCTCTGACATGATGGACATCGCCCCTGATTATGCCAACGTGTTGAACGAGGATGGGGAAATCGAGCAGGTCGACCCCTTCGAGGTTGCCGTCGGATCCGAAATCGTCGTGAAGGCCGGCGAGCGCATTCCGCTTGACGGCGTGGTTGTCTCGGGAAGCTCGCAGCTTGACACCTCGGCTCTCACCGGCGAGTCGGTGCCGCGCGTCGTCGAGGAAGGCGCCGAGGTCATCAGCGGCTGCGTCAACATGACCGGTGTGCTGACGGTCCGTACCACATCTGCCGCTGAGAACTCCACTGTTCAGCGCATCTTGGAACTTGTGGAGAACGCCAGCGAGAAGAAGTCTCGCAGCGAGAACTTCATCAGCCGCTTCGCACGCATCTACACGCCTATCGTGGTGGCTGCGGCGCTGCTCATCGCTATCATCTGCCCGTTGTTCCTCGGCTACAGCTGGACGCAGGGTGTTTCCAGCGCGCTCATCTTCCTGGTCGTGAGCTGCCCATGCGCCCTGGTCATCAGCGTTCCTCTTTCGTTCTTCGGTGGCATCGGCGCCGCTAGTCGTTCGGGCATCCTCGTGAAGGGATCGAGCTACCTCGAAGCCCTCTCCGAAGTTGACACCATCGCTTTCGACAAGACCGGCACGCTCACGAGTGGTAGGTTCGGCGTCGTCGCCGTGCATGCCCATGGCGATGTTGACAAGGACTTGCTGCTGTCGTATGCCGCACATGCCGAGTCCTATTCGAACCATCCCATCGCTCTTTCAGTTGTGGACAGCTATTCCGGCGTGATCGACCTTGACAAGATCGAGGATGTTGAGGAGATCTCCGGCAAGGGCGTGTCTGCGCGGATCGATTCGCACGAGGTGTTCGTCGGCAACGACAAGCTTATGAAGGCCAACGAACAGGATTATCGCGATTGCGAACTCGTCGGTACAATCCTGCACGTTGCAGTCGATGGCGAGTATCTCGGTCACATTATCATCGCCGACATGATGAAGGACGACGCCAAGGAAGCCATCGATGGTCTGCATGCTGCCGGCGTGAAGAAGACGGTCATGCTGACGGGCGACCGCCAGGAAGTCGCAGATGCTGTGGGCAACGAGCTTGGCGTCGATGAGATCCGCGCGCAGCTCATGCCGCAGGACAAGGTGACTGCTGTCGAGTCGCTGCTCGAGGAGCACGAGGGGACGAAGGGCAACGTGGCGTTCGTCGGCGACGGCATCAACGATGCGCCTGTGCTCATGCGTGCCGACGTTGGCATCGCCATGGGCGGCATGGGGTCCGATGCTGCCATCGAAGCAGCTGACATCGTGCTGATGGACGACAAGCCTTCCAACATCGCGAGGGCCATCCGCATTGCGCGCAAGACGCTCGGTATCGTCAAGCAGAACATCGTGTTCGCCCTGGCAGTGAAGATCGTCATCATGATCCTGGCCCTGCCCATGATCGGAATTGCCAACATGTGGCTGGCCGTGTTCGGCGACGTGGGAGTGTCGGTGCTCGCCATCCTGAACGCAATGCGCTGCCTGACCACGAGCAAATAAACAACTGCGGGGCGAGGGATGCGATCTCTCGCCCCTTTAATAGTTCGGCCCGACGACTGAAGGGGGAAAGGCGTGGAAACGATTCGCTTCACGGCAAGTGACCTTCTGAACTACACCATCGAAGACATTGTCTGCACGGATTGCATCAAGGGTTTCTGCCCAGCCCGAACGCCGTCAATCTTCGAGAACACCGAGTTCACGCTCTGCGGTGCCAAAGGCGTTTCGTCTGAGGTCTTGAACGCTTACACCGAACGAACCGGCATCGTGGTTGAAATCGAACGCCCTTAACGGGAACGTCATTCGCAATTCGCAAGACAATTCGAGGAGTTCAAAAGCATCATGGATCGTCGTCAGAAAAAGACGCGCAAGGCGATTTTCAAAGCATTCGAAGAGCTGATGGCCCAAGAGCACTACAGCCAAGTGACCGTTGCCCAAATAATCGAGAACGCTGATATCGGGCGTTCAACTTTCTATGCGCATTTCGAGACGAAGGACGATCTGCTCGAGAGCATGTGCGAAGAAATGTTCGCCCACGTGTTCACGGGCGTTGATGAGCGTTGTGACACGCATCAGGGTCTCTCGACGGAGACGCTTGAGGGCAAGCTCGCACACTTGCTGTTCCATTTGCGCGATTCTTATGGCGGGTTGTGCAAGAAGCTCATCGCCGAGGGCGAGCCGCATTTCGTGAATCGCTTCCGCGCACATCTTGCCGAGCTGTTGGATACCGAGCTTGCTTCGAGTTCGGAGTCGATTCCGCCTACGCTGCTGAAAGGCATCCGCTTGAGTGCATTCTGCCAGACGGTGTCGTGGTGGCATTGCGAAGGCGACGACGCCGATCCTCGGGACCTCGCAAACTGGTTTATCTCTGCGGTTGAATGACGCTGTCGGTGATGTGAGCCGTCCCGCTCCCTTACGTCACGTACAGTTTTGGAAAAGCGTTCCGTATCTTTCAGGTGCTGAAAACTGCCTGTTCCTTTGGCGAATGCATTCGAGTATACCTTGAACAGATAATAGGTATGAAACACCGTGTTCGTTATATGAGAGGCAATACCATGGATAGCACTAATCCCAATAATACGACCGCATTTCGCGGAACCGTTTGCGCCCTGCTGTCGTCAGTGGCGTTTGGTCTGTTGATTCCCTATTCCAAACTCAGCTTGAATGGTTTGGAGCCGCTTCAGCTGGCAGCTTTGCTCGTTTTAGGGGCTGGTGTAGGCACTGCATGCATGCTGGCGTTGAGGACAGCAGCGGGTAGGAACGTCGGAGGTGCAGGTATCACGCGTGAAGATTGGACCAAGCTCGCGCTCATCGTGGTGCTCAACGCCGTCGCCGTGGCCTGTCTGTGCTTCGGCCTATCTGCAACGTTGGCGGAAAACGCCTCGGCGCTCATGGGCTTTGAGATTGCCGCCGCAACGGTATTTGCGTGGGTTATTCTCGGCCGGCACGTTTGCTACAAAGCCTGCGCAGCCGTAGGGCTCATCGTCGTCGCGACAGTCTTGCTGTTCTGGGATGCATTTGATGTGGTCACGTTCGTTCCGCAATCGCTCTTCATCGTCGTTGCGTGCGCGTTGCGCGGTTTCGTGGGGTGCATCAAGAAGACCTTCGTTGAAAAGGATCCGCTGCAGATTGCGTGCGTTCGCAGCTTGGGGGCCGGCTTGATTTTGGGCGTTGTGGCGTTTGCGGCGAATGGCATGCCAACTGCGGAGCCGGCGCTCGTGGGTGGGGCTTTGCTGCTTGGGTTTGCAACGTTTGGGATTGGCGCCACGTTGCATCTCGCTGCCCAGCGCGATATCGGGCCGGCTCGTTCCGAGGGCTATTTCGCCTTTGCCCCGTTCATAGGATTGCTCATATCGTGGGGCTATTTCGGGTTCTCCCTCGAGCCGTTGTTCTTCGGGGCGCTTGCGTTGATGGCATTGGGAGTGTGGCTTGCCATGGACGACAGGGTTTTCCACGAGGATGTGCTTGTCGCGGCTGATCATGAGCGTATTGCCCTGTACATGAGCGAAGCAGGCGCATTCAACTTCGACCGCCTACACCGGCCGGTGAACTAACTCGTTACCAAGGGATGGTGAGTCATTGGGACTGTCCCTTTGACTCACTTTCGCTTCTATGCCTCGGGGTCGAGGAAGTTGCCGCGCTTCTCGCTGTCGTCAAACGTTTCCACATCCCTCGGAACCAGCTGGAACGCGAGCGTGTCCTCGTTCACGAGTGGTGTGCGTGCGGTGTAGAGAACGACGCCGTCGCAGGGCGCTGCAAGCTTCACCAAGGTCGAACCGCGGAGAGGGTCGATGATTGCTGCCAGCTCCTGATCTTTGTAGACGGTATCGCCGATTTGCGTCTTCGGGCAGAACACACCTCCCGTCGGCACTGCGACGCCCACGAGTGCTCGCTCGCCGAGCTCGGTTGTCTGGCGGTCAGTTTGGTCTGGCTGGTCGGGCAAGCGCACGATGCCGCGGGCGGCTGCAAATCTCAGCACTGCTTGCACGACTTCGTCTGCTGATTTCTCGTTCACCAGCGCCGTTTCCTTCGTGTACAACGTGTACGCCTCCGTGTTCCACAGGCGCCAGTTGTAGTGCAGTGTCGTGGTGTCAAACGAGCCCGGTATGTGGTGCAACACGTAGGGAAGCCCGAAATCCGCACCATGGTTGCCCATCGCGCCCGGCCCGTGCATCACGCGCACGTGGGGCAAGAAGTCGCCCTGCAGGTGGAAACTGCCGAAGTGTACGCCATAGCGGAAGCCCTTCACCTGCTCGAAGAGGGCAGCAGCGATGCGCTGCGTGGTCTCACCCTGGTCGTATCCGGGGAACATGCGGTTGATGTCGGTCTTGTCGCCGGGCCAGAATCGCCAGCCGATTGCCATGGATGCGGGGTTAGCGCATGGGATGACCGTGATCATGTTGTTCGGCACAAGCGCGCCTTCGGCTTCCAACTGACGGAGGCGATCGACGAGGCGGGCGCAGATGAACGTCTGCTGGACTTCGTCGCCGCGCAAGCCCGCAACGAGGCAGAGCGCGCGGTCCATTCCGTCCGTCAAAGCACCGCCTCCCAGCGTGCGTCCCTCTTCATCGATGCCGAACGAGAACGCCTGCATGACGAGGCTTTCGCGATAGGGCATGCTGAATTTGGCGATAATCTGCTCGATCACGAGAGATCACCTCCCAACACGCGGGCTATCAGGCTGCCGGGGTAGACGATTGGGTACTCGCGGAGCGTGAAGAGCAATCCGCTTGCAGGTGCCACGAGTTCTTGGATTACGGCTCCTTCACCACAATCGAGAATATGCCCGATGACTTGGCCTTTTTCGACATGCAGACGATGTTCGACGTTCGGGACGAAAACGCCCGCCACGTCTGCGTTCACGAACGACACCTCTCCATCGGTGCTGATCGTGGGCGTACGCACATCGGGAACGGGGCCTGTCCATATGCCGACTTCCGCGAGGACGGCCAGCATGCCGTCTGCAAGCTGCCTGCCGACCTCGGGCGTGATGCGCATGCCCACGCCTGCCTCGACGACGAGCGTGGGAACGCTGAGTGCGTTCATGCTGTAGGCGAACGTACCCTTGAGAACAGTTGCGTTTGCGTGGATCCAGACGAAGTCTACGTTGGCGCGTTTCGCAAGTGGGACCAGCCGTTCGGCCCAGATTTCATTGATGCGGATTTGCGGAATCTCGCGCAGGAAGATGGTGCTCGCGTGTATGTCGAAGGCGACGGTGGCGCCTTCTACATCGGCGACGAGCTCGGCGGCCATCGACTCGAAAGGCGATGCGGCGTTGTTTCCCGGGAAGATGCGGTTCATGTCCAGGTCGAACTGGGGGATGCCGCGCTCGATTGCGCCGATGCCCGTCGGGTTGGCGGCGGGGTAGATGTCGACGATGCCGCGAAGATGCTGGGGGTTCTCGCGGAGGCGGCGTGCGAGCTCGAACACGGCATACTGCCCTTCGAGTTCGTCGCCGTGGATGCCGGTGACGATGCATGCGCGGGGCAGGTCATTGAGCTGCAGCCCGTCAATGCCCTCGGGTATGAACCGATTCTTCGTGATTTCGAGTCGTTCACCTGTGGCGAGCTCTCGAGATGATACTTCTATCCTCATAGTTCCTTCTGTGGGGTGATGTCGGACGGTTGCGTTGGGGGACGAGCCAGGGGCCGGGTGCTTGCCGGGTGGGCCGGACGGTCACCAGACGCTTGCCGGGTGCACCAGACACTTACCGGGTGAGCTGTCTGGTCGGTCACCAGACAGCTCACCCGGTAAGTGTCTGGTGCACCCGGCAAGCGTCTGGCTCACTAACGCCATCACGCATCAACTTCCTTCATAGTCATGAACACGGTCTGGGTCTGGTCGACCAGGCCCCAGAAGCTTCCGCGTTCGACGGGGCAATCCGACCAATCGCGGCCGATTGCAATCGGCAAGTACGTTTCGTCGACCTTCGCGTTGCGCGTGGGGTCGTACCCATGCCACCGGCCGCCGGCATACGCCTGGACCCAAGCGTGGGTTGTTCCCTCACCGACGACAAGCCCGCTGACATACCTCGACGGAACACCGGCATCGCGCAGCACGGTCACCATGATGTGGGCGAAGTCCTGGCAGACGCCGCGTTTTGCAGCGAACGCCTCGGATGCCGTCGTCGTCACGTTCGTCGAACCCGGCTCGTAAGCCATGAGCTCGTGGACCGTCTGCCCGAGCCGCTCGAGCTCGGCCAGCCGCGCTTCAGGTTCCACATCGAACGCTTCGCGCACGAAGCCGGATTCCTGCGCCCATGCGCGGATCGCATCATCGGGCGCGGCGAGGGGGCTCGGGTACTTGAACAGCGGATGGATGAGCATCGCGCGGTTTGTGGTGAGGTCGATCTTCACGCGCCCGCGGCTGTGGTAGCCGATGCGGTCATGCGGTTCGCGCAGGCAGCCCACTGCCAGCTCGTTCCCGAAGCTGTCGCGTTGGCGGGTGAAGCGTATGTCCGGTTCGATCTCGAGCTCGCTTTTCACCACGACGATGCCTTCGTCGCGGCGCGGCTGGCAGCGGAGCACGAAAGAATGCTCGCGCACTTCGTCGCTGAACTCGATGGTCGTGTCGAATGTGTATTCGAGCGTTTTCATGCACGCACTTCCTTTTCGAAGCTAGATGTCCAGGAACAGCCCCTCGACGCAATCGAGCAGAAGCTCGCGGTTGTTGGCCGGATCGGGGTTGGGCGCCATGCCCAGCAGGGCCATCAGGCGTTTGCCGTCTCGGCGCATGGGGGTATGCTGCAGGCGGCCCTCCAGGCGCGCGAACTCGCGGTCGAGCGTGTGCGTGTGGTAGTCGAGGCGCACGTACATGTCGATGCGCTCGACGCTGTGCCCGCATTTCACGGTATAGCGACTTGCGGTGTCCAGGATGCTGTCATCGCAGCAGCCGCGGAACGCGTACAGCATGTCGACGACGCTTTGCAGCTCGAGCATGGGAGCCACGCCGGTTGCAGCGCTCTGCATGATGTTGACCGCCATCTGGATGTAGGAAAGCGCCTCGCTGCTGATGACCTCGCGCAGCACGATGGCGTTGTCGTAGGCGTAGTTCAGCGTGCTGATGACGCTGCACGGGTAGTTCTCGTCGAACAGGAAGCCCAGGATGAAGCCGTCGGACGTCTCGTAGGGGCAGTCGATTTCAAGCAGCTCGCAGAACGTGTGAAAATCGAAGTCCTTGCGGTCGATGGCGTCGTCGTAGGCGACCATCATGAGCTCGATTTCGATCATGGTCCGCTCGACGTAGCGGCCCAGCCAGTACAGGCGGTTCGTCTTGCTTAGGATTTCAGTACCCATGTGTCCTTGAAACCTCCTCCTTGGCTCGAGTTCACAATGGCGTTGCCCTCTTCGCGCGAGTAGCGCGTCAGACCGCTCGGCCACACGCGCGTCTCGCGCCCGGTCAGGACGAATGCGCGCAGGTCGGCTTTGCGCGGCACGTCGCCTTCGGCGAGATGGACGGGCAGTTCGCAGAAGTCGATGACTTCCTGCGCGATCCAGCGGCGCGGGTTCGTGAGCACCTTCTGGCGCAGGTCCTCGCATGCTTCGGATGGCAGCGTGCTGGGGAACACCACGCCGTAACCGCCGGCTTCGGCGGTGTCCTTGATGACGAGGTCCTCGAAGCGCTCCATCACGTAGGCCATGTCGTCGTCGAACATCGGCAGGTACGTGGGCGCGTTCTGCAGCAGGGGCTCCTCGTCGAGGTAGTACTTCACCATCTTCGGGACGAAGTAGTATATGCCCTTGTCGTCTGCTGCGCCGTTGCCCGGGGCGTTGATGACCGCGACGTTGCCGGCGCGGTAGGCGCTCATGAGGTTGGGGATGCCGATGACGCTTTCGGGTAGGAAGCACGTCGGGTCCATGTACTCGTCGCTGACGCGGCGGTACAAGGCGCCGACGCGTTGGTCGCCCTCGAAGCTCTTGTAGTAGAGGCGTTCGTCCTCGACGTACAGGTCGTTCGCTTCGGCCAGCACGGCGCCTGACTGCTCGGCAAGGTAGCTGTGCTCGAAGTAGGCTGCGTTGTAGCGCCCGGGGGTGAAGATGACGTTGATGCCGCCGCAGTTGACGTTGTCCATGACCTCGCGCAGCATGGCGCCGTAGTTGCGGTTGTCGACGACGTTGTTGTTGCGGAACGTGGTGGGGCTGCAATGGCGGCAGATGCCGCGGCTGATCAGCGGATAGCTCGCGCCGCTCGGGATGCGCAGGTTGTCCTCGAGGACGTACCACGAGCCATCGCGCGCCTGCACCAGGTCGATTCCGGAAATGTGGCTGTAGATGCCTTTCGGGGGTGTGATGCCCACGCAGGGTGCGAGGTATCCGGGAGAACTGATGGCGAAGTCTTCGGGCACGATGCCGTCTGCGATGATCTGGCGGGGGCCGTACACATCGGCGAGGTACGCGTTGAGCGCATCGACGCGCTGGGCGAGTCCGCGTTCGAGCAAGGCCCAATCATCTGCGTCGATGACGCGGGCGATGGCGTCGAACGGGAAGAGGCGCTCGTTGAACGTCCCGTTCTTGTAGATGCCGAACTTCACGCCGTAGCGCGCGAGCTGGTCGTTGATGCGCGCGGTATGGGCTACAAGCTCTTGCATGGTGCCTCCTATCGCGGTTGTGGTTCGCGGGCTTTCCTACAGGTCCTTGAAATGGAACGAGCGTTTGCCGGTGGCGTAGTCGCCCACGATATGGCCGTGACCTTCTATCTCGTACTTGTAGGTGACGAGACCCTCGAGGCCAACGGGCCCGCGTGCGTGCAGCTTCGACGTGCTGATGCCCACCTCGGCGCCGAAGCCGTAGCGGAAGCCGTCGGCGAAGCGTGTCGAGCAGTTGCGGTAGACGCCCGCCGAGTCGACAAGCTGCATGAAGTGAGCTGCTGCCGCATCGTCTTCGGCCATGATGGCATCGGTGTGGTGCGAGCCGTAGCGATTGATGTGCGTGATGGCCTCGTCGATGCTGTCGACGATCTTGATGGAGAGGATGAGGTCGAGGTATTCGGTGGCCCAATCGTCGTCGGTCGCAGGGGCGCAGTCGATGATGGCTTGCGTATCGGCGTCGCCGCGCAGCGTCACGCCAGCCTCGGAGCATGCGGCAGCCAGCGGGGGAAGCAGAGCAGGCGCAACCGCGCGGTGCACGAGCAGCGTCTCGACGGCGTTGCAAGCGGCGGTGTACTGGGTCTTCGCGTCGATGATGACCGGAACGGCCAGCTCGACGTCAGCTGATTCGTCGGCGTAGATGTGGCAGATGCCATCGGCGTGGCCCATGACGGGGATGCGCGTGTTGTCCATGATGTAGCGCACGAACGAGTTCGATCCGCGTGGAATGAGCAGGTCGACCGAACCGTCGCAGGCGAGCAGCTTGCCGATGTCCTCGCGTGCCTCGATTTGGAACATGCACAACTCGGGCATGCCAGCGGCCGTTGCGGCGGAGTGGATGAGATCGAACAGCGCCTTGTTGGTGCGCATCGTCTCGCTGCCGCCCTTGAGGATCGAGCAGTTGCCGCTCTTCAGGCACAGCGTCGAGATCTGCACAAGCGCGTCGGGGCGCGCCTCGAAGATGACGCCGATGACGCCGATGGGGCAGGCGATGCGGCGCATGCGCAGCCCTTCGTCGAGCTCGCGGTCGAGCAGCACGGCGCCGACGGGGTCGGCCAGCTTGATGAGGTCGTCGATGCCAGCGCATACGTCGTCGAGTTTGTGCTGGTCGAACTTGAGGCGTTTGACGATGGCGGGCGCGACGCCGTTTTCCTCGGCGGCTGCAAGGTCGGCCTCGTTGGCTTCGAAGATGGCAGCCGCGTTGGCGGCGAGCGCTTCCTTGATGGCTGCGAGTGCGGCGTTGCGCGTTTCGGTGGACGTTGCTGCAACTTCAGGGCTCGCGAGTTTCATTTCACGCGCGATTTCGGCGATTTCGATCGTTGCATTCGCTTGGTCTGACATGGGTTCTCCTATCCGGCTTGCGGGTGGGTGACGATGATGTCGCTTGTGTCCAGTATACGGCCTTGTGTCGGTTGCAACGACGGAATAATGGTCGACGTTCTCTCTTTACGGCGAGCGAGAAGTATTCGGTTGTTTTGAGGTTGAAGGATCGCTACGACATTACCTTCACGAAGCGGAACAAGCCCTCATCGCTTCCAGGGTAATCGCCGGCATCCTCGGTGGAGAACTCTGGGTCCTCGTGGTACTGGTTGAAGTACTCGACGATGTGGAACCCGCAGCGGTTCACGTAGAAGTGGATGTTGCGCTTCTCGTGGTAGGCGGTGACAAGTTCCCAGATTTGCGTCTCGGGATAGCGCGCTTCGATGGCTTGCCATGCAGCTTGACCAAGGCGCAGGTTCTGCTTGTCGGGATCGATGAAGAGGAACTCGAGCGTCTTGCGCACTTCGCCGCCCGTTATGACGGCGCCGCCGATGTCTTTGCCCTCGTGGACGATGCTCAGTGCTTCGGCGTTTTCTCCGTCGAGGGCTTCGTCGACGTCACGCTGAGGTGGGATGTTGCCCAGGAAATCGGGGAAGTCCGAACGCGTTGCGTAGGTGAATGCTTTTTGCAAGCGCTTGACGAAATCGTCCAGATCTTTGTATCCGACGGGAACGAGCTCAACCGTTTGCTGCATGTTTGGTCCTTTCTACGGTTGCAATTCACTGTAGCGTACCGAGCGGAGAAAAGGGAATTTGGTTCTTTCTTGTCGGTAAAACCTACATGATTTTGGGGAATGTGAACGATGCGGGCAGATGCTGGCGCGGGCAGACACTTAC
>JAEEGL016292774.1_pt1 | contig 11522 bp, 13 predicted proteins | sample 9134231 | NCBI WGS metagenome assembly JAEEGL01 (sample SAMN16246548, study PRJNA631951) | gut metagenome | biome: gut microbiome; feature: rumen; material: fiber-attached | host: Bos | place: Iran: Karaj | collected 2018-10 | reverse complement strand
TGCCAGCGCTGCTGTTCCGTGCCACCACCACATAATTCACCACATAATCCGTATTGTCCAAAATATCGTTGATAGCAGGCGGATAGATGGTGGTACCTTTGAGCTTGATCATATTGTGCTTACGCCCCACAAGCGGAGTCAGACGGTAGGAATTACGGCCACAGGCACATGGTTCCACGATTTTCGCCGCCATATCCCCCGTACGGAACCGCAACAGAGGCATACCTTCCACACCAAGCGTCGTAATCACGACCTCCCCCACCTCACCGTCGGGTACAGGTTGGTTATGCTCGCCGATGATTTCGGTGATAATCAACTCGGGATGCACGTGTCCACCGCAACCATGCTCGCATTCGGAAAACGTGGCCGACATCTCCGTCGAAGAATAGGTCGCAAAGAGCTGCACCTCCGGCCATTTATCGTGGATACGTTGCCCCAACAAGTTCAGATGAAACGAGAGGTCACGCAAGCCTTCGCCTATGCCGATAATCTTACGAATAGACGAGTGACGGTAATCTATGTGATGCATTTCAGCATATTCAATCAACCGCAAGATAAACGACGGCACGCACATAATCGCCGTGGGACGAAGCCGCAGAATCGTGTCCCATTGCAGTTCCGGTATGCCATTGCCGACCCGAATGATGCTTGCACCCATCTTGCGGATACCCATCCAATACGCCAGACCTGCCATAAAACGCTTGTCTAAGGTGGTCATCAGTTGCAAAATATCGCCTTTTTGGATGCCTGCACAAGCAAACGACTTATGCTCGTTGTACGCCAAACGTTGCAAGTCTTTTTCGGTGCAACCAAAGGTCACGGGTTCGCCCAAGGTACCCGAAGTGGTGATATAATCCACGATATTTTCCTTCGGCACACACAAAAAATCGGCATTATGCAGTTGCAAATCCTGTTTTTCGGTGAAGGGCAGACGAGGCAGGTCATCAAGGTGCTGAATTGTTGTCACGTCAATGTTTTTATGAGCAAAAACACGCTGATAATACGGCGAGTGAGCTTGCAAATACGCTAATTGTTGCTGCAATAACGCTTCTTGAAATTGCTTTATTTCGGTTGCTGATTTAAATTCAATATCCATTGTAAACATTTATTTTTCCATTGATATGCTATCTGGTTACTTTCGTCATCTCCCACTCCAAAGCCGTGTCCGCCACTCTCATACAGATGATATTCGTGCGGTATGTGGTGAGCGGTCAGAGCCGAATCAAGCAGTTGAGAGTTTTGATATTTCAACACGTTGTCGTCTTTGCAAGTCGCCAAAAACACGGGTGGACAGTCTTCCGAGATGTGTTTTTCCACCGAAAGCGAGTCTTGCAGGTTTTTGTTCCATTGTCGCCATACGCCCAAAGCACCTCTACGAGAGCGTTTGTGAACATAGCGATTGTCCGAAAAAGTAACGACTGGATAAATCGCACATAAAAATTTCGGTTTATAAGGCGTTCGGTTGTACAAATAAGACATCATCGTCAGGTGTCCGCCAGCCGAAAAGCCCATCACCCCTATTTTGGCCGTGTCGATAGCCCATTGTTGAGCATTCTGGTACACGACTTGCAACGCTTTTTCCACATCTTCCAACATATCGGGGTATTTATTTCCGAATCCTAACACGCGAAAGCCCGTTATATAGGCTGCCACAGTCGCCACACGGTAGTTTAGCACGAAGACATTGATGCCTTGTTGTTGAAAAAACTGTGCCACTTTTTCGCCTTCTTCTTGCATCGCCAACCACGAATAACTGCCTCCAGGACACACGATGATGGCGATATGGGTGTTATTTGTGCTATCGGCGAGAAAAGGCATGAGAAAAGGTGTTTTTGCGAATACACAAATGACTGAAAATAAACAAATTACGACTGCGACAGTTTTTTTACACATATATTTTGCCAATTTTTTCAGCCACTTCTTTGGAGGTCATCACCGTGCCACAAAGTCCACGCAGATGGCAGTTTTGCCCCGTGAGATACAAGTTATCCACCTTCGTAATCACGGCTCCAAGTGCTTCCGACATACCGTACATACCACCTTCGGGCGTCAGAAAATCGTCTCGGAAAGTCAGCGAAGTGGACGTAAAATGGCTTTCGATGCAACTCTCAATGTTAGGATAAATGCGTTTCACTTGTTGCAACACTTCTGCCGCTTTTTGCTCCTTGAACGCCTCGTAGGAAGCGTAATCATCCTTACGGTTGGCTTGCCATGGGGCTAACTGGTCGTACGGCATCGTAGTAACACACTCAATGGTGCGGGCGTATTCGTCATTTCGAGTGCAAGGTGGTGTCAGAACCAACAAATTCACATCGGGCAAGTAATGCGAGACCTTATCAAACGGCAATGTGCTCGGCTTGAGTTTTAAGTACAACTTAAACGAGCCTTCGGTCTCGGGTGTTTCTTGGATGCGTTTGATGGTTACTTGACGGAAAATGGGTGTTTCGGTGAGTTCCAACAACTTTTTCGGGTGCAAGGAAGACACCACAACATCGCTTTTGAACGTCTTTTGCTGGGTTTTAACCTCCACCACTTTATTGTCCTGAATCGTCAAATGCTCCACTTTTTCGTCAGTTAAAACGCGTCCTCCGTGCCGAATAATGAACATACACAACGCATCAATCAACGGCTTCGAGCCACCCACAAAGCGGAATGTCCCTCCCTTGTAGTAACTCCATTCCTTCTCGCCAATGAGGGGTGCAGGCGAGTTGTCCATCGTGGTTTCCTCCAACGGAACGGATATGCTCAGGTGGTCTAAAATCGCCTTGACGCGTCCACCTTCCTCCAATCCACAAACGATATGCATACCCGTTTGCCAAATCTCGCCATCTTTCTCAAAACTGTACAAGCCACCACCCGCTACGGGCAGTTGCTCCAAAACCGTTACATCGAACCCCTTATCGGCAAGCAACGCCCCCGTAAAAAGTCCACCTACTCCACCGCCCAAGACGGTAACCGTGTAATTATTGTTCATCTCCATTCGATTGTGATAATATAATTCCAAAGTCTTACTTTTTTGCAAACAAGTGTTGCCGAAGGTCGTATCGGTAATGCTTATTTCGGGCAAAACGAAAAAGTTTACATCATGCCCACGCAACCGAAACTGATTCTTGTTGAGTACATGAAACATCCCTTGCACGAGTATCGGACAAATATCCAAGCCATACTCCTCCGCCATTCGCACCGCTCCTTGATGAAAACGACCTATCTCGCCCGTCCGCGTACGTGTTCCTTCGGGGAAGATGACAATAGAGTAACCCTCTTGGAGCAATGACAGTATTTTTTTGCGTTTTTTCGCCTCATCGTAATAAATCGGGAAACAGTCCAACAGCCGAAGCAGCACGCACAAAACAGGATTATTCCACACCCAACCTTTGGTCAAGATGATTGATTTAGACATCAACGACAACAACACGATAATATCCAAAACCGACTGGTGATTGCAAATATAGAGCATTGTTTTGTTGCCAAAAACGTGTCCGTAATCGTTATGCACCTGCACATGCAGGCCCGGAATATGGTCAATACACCACTTTGCAAACCAAGATACAAAACGATGATAGGTTAGCCTCGTCTTCGCGTTTTTGCCAAAAAGTAAAAAATACAACAACGAGAGCGGTTGCACCACAAAGAGCATCAACGGTCCCCACACCGCAAAACAATAAATCGTCTTCCAGTAGAGCCTTGGGTAGCCATAAATGACCGCTAAGATGGTCAATAAAGTGTTCAAAATCGTTATCCGCAAAAAGTCATAAAAAGGTCGAAAGTGGCTGATACGTTTCTCTTTGGGTGGGTAAAACACGCGAATGGGCACAGGAATAAGCAACACATCGTGCCACGCAGCCCACACGAGCAACGCCAACTCGGCTTCGTAACGCGAAGTGAGGAGCGACAAACCAGACAGTTTTTGCAACGGATAAATCCGCATCCCCGTTTGTGTATCGGGCAAATTAACGCCTGTTTGCAAGCGGAAAAAGAAGTTAGATAGACGGTTGGCAAACTTGTTTTGGTTGGGCATATTTTCATGGTTCAAGCCCCGATTACCCACGATTAACGCTTGCGGGTTTTTGTACAACGCCTTAACCAAAAGCGGAATATCTTCGGGGTAATGTTGACCGTCCGAGTCAAGCGTCAAAGCGTACTCAAAATCCATCTCTTTTGCCTTTTGGAAGCCTTTTTTCAACGCATATCCCTTGCCACGATTTTTTTTATAAGCAACAACCGTAATGGGAAAATCAAGTTGCTGCAGTTGCTCCAGCGTGTTGTCCGTGCAACCATCTACCACAACGATAATGTCGCGGAGATAAGCGTACGTACGCCGCACTACATCTACTATCGTCCCCCCGTTGTTATAGGTCGGAATCAGTGCACATATAGGTAGCGGTGAAATTCGCATAATTTATAGCATTGGCCATGATGGAAACACGGATTTTATTGTCCTCTTTGGCTTCAAATTGGAAAGTCGGAGCCACGTCTGGCGTTACTAATTTCAAAAATTTTAGGTTGTCAATTTGCGTGAAAATAATCGTTTTTTGAAGCCATAAAGACACCATTTCTTGTGCCATTTGCACCAAACAAGCCCCAGGAACAATCGGTTTGCCTGGAAAATGTGCCTTAAAAATGGCATGTTGTGCGTCAAAAGTGATGGTGTATTCGCCTGCACTTTCGGCTGTGATGTGGTAAAAATTATCTTTCAACATACTTAAAAATAATGGTTGTTTTATCGTTATTTTTTTCGTTCATAATCACTTCCGAAGCAAGTTTGGTTTGCTCATCAAGCGTGATTTGCATCGAAGTAAAAAAGTTCTTTATTTCTCGTTTTTTAGGTGTCAGGGTGTAGATATTTTCGTTTTGCGACACATCAAAATCGTCATTGGTGGTCAAATAATCGCCCGAAATAGACTTGATTATCAACTCCAACAAACGCTTCACTTGCGGATTGGCATTCGTTTTTTCGTCATCTATTTCCCAGACCATTTTTTCGGGGTACGTGTACTCCCATCGCAAGTATTTCGGGGAACGATAAATAAAATGTCCTTGCGTTTGCTGGGGTTTATTGAGCATCTGACTTTGTTTTATTTGCACAAAATCGGCTTCTATGTTCATTATGACGCTTAAAATCAATGCCAACATATCAATTTGCCACTAAATAACACCCTCCCATAATCAACAAAACGCCTATCCATTGGGTCAAAACCACCTGCTCGTGGAAGACCAAAATGGCAGCAATCATTCCAAAAACGTACGCCATACTTGCCAACGGATACGCCTGCGAAAAAGGATAGGTTTTCAAAATATACATCCACAACAAACCCGCTGTGATAAAGGATATTCCGCATGCCAACCACCACCAATTCGTGAATTGTCTGCCAAAAAATGCCCACGACCACGCAAATTCACCCATCGCCGAGAGTGCCAATTTCATACATAATTGCCCTCCACAAAGGAACAAACTCTGTATCAATGCTAAAAATATAAGCCGCATACTACTCAAAACCTTTGTCTTTGTCGTGCAAATGGATGATGATCATCTGAAACAAAGGAAGCGTGCGATATTCCGCAAAACAGGACAACTCAACAGGAAAATCTTTGGGCAACTCAATCGCCAACTGCTTCCCTCGCTGAATACGGTTGTCATTGGTCGTTTTGGTATCGTCGGCACCACGTCCGTTGATGTAATAAACTCCAAAAACCGACTCGTTCGTGCCATCAAGATTCAATTTTACAACCCGCAAATGCAACGAATCTACAGACGTTTCATTGATAATTTTCACCTGATTATACGACTCTTTTGGTCCCTCAACGGTAAACGTAATTTTGGCATTTATCATCTGCCACGAACCGATTAACAGCAATAAAAAAAGGTATATTCGCTTCATAATTCGTTTATTTTTTACAATAAATATATGCTTTTGCTATGTTTTGACTATTTTGTCCGACTTTTTGCAACATACCATCAAATTTTGGCTCGCACGTGTCAAATTCAAGCACCAAAGCGTTTTGTATCAAGCCTAATTCCAGCTGCGTTTTCATATCCAACAAAGCACTTTGCAATGATTTTTCGCCGTCCGAATACGTGATGTTGTAATGGTGATTTTTCAGTTCAATTGCCACTTGTGAAGCCACTGTATTGTGGGTTGAGTTCATAAAAGGCGTAGGTGGCAAATTTTGTTCATTTTCGTTTAGCATCGCCTCCAAAAATGCGACCGTTTGCTCTATATTTCCCAAGCGTGTTGCACAAAAAATAGCCTCTATTTTTGCGGGTTCAATGCCCGATTCTTGTACCACTTTTTTCATCGCAACCATCATTTTTCGCGTTTGAGGAGTCATTCGGCGAGCCACCATCGGCGGAATATAACCCTTGTAATCGTCTAAATCCTCCACAACACAAACGTATTCTTGCAACGTAACATCCGTTATTTTATCCGCAAAATCCACACCTTTTTGGCTCAAAACCAATGCCGAATCATTTCCACCAAACCCAAACGAATTGCACAGCACGGTTTGCAAAGGTCGGAATTGCGTCTTCTGAACAGGTTTAATCACGTTTTCATCGCCTTGTTGGTAGTGCAAATTAACTGGCACAAAACCCTTCTGCATACAAAGCAAACAAATTGCCGTTTCAATCGCTCCAGAAGCCGATGTGGTGTGTCCCGTAAATGCTTTGGTGGACGAAATGGCTGGCAACTGTTCGCCAAACAGACGCTTGATTGCCCTACTCTCGCTCGCATCATTATTCGCCGTCCCTGTGCCGTGTGCATTGATGTAATCCACGGCTTGCGGCTCTATTTTTGCCATCTGTAAAGCCTGTTGCATCGCCAAAAAAGCCCCTTCGCCCTCTTCGGACGAAGCCGTCTGATGAAACGCATCGCAAGCATTTGCATACCCTGCCACATAGCCCAAAATCGTAGCACCACGTGCCAAAGCCTCTTGCTCACTTTCCAGCACCACATAAGCCGCACCCTCGCCTAAATTAAGCCCTGCACGGTCTTTGTCAAACGGGCGACATAAATCTTTATCCAAAATCATCAGCGAATGGAAGCCGTTCAAATGGAAACAAGTCAAACTCTCCGTGCCACCAACCAATGCTTTTTTCACTTTACCTGCCCGCAACAAATTCGCCCCCATAATCATCGCATTCAAAGCCGACGAACAAGCCGTAGAAGGCGTCATCAGGTAGGCAAAACTGCCAATATGCTGGGCGATGGTTTGGGTGGTTGCACCTGCCTCGTGTTGCGAAACATAATTAAGGTTTTTATTTTTCTGCCAATCGCTCCAAAACCGCTCTGTCGTGTCCATTCCCCCAACTGTCGTCCCTGAAATAAACGCCATCTCACTCACATCCGTTATCTTCGCTTGTTGCAGGGCTTCACGCGAGGCATGTAACCCCAAAAGTGCCGTACGAGAAATGGCTTCTAAAGACGATATATTGAGTTTTTGAAGCAGTTCATCATTGCTCATTTTCACCTCCCCCACAGGCAATTCGGTATGGTTGGAATGCAAATAGTGCATCGTCCAGACTCCCGTTTGCTCGTGCAAAAGTGCATCAACAGTTTGCCGTTGGTCGTTGCCAATAGCCGAAATAATTCCTATTCCTGTAATCGCAATTTTCACTTGGTTCGATGGGCTTGAACGTATTCCGCGATAGCACGTACCGACTGAAATACCGCTTTGCCCGTTTTAGCGTCAGTAAACTTAATGCCGTAGTGCTTATCCAATAGCACAATCAACTCCAACGCATCAATAGAATCCAAGCCTAATCCTTCGCCAAACAAAGGGGCATCGGTATCAATATCATCTACGGTTAAACCCTCTAAATTCAATGCTTCTATGATTTGTTGCTTCAATGTCTTTATCAATTCTTCCATACTATCTTAATATGTGCATAAAAATTATCTTTACTTTCACATTCGACCCATCCGACTAACGCTGAATGGGCTGTTTGTACGCTTTGCAAGGTGGTTTGGGCTAACTTTTGTAGCGTTTGTTCGTCTTGCAAAACATAAAAACTACTCTCGGCACGATAATTATTCCGTATCGCAATCTCGCCCGTTACGATATTGGGCAACGTGTAAACAAACAATGCAGGCGAAGGATAATAATTGTCCGCTTGTATCGTTTGTAAATAATCTGTATCGTTTTTTATCGATGCCGATTTGTTCGCGAATATAATCATTCTATCATTTTTGACCAAAAATCTTTCGCTTTTTTCTGCTTGTAACAATAATTCGCTCCCGATAAAGCCCAAACGACACAGCGTATCCATTTTGTAAAACTTCGGATAATCGCCCACAAATCGTTTGTACAACTCCGTCAGCAAAGCCTCGCCCGTTTCGGTAGTGGGCAATGACTGACCATTTAGAAGCACTTGTTGCGGTGTTATGATAATATCTTGTTGATTTTCATTCATTTACGTAACGTAATAAGATGGCAGCATTCACGCCACCAAAACCCGATAACATTTTTATCAAATCGTGTGGTTCGTGGTCTAAATCGCGGTTTTTAGGCGACAGATTCAAAGGATATTCCACACCATTTTCTTCGTATCCTCTCGCGGCTGGAATGATTTTATGTTCCAAACAAAGCATGGAAATAATCGTCTCCAAAACGCCTGCTGCACCCATTGTATGCCCATAAAAACCCTTCAAAGCACCAATCGGCACCTCATCCAACCCCGCACGATGAATCGCCACAGCCTCCATCGCATCGTTGTAAAGCGTCCCCGTGCCGTGCGTGCTAATCATATCTATTTGCTCGGCGTATGGCAAAATCTCCTGCAAACAACGGAAACTTCCCTCTGCCGTCCTGCTCGGTGCCGAAATGTGATTGGCATCGTTGCAAATACTCCCTGCAACCAACTGCCAACACAGTTTGTCGGGCTTTTGATTCGTGTAAATCATCGTGGCAACCGCTTCGCCCAAGTTTAACCCATCACGTTGCTTATCAAACGGCTTGCACAGCTGTTGCGACAAGGCTTTGAGGGCTTGAAAACCCGAGACAATAAACGGCGTTTGCACATCACAACCCACCACGATAGCCGTATCGCAAGCCCCACTTTCAATCAAACGCATCGCCGTGATTTGGGCACAAACCCCAGACGTACACGCATTTGAAACAACAATAGGCAGGTTGGGATTGCGGAAGTGGGCTTGAATCTGCATCGCAGGCTCGGAGAGTTGCAAGTTGTCGCCTTTGGTGGTGGAAATGACAAAAATAACCCGCTGCGAAGTTGGGTCAATCTGCGTCTGTTGGAGGGCTTGTTCGATGGACAAGATGCACCACTGCGTGAAACTCTTCGGCTCATCAAAAAGCGACACACAAAACGGCTCCACCAACTCAAAACGGTCGGAATGCAACCGCAACGCCGATTTCCCGTCCATAATCGCCTCAAAATTGGCTTGAGAAGTGGCACCAATCGGCGAACAAATATGATGAGCAACGCAGTAAATTCCCATTTATGCCATATCTTTTGCGGGCTCGTCCAACGCCAACTTGATGGTTGCACAAGCGATTTCTTGTTCGCCCACAAACGTCTTGCAGTCCATCTGCGAGATATTCATAACTTCTTGAGTTAAAACGACTTGCGTAACCAATTGGTCGCCAACACGCGGTTGCGAATGGACTTGCAAATGCTTCACCGCACCAATATACCCGATACGAATCGGCAGGTGCCTGCGACTCTGCAAACCGCCTATAAACGTGGCACACGATTGGGCAATATGCTCCAACATGCCTGCAATAGACAGCGTTCCGTTATCCACCAACGGACATGTCTCGGCAATCGTGTAGTGCACTTTTGCCGTTTCGTCCTCTAATTGCAACAACTTATCAACAAAAACAAACGGCATACGTTGTGGAATGAGCGAAAGTATGTTATTTGAAGAAATCATAAAAATTAAACCATTGATAAGGGTTGTTTTTCACTTTATTTTCAAGCAATGTAGCGAATTGTTGTGCCACATTCTGTACTTTTTCCATACGCGAACCCGCTGCAATCGGCTCGATGGGTTCCACATCAATTTGGTAGGTGGTACTATTCGTTTTGTAGGCAAAAATGGCAATGATTGGCTTGTGCGTGGAGAGTGCTAACTGAAAAGCACCGATAGGAAACTTGGCTTTACGATTAAAAAAATCACACAAAATCGTCTTGGATTGAATCACTCTATCGGCAGTAAGAAGAACTATATTTCCTTGATTGATAGCATTATAAACATCAAAAACGTGGCTCATATCTTCTTTGACAAAAATGATGTCCATGTTGTTCTTTTCTAACGCTTTTTGGCGATTTTCTTTGACCGTTTCCGTCTCGCCTTCGTAACTCAAAATATACAATTTTTTGTTGTCGCTACGCAAACTATAGCCTGCAATTTCCGTGTTCCCAAAGTGCGAAAAGAGCATCACAAAACCGTCGGACGACCTATCCAAGTTATCAAAAAGTGCCTTGTTTTTCACCTCCACGTTAAACTTTTTGCCACCATACACCGCAAATCGGTCCATAATCGCTTCGCCAAAACGATAATAACTGCGATAGACATCAACGCAGGCTTGCAAACAATTACGGCAAAAACAGTCGCGATGAAAACGATAAATGGCATTCGTGTTTTTGGGGCGAGAAATGATGTAATACAGCAACCAGACGCTCATCACGGCATAAATAATTCGGATATGAATATGCCGAAATAAGACAACCAATGCTCGTTGTTGCCAGCGTGTACCTCCTGTTTGACCGCTCCATTCCATTTCCAAGACGTTATACAAGGTGCGAAATTAGTAAAAATAAATTAAAAACAGGCTTTAATTACACTTGTTGATATTTTCGTTTAGGTATTCAAAAAAAAGGCGACATTTTACTGCCCCCTTTTTCAAAAATTAACCTTCTAAATGCCGATTTACACGTTTTTTGCTATAAAATCATATAAATCGTTCAACGTTTTTGCTTTTTTCAACTCTTGTGTATCGGGTTTGAAGCCAAATTCTTTCTCCAAAAGAGCCACAATATCCACAAAATCCAACGAATCAATGCCCACTTCGTCAATCAACAAAGCATTCGGCTGTAATTTATCTTGAGCGATTTCAAACTCGTTGGTCAAAATACCATTTACTTTTTCAATAATTACTTCTTTTGTCATTTCTTTCAAATTTTATGTTATACTTTTTTAATTACTAATGCACTATTTGTCCCACCAAAACCGAAGGAATTGCTCAGAATGTGATTCAGTTTGGCAGATTGGGTTTGGCTCGCAAGCCGCAACTCTTTGGCACAATCGTCCACGTTTTCCAAGTTGATATTGGGTGCAACGAAGTCGTTTTGCATCATCAAAATCGAGTAAATCGCCTCGCTTGCTCCTGCCATCCAGCACTCGTGTCCCGTCATGGACTTGGTGGAACTAACCCACGTCTGCGAATTGGCGAACAAACGGCTCAAGGCACGTGCCTCTTCCTCATCGCCTTGCTTGGTGGAAGTGGCGTGGGCATTAACATACTCACTCTCCGAAGCCGACATATTGGCATCCTTCAACGCC
>JAEEGL016102086.1_pt1 | contig 11522 bp, 8 predicted proteins | sample 9134231 | NCBI WGS metagenome assembly JAEEGL01 (sample SAMN16246548, study PRJNA631951) | gut metagenome | biome: gut microbiome; feature: rumen; material: fiber-attached | host: Bos | place: Iran: Karaj | collected 2018-10 | reverse complement strand
GTGAATCCTAATGAATTAAATGACGAAAAAAGAATAGTTAACAATGCGGAAGCATTTATGCGCATATATAGGAAATATGTAAAATGGAGAGAGAGTTTTAGGTTTGTTAATGCAATCCCTGATTATCATGAAGTGATAGAAGCATTATTTGATTCCGGTAGTAAAGTAATAAAGTGTTATGATGATTATTATGAGAAACTAATTATAGGAAGAAAAAAGTTAAATCATATAATTGAAAACGAGGAAAACAATTTTGATATTGATTTAGGATTCTGTTTCAATATAGAACTTGAGGATTTTTGGATTGCGTTGAATAGAGTGAAAATGGCATCTGATTCAGAAATTATAAATACCAATAATTATTATACAGATCCCACGCAAATTACAATAGATGAACTTGAGTTTGGAATAAGAACTTATAACTGTTTAAAAAGGGCGGGAATCATTAGTCTTGGAGATATTTGTGAATTAACTTTAGAAGATTTATTGAAGGTTCGTAATCTTGGACGAAAAGGTGCCGAAGAGGTTCTATGTAAGGTAAAAGAACAGGGATTATCTTTACAGGAATCTTAAAGCAAAAAAGAGAGTTATATAACTCAGGATGACGATATTGAATTAGTAATAAAAGTAATTAAAGAGTTTTATAACATTTTAAAAGACGAACAAAAAAGATCTGATTAAATAAGTGGGGAGGGAAATTTCGTTTATGATGACAATTCGAGAGATGGACATATCAGCTCGTGCTAAATCTTGTTTAATGGGCGCAGGATATAAGTATGTTTATGAAATTGAAGATATGTCGGATGAAGATTTGCTTAATATTCGAAATCTTAATGAAAAGTGTTTAGAGGAAATAAAAGAGGCGTTAAAAGATTATTCGTTTGAGGACGATAATATTGAACAATCAGATTATGGAATGAGTAATACTTTCGTTGGTGAATCTGAAGATAGTTCTGATAATAGTAATGAGGATGAAAATTACAAAAATCTAATAGAAGATAAAAGTGAAGAAAAATCGGAAATAACTTCTTCTGCAAGGAAAGCCTATGAGTCTGTTAAAAAGATTAGTATAAATGTGCTTGATCAGGATTGGTCCCCTGAAGATATTATTGGTTTAATCCAATATGATGTTTTTCGTATTGCTGGAATAATGTTTTTATTTTCAGATATAACTGTTCGAGAAGAGATTATTAATCAACTTGAAAAGTTGTTTGGATTTAAGAATACACAGAGGATACTAGAAAAAACAGTTGATGATTATAATGTGAAATCATTGACATCCGATTTGTTTAGAAGATTACCTTATTCTGTAGGGTTGATGTTTGAACATGATCAAGAGGAACAAGATTCAAATCTGTCATATCTATTTTATGAAATATTGAAGCTTATTATTTTTTCTGTGCTTTATCCGGACGGATCTGTGCCGGTTGATGAAAAGCTGTTTATATATGTTGGGATTATGGAGTCTATAAAAAATCATCTCATTTGTTCAGGGATAAAAAAAGAAAAAACATTTTTAAAGAGTCTCCCTGATTTTAAATCAGTATGTCAAATGTATGATTTCAGTGTAAGTGATTTTGAAGAGGTTGAAGGAATTGATAATGGCAAAAAACTCTATGATGTATTAGTGATTAATATGAATAAAATAGAAAAACTTGTTGAACGTAGCACTACATCTCAAATTGATAGTACATATTCTAGAAAGAAATATCAGGATATTGCTGAGAATATGCAGACTATAGATATAAGGATTTCTATTACGAAAGAATTATTTTCTAATCTTTCTTTTAGTATTAATGTTAATGGTCATTCAATTGATGATGAAGATGTTAATGACGAAGATATTGATGGTTTATGGAACCAAATCAATACTGGTAAGGAAAAAGCAATATATAAATATGGATATGATTGTAAACTCATAATTCATGATATGAGAAATTATCCTCATATTGATAAGGTAATCAAGAACGATACCTTAATAGAGTGTCTTAAATATGCCCAGAATAACATGAATGAGCTCGGAGATAATGGTATGTTTATGATTCAGTATGGGGAGAAATCATGGAATAGTACAGGAAAGTATAGACATTTTTCAGATTTATTAAAAGAAGTATGTAACTTGGTTCAATCAATCCCAGAACCTTTTGATGATAGTATACTACCGGATGTTTATATTAATTATTCAAATGATAGGATTGATGAATATACTTTTAATAAACTTTGGAATGAGCTTCAAAAAATAGAAGAAAAGTACAAAAAAGGAATTAATTACGATAATAGATATAAGATTACGGACTGGGAATCTGAACTCTGTTATGAACAAGGAAAATTCCTGGAAAATGTTTATTGGGTTGGTAGGGAGATTAACAATATTCCGAATACGGTTATTCCTTTTTGTACATATAGTAAGATGAATAAAGATCAATTAAAGTATTATCTTTACTGGCGTACTTGCTTTAGAAATGGTGAAATCATTTTTACCAGTGGTATGACAACATTTTATTTTTTGTGTGTATATGAATTGCTTGCAGATTTTGGGCCATTCTCTTCAGAAGAACGACTTAATCAGTTAGAGAAGTTGTATATTAACTATACTTCACAAGGATTATCAAATGCTCTATGGGTTGGAGAATATGCAAATATTCATGATCTTGAGATAAAAGATGATGAAGTACGAAAATGGGTGTATCCAGTAAACAATGATAAAGAATATTTTAGGGATATTATTGATATTATTGATGGTAAATATGACAATGTTTTTGACCACATGTGCAGGAAGTCAAGGTGGAAATTGAAATCAAGTTCATTTTTAAAAAAGGCAAATTGCCTAGATGATATTAAAAAGACCATTGATAAGATAATTCCAAAGCTGGAAAAACTATTTGATAATGAAGGAATAAAACTATCTGATTTTTTGGCGGGAAGAATTCGAGAAGAGGAAATAATCACTTACCCAAATTACTACGAAGGAAGTATTTGGAATGAACGTATATTAAATAAACTTGGAATAGGAAACGATAAAAAGAAAGATTACAAAAAGAGACTCATGTATGATTATCCAAGTGAAAGAATATATATGACTGATGAAGATGGAAATGTTCACAGAGAGACTAATACAAGTATGAATTATACTGATCCATATTTGTCAGAATATGTGCTGAAATACACGGAGATGCTTTTTCGCCAAAAAATAGGTTATGATTATCTTTCGTTTCCTGAGAAATTGAAAGGTGCATTAAAAATGAAATTTGCTGATGGATATAGTTATGTGTTATCGGCAGACCCGGAATTGCAGAAGATGGAGAAAACTTATATTTCTCTATATGACAAAATTGAAAAAATTATTTGTGATACTACAAATGATTATTTTGAATCTAATTATAATAGGATTGAAAAGTTAATTTCTCAATTTAAGAAAGAGTATCAGCCAGCATCTAAAATTACCTATACTTATGAGCGAAAAACGCCTGTAGATGAACTTATGGCAGAGTATATTTGCAATAAAAAAGTTAGTGAAGGAAAATTTGACGAATTACTGAACATATATCACGGTGCTTCACCATCATATAAGGAATCTAAGGCTAAAAAACTATCAAAGTATATATTTGATTATTGGGTGTTAAGCAATAATAATATATCACTTACGCAATTATCAAATATGATAGATAATAATAAGTGGTATTTTGTTGAAAGAAGATCAATAGTTGATAGAAATTATGATAAAGCTATACCATATTTTTGTTCTTTTTATAATGCATTAAAAGGTGTTTCGAGTAAGCGAATTAATCCAAATCTGATTAAGGACTGTATAGTTATTTCTTTTACGCTTATTGATCGTTTGTTTTCATTTTACGGTGTAGATAGTTCTGATGTGATTCTTGGAAAGTGGGATACATATCCGTGGATTCCATTTGAAAATATGGAAGAAATTTATAATGTTGAAGTCATAGATGTTAGAAAGAATGTAGGTGATTTAGAATTATATTCGATTGATTTAGGATGTACCGAAGGAACAGTTTCAAGACATGCTTATTCTGAACAGGCAAATAGTTTTATTTTGTATATCATGAGAGGGATTGAGAATAAGCTTAGAGGTATATCAGGTTATAAGTCATTTCTATCAAATGATATTGATCTTAAGAAATTGTACAATTATTCTGGATATGAAAAGGCGTGCGATTATATTGACGATGTTATTTCGGGAGTAGTTAATTATGTTGTAGGTCATTCGTGTCCATTAGAATATGATTTTTCGACGCCTGAAATAGTAGTATCTTGTGATATGAATCATGATTATTCATATCCGGTTTATAATTCACTTTTTACAGATATTGATTCTTTTATTAATGATGGGTTAAAGGACTTTTATAGAGAGGATTATTCAGAAACAGAGAAAGTATATCCGTATGACATTGTATCTGTAGATATAGATGATTTTGATTTTGAACAGTATTGCAGAAAATATAATGATAAGGCGGAAATTCAACAAAAATTTGCAAAAATAAATATCTATAGGTTTCATGATATATATGATGAAGTTATAGATAGATTTATGGATGTGAAGGATGGTTATCCGGTGGAATATGATCCTAAATATGATTTTACAGTAACAAATATAATGAATGATATTAAGGGGTTAATAGGAAAGGATCTGGGAGCACTTACAACATTGGTTTCTGATAATGAGGCATTTTTACAATGGCTTTCATGGGTTGAGCATGGGAAGGTCGTAATTCCAAATAATATGCCACTTATTCAGATAATGTTCCACTTTGCTATGAATAGAATAATATTTGAGAATGAGCCTGAAAAATGTTTGGTTATTCTTTGTGAAGTGTGGAATTATTATTATGACTCAAGTGAAAAGATTGATGAATCATCAGATTTATTATTAGAGTGGATTAAGGATTATTGGATGGTTTATTGTCCAGATATTTCATATGATGATTTTAAAAGGCTTTTTCGTTTTGAAATAACATTTGAAAATGAATCTAATGTTGTATCTGCTAAAGAACATTTCTTTATAGATATAAGTCATCTGAAACAGAATAATCTTCTAGAATTCTACAATGCAAATTGTGATTATCATGTTTTGGATGGGGCAGTTGTAAGGAAAGGCTATAGAGATATATTTGAGGAGGCAATAGAAGAGGTTCATAAAGAATTATCTTCTTTATGGAATAAATATGATATTGACTTTGAAGAATATCTTCATTATGAAGATAAAGCTCCGCAGGAAAAACAAAGAGAATTATTTTTTAGAGGTATATTAACAGGTAAGACGAAAAAATATATTAATTCAAGTTTTGAAGGACGAAAAGTCTCTGAAAATGAAGAGTATAGTATTGGTTATGACTATGATAGAAGCTGGCCTGTATTGGTTTACAATCAATATGAAATAAGTAATAGTTCTAGCCGTATTTTACTAGATTACATTATTAAACATACAGAAAGAGTTATAAGAGATCATCTTAGAATTAATTATACCTTTAAGTTTGATGACGAGAAAATGTATGAGCTTTTTCCGATTAAAATATTTGAGGATAATTTAGATAATCATATTATAGTAAAGACAATAGAAAGAACTACGGATCGAATATGTAAAGAAAATGGGATTTGATTCTTGTATTATGTAAATGCTATTGGGGATTACCAAATGATATGTCAATTTTAGGAATTCGAACAAAAGAAGATATAAAATCTTTATCGTTCGAAGTTGTATATTCCTTTGAACGCTATTTTAAGATAAATCAGGCAGTAAACAGGTCTCCTGTTATTAATGTTGAACCTTATTTTTTATAGATAAGTTTAACTGAGAAAGAGTTTTTAATAGAAAAGAGTATAGTGGAGACATTATGGGATTATTTGATATAAATGATGATAAACTTAGGGCGTTATATCATCGTGCGTGGTTAGAAGCCAATCGAGGATTTGTAGATCCTCGTAAGTTTTGGTACCTGGATCATGCAATTACTCAATATGCACGAACGTTTCATTGTACTTATGATCAGGCGTGGATATTCGCAAAAACAGGGAAGAAACTATTTAAATCATAAGTATATTAGATGTTTTATTGCACGGGGTATTATGAACGCTAAGGAATTTGCAAGTCGATACAATTTAAAACTAAATGATCAGCAATTGGAGGCAGTAGGAACAGTAGAAGGTCCATGCCTTCTTCTTGCTGTGCCAGGAAGTGGTAAAACTACGGTATTAGTAACTCGATTAGGATATATGATATATGAATGTGGTATCAGTCCAGAGAATATATTAACACTTACTTATACGAAATCTGCCACTAAAGACATGGCTGAAAGATATCATTCTATATTTAAAGATCAGATTGCTAAAGAGATTAGGTTTAGTACGATTAATAGTATATCATATGCCATTCTTAATAAGTTCTGTATAGATAATGGTAAAGAATGCTTTGATCTCGAACAGGATGAAGGAGTACGAACAAAAAGAATATCAAAAATATATAGGGATATCATGAATGATTATCCAACGGAAAGTGATATTAAAGACATCACTGGGAATATTACATATATTAAGAATATGATGCTAAGTGATAAAGATATCGAAAATATGGATAAAAAGGTTGGTTATCCCATCAGCAAAATGTATGGCGCATATAAGCAGAGTATGCGAAATGATAAGGTTATTGATTTTGATGATCAGATGGTTTATGCACATATGATATTGGCAAATTATCCGGAGGTTTTAGCATTTTATCAGAATAAATATAAATATATTTGTGTGGATGAGGCCCAGGATACATCAAAGATACAGCACATGATAATTAATCTTTTGGCAGGAGAAAATGGAAATCTATTTATGGTAGGAGATGAGGATCAATCTATTTATGGATTCAGAGCAGCGTATCCGGAAGCGCTCCTGGATTTTGATAAATATCATCCTGGCGGAAAGATTCTCTTGATGGAAGAAAATTTTAGGTCAAATTCAAGTATAGTAGATGCAGCGCAAATATTTATTCAGAAAAATACTTTACGTCATAAGAAAACGATAAAAGCTCATAGAGATAAAGGAACAGATATTAAACAGATAAAAATATCAGACCGTTCAGAGCAATATGATTATATAATTAGGGCTGTAAAAGATTCAGATGAGGAGGTTGCCGTTCTTTATAGATATAATGAATGTGTTGTGCCGTTAGTAGATATGTTAGATCGGGAAAAGATTCCATTTCGAATCAAAGGTGATGATCTGACATTTTTTACACATAGAGTAGTTCAAGATATTACAGATATAATAAAACTCATCATAAATGATAAAGACTATGAAAGTTTTTTGAAAATCTATTATAAGCTTAATCTATATCTTTCAAAGCAGGATGCAAATAGTATAGTATATTTAGCGAAAAAAGGTTCTATTATAGATGCGATTCTCAATAATAGTTTTGGCGATAATGATAAAAATACGCGACTTAAAGAATTTGCCAGAAGGATGAAAAGATTAAAAAATAGCAATCCTGTTCAGATACTGGATTCTATAGCTAGTACAATGGGTTATAGAGCTTATCTTCAAAAACATAATATGGGTACAGCGGAACTAAGTATACTGAAATATATCTTTAGATATGCTATCTCTGCAGAATCAGCGTTGAAGAGACTTGAAACCTTACGCAAAATTATAAAAGAGGACTCTAATACGGATAGCAACGTAATACTATCTACGATTCATAATAGTAAAGGTTTAGAGTATAAAACCGTATATATTCTAGATGCTATAGATGGGATTTTTCCGGTAGAGACACATGAAAAACTATTTCATGATAAGGTTGATCTAGCTGAATATGAAGAAGAAAGACGCATATTCTACGTTGCAATTACAAGAGCAAAGGATAATTTAGTAGTATTCAAGCATAAAAATGGTTCAACGTTTGTTGATGAAATGAAACCAGTAAAGAATGTAATAAAGAAAAATGAATTTAATACCGGAAGAATATCCATAGGTAATAGTAGACCTGTAAAGATTACATCTAATCGATATTCAAATAATCTGAAAAAGGTAGATGTTAATGCTGTAAAGGAATTGTTGGACGAGCTTGTTGAGGGAAGGGTGGTTCGACATATTAAATACGGAAAAGGTGTAGTGACTGCTGTGAAACCACCTTATGTTGATATAGATTTTTCGGGAGTGAAAAAGACATTGAGCATTAACTTGATTGCAACTAATAAATCATTAAAACCGTTGTGATATGTGAATAAATTGTAAGAATAGAAAGATATGAAGTCATCTGTAAAGAATTCGAGAGGGTATAAGGAAAATCCCGACACCTCTAGGATGCCGGGATGTATCGAATGGGCGTTTTAAACCCATGGATATTCAGTTTTAATCGATAATGTCATGATTTCTCGCCATCTTAAGTCCGTATTCAATACCTTTTTTAAAGACGAGAAGTCTGATTTCAGTACCTTCATCTGAAATATGATTAAGAATGTCTAAAAATTCACTAGCTTCATATTTACAGAGCTTTTCTATATATGAATTGACCATCCTGTCGATGGCGTCACGTCTTTGCGTGAACTGGGGGGCCTGCAGAGCAGGATACATTATTGTCTCGTATAATTCTTCGAGATCTGGACCTTTTCGATCTTCCATTTTACACCTCCATGGATAGACATGTAATTCTGTTATGTGGAATTGGAATTACGATGTAATCCTGAAGATGAACGACAAATAATGAAATATAATCATGGACATTGCCATCTATGTAAATTGTTTTACAAAAGAAGCAGTATTAAACGGATAAATACTGTTCGCATTAAGATTGATGGGAATACTGATTCAATTGTAATAAATGTTCAAGTGTATTCATGTGGGTATAGTAAAAGATGATTATTAAGTTAATGCAACATCATTCATGATTAATTCATGATCTGCCGATTACATATTCAAGATAAACATCAGACAACAGGTTACTATGATAAACTGAGCTATTCGTGGATATAGCTACAGATAGGAAAGAATATGTAGAACGATTTGATGAATTACTTTTCATCCCATTACCTCCGTTATATTTTTGTGTTCCTTTCAAAGTGTTTCCTTGCTTAGTGCTCAATAATTATTTTACTTGTATATTTCCCCTTTAGTATTAAGCTGCTCATTACCTCCTTTCGATTTTACAGTGACTCGAGAATTGTTCTGATTAAGAACTTTTTTTGCTTCGATGTCATAGTTTGCAGATTTCTTTCGACTAGACGTGTGATTGTATAGTATTCTTCTTCTGCATCATTACCTTCTACTCGAATTGTACCTGTCAGTAGATAATCAGATGTTGTATCGAGAACATTAGCAATGCTTGCAACGATAGAAGCGTTAGGCACTCTGTCGTTAGAAATGTAACGTGACATAGAAACTTCTGTGATATTTACTCTCTTTGCCAGGTCTCTTTGCGTCATTTTACGTTCTACAAGTAAATCAGCGATTCTGCCTCCTAATGTATCGCTCATATTCCACCATTCCTTTCCGGTTTTAAAACCTCATTACCCTTAAGGTTTCATTTTGTATTATAATACAAATATACTGTAAATCGTTCCTGATTTACTTACCATTTATATAACACATTACCGTATGTGTAGTCAAGTGGAAAGTTTTTGAAAATGTTTTATAAATAAAGAATTCTTTGATGTTTGAACTGTATAAATTTACCGTTGAATTTTCCATATTTTCTATTATACTAGTATATAAGAACAGATACCTATAGAAGGAGGTGAACGGTATTATGAATAATGCATTATTAAAGTCAAAACGTGTTATGTATAGTATAACACAGAAGGCTCTTGGCGAGAAATTAGGTTTGTGTGAAAAAACAATGAATAAAAAAGAGTGCAGCGATATTAATCTTTTTACTGCAGATGAGATGCTTATGATCAAGGATGAGTTGCATCTTTCTCTTGAGGAGTTCGATTCTATTTTTTTTGATAATAAACTTACCAAAAATTATAACAATAATAATATTGGAAATATTTAATGGAGGAAATAGTTATGAGCAGAAAAGATTCTCGTGTTATCCATAACATCCTTAAAGCTAATCGCATTGAGGGAATGAATGAGGATGATATATATCGAAACTCTCAGACCGTCCTTCAGCTTTATAAAGAGATGGAGTGGAACACGGATATAAACATTGTACATAAATCGCTGGAAGACAAGTGTTCTTGGGAAGATCTTGCGAAGAATTTGGAGAGTCTTCAGAAGCATGTGGATGATGTCTCTAGAATTAAAGAGCTGTATAATTCCGGTGCTTTATCTAAGATGATAAGATATGCAGTTGGAAAAACACAGTCTTTTCCAAAGAAAGGGCAGGAGTACTTTGACTGTTTACATAATACGTTCCTCGACCCTCAGGATAGGACTGTAGAAGAGATTATTGATAATCTTCATATATCTCGTGGAACTTATTATGATACAAGACATGAAGCTATTATATTAGTTGGGGCTATACTGTGGGGATCATTGATTCCATTTTGTATTAAGCATACGCAGGAAGCGTTCATGGAAGTTGATCACTTTTTGACTATATGTGAGCAGGAGATTATCGGTATAGATTCACATGATGATGAAGATGATGATTTAGAAGATTCGCTATAGAAGGAAAGAGGTGGTAAAAATGGATAAATACTTGTCTACTAAAGATGTACAGGAGATACTGCAGATCGGACGTAATAAGGTATATAAATTAATTCAGCAGAACGACTTTCCGAAAATCAAAATTGGACGAAATTATCTGATACCGGAAGCTGAGTTTGAGAAGTACCTGCATCGTAAGCTATATAAAACGATAGAGGTCTAGGCGCGGTCTAAAACCTCTATCATTTTAAGAAAGCAAACAGCAGATTACAAGAGATTTGAAAGTGGTTTATAAGTGGTTTAAATTGTCTGATTGGTTGTAAAATATACTTATAAATAGGGGAGATGCAAGGGTTATACCACGGGTCTCCAAAACCTTTGGAGGGAGTTCGATTCTCTCATCCCCTGTACGAATAAAAAAGCCTGAAAACGCCTTGTTTTCGGGCTTTTTTATTGCTTTTTATATACCTAAACTATATAATTGGATATACCTCAAAATTCCGTAAAATTATGCCTAATTATGCCAAGTTAGGTATATTATACCTAATTGCTTTAGGTATATTTACTTGACAATTATATTTTTTTGAATATAATATGCCCTTAAGAGGGGGTGAGTAATATGATTACCAAGGATAAGTTGCCAACTCTTCCTCGTGGTGAAGGTACATTTTTACCTTTTGGGGAAGATAGAATTGTATATAAGAAATATGTTAAGCTGAAAAATGGACAAACTGTTCGTAAAGTTGTTTATGGAAAAACTCCATCTGAATGTATGCAGAAGATGCGTGCGGCAGAACGTGAATTAGAAAATAAAGCTAAAACGGAAGCTAACTTAACTCTTATTGATGCAATTATGAATTGGCTTAATCTAACACATAAGCCATCTGTAAAACCACAATCGTTTCAACGACTTGTTGGTACAGCTC
>JAEEGL014910250.1_pt1 | contig 11522 bp, 6 predicted proteins | sample 9134231 | NCBI WGS metagenome assembly JAEEGL01 (sample SAMN16246548, study PRJNA631951) | gut metagenome | biome: gut microbiome; feature: rumen; material: fiber-attached | host: Bos | place: Iran: Karaj | collected 2018-10 | reverse complement strand
CTCCCATAATTTCATTGAAATATTAAGTCCCGGATGGTATTATGGTCATAGATTCAGAGGAATGCATACGTGTTGCGGTAAACGTTCCCTGAGAATAAGCCATAAGGAGGATTACAATGCCAAAGCAAATGATCGTTGACAGTACTGAAAAACTGGAAGAGCTTATCGGATCGGTCCGAAAAGCACAGGTTGAATTTGCCGAGTTTCCTCAGGAGAAGGTGGATGCCATCTTTAAAGCAGCCGCCACAGCTGCCTGTATGGCAAGACTGCCGCTTGCAAAGCTTGCGGTAGAAGAAACCGGTATGGGCTGTGTGGAAGACAAGGTTATCAAAAACAGCTTTGCGAGTGAATATATCTACAATGCTTACAAGGATGCTAAGACCTGCGGCGTTATCGAGGAAGATAAGGCCATGGGCATCCAGAAGATCGCCGAATCCATCGGTCTTGTCGCAGCAGTTATCCCTACGACGAACCCCACATCCACAGCCATTTTCAAAACACTTATCTGTCTGAAAACACGTAACGGGATCATCATAAGTCCTCATCCCAGAGCCAAGAATTCTACTATCGAAGCCGCAAGGATCGTCCTTGAAGCAGCTGTTGCAGCAGGCGCTCCCGAAGGTATCATCGGATGGATCGATGTTCCGTCGCTCGATATGACCAATCTTCTGATGAAATCGGCCGATATAATCCTTGCCACAGGCGGTCCCGGCATGGTCAAGGCCGCATATTCCTCGGGCAAGCCCGCACTCGGCGTCGGAGCCGGAAACACTCCCGCAATAGTCGACTCAAGTGCCGATATAATCCTTGCCGTAAATTCCATCATCCATTCGAAGACTTTCGATAACGGCATGATCTGTGCTTCCGAGCAGTCAGTCATCGTACTTGATGACATTTATGACAAAGTAAAGAAAGAATTTTCCTACAGAGGCGCATATTTCCTCAATCCCGAAGAGACCGAAAAAGTCCGCAAGACTATTATCATCAACGGCTCGCTGAATGCCAGGATAGTAGGCCAGAAAGCCGAAACGATCGCAAAACTCGCGGATGTAACAGTCCCCGCCTCCACTAAGGTGCTTATCGGAGAAGTCGAGTCTGTTGAGCTTTCCGAGGAATTTGCACATGAAAAGCTCAGCCCCGTACTTGCGATGTACAGAGCAAAAGACATCGAAGATGCATTTTCGAAGGCAGAAAGACTTGTTGCCGACGGCGGATACGGTCATACCTCATCCATTTACATTGATGTAAATAAAGGAGGGGCGATCCTTGACGAATTCAAGGAAAGGATGAAGACCTGCAGGATCGTTGTAAACACGCCTTCTTCGCACGGAGGTATCGGTGATCTTTACAACTTTAAGCTTTTACCTTCACTTACACTCGGATGCGGCACCTGGGGCGGCAATTCCGTCAGTGAAAATGTAGGCATCAAGCATCTGCTCAACATCAAAACCGTCGCTTTAAGGAGGGAAAACATGCTTTGGTTCAGGGCACCTGAAAAGATTTATATCAAGAAGGGCTGCACCGGTGTTGCCCTTGAAGAATTAAAGACCGATCTTAACCGCAAACGTGCGTTTATCGTTACCGACAGCTTCCTGTTCAGATCCGGCATGTGCAAGCCTATAACAGACAAGCTTGACAGCCTTGGGATCACTCATGCCGCTTTCTCGGACGTTGAGCCCAATCCCACATTAAAGAGCGCCAAAGCCGGTGCCGAAATGATGCGCAGCTTCGAACCCGACGTGATCATAGCCGTCGGCGGCGGTTCCGCAATGGATGCCGCCAAGATCATGTGGCTGCTCTATGAGCATCCCGATGCGGACTTTGCCGATATGGCCATGCGTTTCACCGATATCCGCAAGAGGATCTACAAGTTCCCTCATATGGGCGAAAAAGCTTATTTTATAGCAATCCCGACTTCTGCAGGCACAGGCTCCGAGGTAACGCCCTTTGCCGTTATTACCGACGAGGAAACCGGTATCAAATATCCTCTGGCCGATTATGAGCTTCTTCCGAAGATGGCGATCGTCGACGCCGATTTCCAGATGACAGCTCCCAAAGGACTTACTTCCGCCTCCGGTATTGATGCGGTATCCCATGCTCTTGAAGCCTATGCTTCCATGATGGCAACCGATTATACCGACGGACTTGCACTTCAGGCGCTTAAGATCATTTTCAAATATCTGCCGGTCGCATATGCCGACGGAACCAATGTTGAGGCACGTGAAAAGATGGCCAATGCAGCAACTCTTGCAGGTATGGCATTTGCAAATGCATTCCTTGGCGTCTGCCACTCAATGGCCCATAAACTCGGTGCTTACCATCATATTGCCCACGGTGTGGCCAATGCACTGATGCTCGAGGAAGTCATAAGGTTCAATTCCAAGGAAGCTCCCGTTAAGATGGGAACCTTCCCTCAGTATGACCATCCGAAGACATTAAGAAGATATGCTGAGATCTCTGAATATCTCGGTCTTGGAGGAAACACCGACGAAGAAAAGGTCGAAGCACTGATCGCGGCTGTAAATGAACTTAAAGAAAAGATCGAGATAAAGAAGACGATCAGGGATTACGTTCCCGATGAGGCTGAATTCCTCAAAACCCTTGACGAAATGTCCGAAAATGCCTTTGATGACCAGTGTACGGGCGCCAATCCCCGTTATCCGCTTATAGCCGAAATAAAGCAGATGTTCCTGAATGCCTATTACGGTGAGCACAAGGACGTTTGAACAGACAGGGTATAAAAATCCAGACAGATCTATAAGGAGGACGCATGAAGCTCGATACTATTATCTCTACCAGAAAAAACAAGGTTATTTACCGCGACGGCGATGCATGTATAAAAGTATTTGATGAAAGCTATTCAAAGGCCGACGTGCTCAATGAGGCCCTTATCACCGCAAGGATCGAGGAAACAGGGCTTAACATTCCGAAACTGCGCGAAGTTACCGTGGTTGACGGAAAATGGGCCATAGTCAGCGATTTTATCGAGGGTACCACTCTTGACAAACTTATGGCCGTAAATCCGGACAAAAAGGACGAGTACCTTGAGAAATTCGTTGATCTCCAGCTTGAGGTCCAGTCCAAGCGCTGCCCTCTGCTCAACAAACTGAAGGACAAAATGAACCGCAAGATCAGCGAAACCAAGCTTGACGCAACCACACGCTATGAACTGCACACCAGGCTTGAAGGAATGCCCAAGCATGTAAAGGTCTGCCACGGCGATTTTAACCCTTCAAACATAATCGTCAAGGATGACGGAACAATGTATGTCCTCGACTGGGCACACGCGACCCAGGGCAACGCATCTGCCGATGCGGCCAGGACCTATCTTCTCTTCTGGCTTAACAACGATACCGAAACCGGCGAAAAATACCTGAAGCTCTTCTGTAAAAAGAGTGATACCGCAATGCAGTATGTTCAGAAATGGATCCCTATCGTGGCCGCCTCCCAGTCCGTCAAAGGACATGAGGACGAAATGGAACTGCTGATGAAATGGGTTAATGTTGTTGATTATGAATGATCGATAACAGATATGTACCGATTTTCCGGAGTATAACAAATTGAGACCGCCGCAGCGAAAATGCGGCGGTCTTATTCAAACTGTGAAGCATACAGTCTGTGGTAAAAGCCCTTCATTCCCATAAGCTGGGAATGGGTTCCCTGTTCTATTATGCGTCCGTCATTTACAACGATTATCTTGTCGGCATTTTGGATCGTCGACAGACGATGAGCGATAACAAAGCAGGTCTTGTCGACCATAAGATGTCTCATGGCGGACTGGATCTGTCTTTCTGTATCGGTGTCAACGTTGGAGGTGGCTTCATCCAGGATCAGCATCCTGGAATCATAGAGCATGGCTCTGGCAATGGTGAGCATCTGCTTCTGACCCTTTGAAATATTGCCGCCGTCTTCACTTATGATCGTATCATATCCTTCCGGAAGCTGCATGATGAAATGATGGATCTTTGCAGCCTTCGCTGCAGCCACGACTTCATCTCTGGTGGCGCCTTCTTTTCCGTAGGCGATATTCTCGAATATAGTGCCGTTGATCAGCCATGTGTCCTGAAGGACCATGGAGAAGGAGTGTCTGAGGCTCTTTTTTGTAAGCGTTCTGATCTCGTGACCATCGATTGTGATCTCCCCTGAATTTACATCGTAAAAACGCATCAGAAGGTTGATCACCGTGGTCTTTCCCGCACCTGTAGGTCCGACGATCGCCACAAGTTTTCCTGCGGGAGCGTCCAGCGTAAAGTCATGCAGGATCAGCTTCTCGGGCACATATCCGAAATTAACGTCTTTTATCGACACATTCCCCTCGATATCCGTCAGTTCAAGGGCATTTTCGGCATCTGCGGGCTCCTCTTCCGCATCGAGCATATAAAATACCCTTTCAGCGGCCGCAAGAGCCGAATAGATCTCATTTACGATATTGGCGATCTCGTTGATGGGTCCTGAAAACTTTCGTGAATATAGAACGAAAGACGATATCTGTGCAAGGTTTACCAGATCCTTTAAGTATAAAACCGAACCGAACATACCGATAAGGGCAAGACCTAAGTTGTTGATGGAACCCATGGTGGGCCCCATCGTCATCCCGTAGTGGTTAGCCCAATGGAAAGCGTCCGAAGCTTCGGTGTTGATCTTTTCAAACTTTTCCGTTACAGGATCTTCCTGTGCGTATGACTGGATGGTCTTCTGTCCCGAAAACATCTCTTCAACAAAGCCGTTGAGCTTTCCGTATGCTGCGGAGCGCTTGGCGTGCAGCGGCCGTGTCTTCCGGCCCATATACCTGATATAGATCACGGACAGCGGGATTGTCACGAGCACGGTAAGAGCCAGCAGCGGACTGATATAGATCATCATGAAGAGTGAACCGAATACGGTGATCACATTTGTCATGACAGATACAAGGTCGGTCGAGATGCTGATACTCAGAACATCGATATCGTATGATACGCGGCTGATGATGTCACCGGCAGCATTTCTGTCAAAGTAGCTGACCTTCAGCTTCATCATCTTGTTGAAAACATCGGTGCGCATCTGCCTTGCGATCCTGCGCCCGACATTCATCATCAGGATATTGATGATCAGGGTCAGAGCGGACGATGAAACATAGAAAATGAGCATCAACTTAGCGTAATACAGTACATTTGCAAAGTTGACCTGTCCTTTTCCGGCGGCAGCTTCCTGGATCGCCTTACCGGCAAGCGATGGTCCGACAAGGGACAGGATATTGCTGGAAATACAGAAGATGGCAATAAGGATCACATACGCACGGTATCTGATTATGTATTTCCAGATGTGACGCATAGTTCCTCTGGCGTCTTTGGGTCGTTCTTTTTTTGTGTTCCTTTGTGAAGCAGGCGGCATGGGTTACTCCTTTTTATAGCGGACAAATTGCAAAGCAATTCGCGGGTTTTAACACAAATATATTTAAGCTATATCCCCCATCTGGGACTCGTAAATTTCCTTATATACCGGGCAGGTTGCGAGCAGATGCGCGTGATCTCCGTATCCTATCATCCTGCCTTCATCAAGTACTATGATGTTTGTAAGGCCCATGATGGAACTGATACGCTGTGCGACCATGACAAGTGTGGTGTCTTTAAATTCGGTCTGCAGCGACTTTCTGAGGGCCGCATCGGTCTTATAGTCAAGAGCGCTGGACGAATCATCGAGGATCAATATCTCGGGATTATCCGCTACTGCGCGGGCAATACAGGTCCTTTGCTTCTGACCGCCGCTTAAGTTTGCACCCTTGATATCAGCCATGTGGTCATATCCGTCCTCAAGACCCTCGACAAACTCTGCAAGTTTCGCGATCCCGGCCGCATGAGCAACCTGTTCCCTTGAAAGATTACGTCCGAAGGAAATATTGTTTTCGATCGTATCGTTAAAGATCGTATCATTCTGCAACGCTATACCGAACTTTCCGCGAAGCTCCTTTTTGTCATATGTGCGCACGTCTTTTCCGTTGATGAATACTTCCCCGTCATTACAGTCATAGAAGCGCATCATGAGATTCAGTATTGTGGTTTTTCCGCTGCCGGTGGCTCCGATGATCCCCAGAGATTCACCATGTCTGATCGAGAAGTTAATGTCCGTCAGACACTGTTCCTGCGTCTCACCCGCAAAGCTTTCGGATGAATCCGAACGCTTTTCCAAAGGCAATGCGTTATAACCGAAATTGACATGATTAAATACAATATGTGCGTCAGGATCGGGACATACAGAATCCGGAAGATTAAGGACCGGCTGGTCGTCTGCTGTTTTCAGCACTTCTTCGATACGGTCTGCCGAAGCGGTAGCCTTTGACATCATCATAAATATCCTGTTCAGACCCATGACGCCCTGGAGGATCATGTTGAAATAAGTAAGAAACGCAAGTATCACACCGGGCTCTATAATGCCGTTATTTACGCGGTATGCACCCACGATCACGACACAGGTAAGTCCGATGTTTAAGAAGAGCTGCATTATCGGACCGGGCATAGACATCGTTATTCCGGCTGTGATATCCGATTCCGTCATCTCCCGGTTCGCACTGTCAAAACGCTTTTTCTCGTACTCTTCCTTTGAAAGAGCCTTTACCACACGGATCCCGGAAATATTTTCACGCATGATCCGGACTATGTTATCGACATTTTTCTGGACCTTTGTATAAAGAGGGATACCTTTTCTCGATACAGTGAAAATGATCACACCCAGGATAGGAACCATGATGCAGAGGATGCCCGAAAGAGCGGGGTCCATTATCATTGTCACGATAATGCCGCCCAGCAGCATGACAGGCGATCTGATGCCCATTGCCTGTATCGATACTATGAAATTCTGCACATTGTATGAATCTGAAGTCATTCGGGATGTGATCGAAGGCAATCCGAAAGAATCAAACGTCGAACCGGAGAGATAGACTGTTTTTCTGAAAAGATCGTAACGAAGCTTCCTGATGCAGTCACGCCCGACAGCAACGGCATTATAGTTCGCATTGACGTTCAGGGTCCTTACGATGAATGCGGCAAATATCATGCCAAAGCCCCAGAGAATGACAAGTCTGATGTTCTTTTGGGGTACGACTTCATCGATTATATGTTCCAGGATATATGGGATCATGAGCTCGCTTAAAGATGCGAGGGCCTTTAACGTGATTCCCCCCGTGATCTTTTTCCAATGCTCTCTCATGTAATGGGCGATCAGGTGCATGTTTTTTTCCTTCTTTGAACTGTATAAAGCTGTTACAGATCAGCAGCCCTTTTTCCCGCTCTTATGATCATCTATGGAGCAGGCACCGGCTGAACCGTATTCAATGAGTCCCACATCAGCGGGATCTAACGTAATACTATCCCTCTCTTTTCATCCGTATACGGATCACTGATCACTGTATTATCCTATACTCTGTACTATGTGCCTGCCATCAGGAGTATCTTCAACTTTCAGTTTTGCCGGTATCCTTTCCTGAAGGATCTGGACATGTGAAATGATCCCGACCATTCCGTTGGCCTTCTGAATGCTGTTAAGCACATTCATGGCATCCACTATTGAATCTTCGTCCAGTGAACCAAAGCCCTCATCTATAAACAGTGCTTCGATCTTTATCCCGCTTTTCTGTGCGATCGTTGAAAGCCCTATGGACAATGCAAGTGACGTCAGGAATTTCTCTCCGCCGGACAAGGTATTAACGAAACGGCCTTCATGATCCTCGCTGTTTTTGTCATATACCTTCAGCTCGAGTCCGGTCTTATTTCCCTGATTCTTATCATCCGATCTGAACAGACGGTATCTTCCGCCATGAACCATCTCGAGCATTCGGTTCCCAGCCGCAACAACAGATGAGAACATAATTCCGAGAACATATCTCTGAAGGCTGATACCCGAATCACCCCTGAGCTTCTTCGCAAAGATGTAATCCTCTTCCGCCTGAGCTTCTTCCTGTTCAAGGCCTGAGCTGTCAGCTTCAAGTCTTGTACACTTCTTCGTTAACCGGTTTATCTCATTTTGGAGAGTTTCATGTTTCTTTGCATATTCCGTTTTTGCGTCAATAGCACCCTGAATAGCCTGCTCGCATTTTTCCTTATCAGGTTCTTCCTTTTTGGCAAGCTCCTTCCTGTATTTAGCCAGGTCATCGGTCTCTTTCTTTAATTCCGCATCATATTTTGCTATCTTCGAGTTCAGGGCCTTTTTCTCGTCCTCATCAAGCATAAGCGCTTTGGCCTCTTCTTCCGAAGCAAAACCCAGTTTTTCCAATCCGGTTTTGAGTTCAAGCTGAGCTGCTTCAAAGTCCTTTTTGGCAGACGATACTTCTTTTTGAGCGGAAGAAACGAGCGACTTTGCTTCGGTATAACTGTCTCTTGCCTTCTGAGCCGCTTCCTGGTACCTTACCCTGGCATCGGCAAAATCCCTGATCTCCTTATCCAGGTTTTTGATCCCGGTATTAAGAGCTGTTATGGTATCGATACCTTCAACCAGTTTTTTCTTCATCTCAGAGACTTTCGCTTCAAGTCCGGCAACCTCAGCATTAAGGCTCTCCTGCTCTTTGCTCTTGCCGTCAAGAAGCTCCTTCTTTTTCTGCTGGTCTGCAATCGCTTCGGTCAGATCCCCGTATTTTTTGTCGCTTTCATTCTTCTTGGCTTCGACGGTTTCTTTATTGACGCTGTTTTCCGCTAAAAAGGCTTTCTTGGGATACTCTGTGCTTCCGCATACCGGGCATGCCATGCCGTCAACAAGCTGGCTTGCCAGTTCTCCTGTTATGCCTGCCAGATACTGATGCAGTAATTCCTTATGTTCACCCTGCAGCACATTATATTCACCCTGAAGTGCTGTTATCTTCTTTGTCGCGTTATCATAAACAGTCGATGCCTTCTTAGCTTCAGCGGCCTTAGCTTCTGCCTCTTTTCTTTTGGCTTTAAGATGAGTTTCCGCATCCGACAAACCTTCATAATCAGGCTTTATCGACTCGTAATGTGCTTTTTGTTCCTTCTTTTTTTCGATATCCGGCTCCTTTTCGGAATGTTCCTTCAGCCGGTCTGCCGCATTCCTGTCCTCAGCCTTTTTCGCTTCTTCGTCTTTCTTTTTTGCTTCAAGATCCTTACATCTGGCATCATATGCCTGTGATGCATTGTCGAAACCTGCAAGCAGTGAACGGATCGCTTCCGCGCGTTCCGCGTCCTTTATACGGCGGCTCCAGCCGGCACGTTCTTCCTTCTGTCCGTTCAGCTCTCCAACCCGTTTCTCCGCATCATGCAGGTCCTTGAACCTGTTGACTATAACAAGATTGTTCTGCTGCTCTTCTATGACTTTATCGTAGTCAGTTTTTGCCTGATCCGCTTCGAGTGCTTCCAGTTGCCGCTGTTTGCTCCCGATATCGGTTTTCAGTTCCGTGACATTATTAAAGCCCTCTTCCTGCAGGCTTGTCCTGATCGCAGCTTTTTTATCCGCAACCTGCTTTTTCCTTTTGTCAGCATTCTGATAAAAGACCTCTGCGATCGACTTCCATTTTTCTTCACCGAATATCTTCGAAAGGATCTTTTCCTTCTCTGCAGAATCGGAAATAAGGAGCTTTTCGAACTGTCCCTGCGGAAGTATCATGACCTGCCTGAACTGTTCATAATCGAGTCCGATGATCTCTTCCGCCCTTGCATTCAGGACCTTTTCCTTCGCATTTTCAAGCAGTACATCCCATGCCCCGTCAGCATTCTTTCTCATAAGATTGTATTCGGGAGAAAGGTTCGTTCTTTTCCTTACCAGTCTTCGTTCAAAATAATATACTTCGCCGTTATTTTCGAAAATGAACCTGACATATGTATTCGTATTGAAGTCTGCCTTCGTACAGCGCATAGACTCGAAATCATCCCTGCCATGCCCGCTGCTCTTTCCGTAAAGTGCAAATGTCATGGCATCCAGTATCATAGTCTTCCCTATGCCTGTTTTGCCGCATATAAGAAAGAGTCCCTGGTTGGATATTGCTTCAAAATCGACCACTTCACGGCCGGCATAAGGACCAAATGCCTGAAATTCAACTTTCAGAGGCCTCATTCTTCAGACACCTCCTTCGCATATTCATTCAGTGCGGCTGTAAACAGTTCCTTAAGATGACTGACCGGAGCTTCATTCATTATATCTTCGCAATATCGCTCAAATATTTTTTCCGGGCTCTGATCAGCGTCCTGCAGCTCATCGATAGTCATGGTTATCCTGGCGTCTTCATTCTCCATGCTCTTTCCGGTCATTTCCAGCAGATTCGGATACCGCTCCCTAAAAGAAGCCATTGAATCCAGTCCGACATATTTATCTGTCACGACAAGCCTTACATATCCGTTTACAACATCTTTATCAAAGTCAGCGGCCATAAGCACATCAAAAGTACCGGTTAATGTCGTGCGCTTATGAAGCTGCGGGACAGGTATGATCACAGGTCCTTCCTCAAGCCTGTCCGTATCGATAACAGTCACACTCTTAACCTGTTTTTCTTCCTTTCCGAAAGAATATGCCATCGGTGTCCCGCTGTACCGGATATGTTCATTGATCTGCTGCGGGCCATGCAGATGTCCCAGTGCGACATAGTCAAATCCGTCAAAAACATGTGACCCCACCATTGTGGCGCTTCCCACTTCAGCTGCGTGGTCACTTGTCGAGGTTTCCGCATTTACAATATACGAATGCGCCACCAGGATGTTTTTATGACCGGGTACGAAGCATGCGCGGTAGCTGTTCAGAACTACCCTGTAAGCATCTTCCATTGTGTTGATCTGTTCTTCCTCGTCAGGGAATAAGGATTTGACTTTATCCGTTGAGAACCACGGAAGCATATAAATATCTACATCTCCGATATTGACGATCTGAGGGGTCTTCTTAATGACAGAAGATATATATAATCCGCTCTTTTTCAGCAGTTCACTGCAGGGAGCAAGCCTTTCGGCACCATCGTGGTTCCCGGCGATAAGAAATACGGAAATATCCAGATCCGCACAGATATGCGTTATGATCTCATCGTAAGCACGTAAAGCCTCCGCTGAAGCCACACTTCTGTCAAAGATATCACCCGCAATAAGGATCCCGTCAACCTTTTCTGCGACGGCAATGTCACATATCCTGTTTATCACATATCTCTGGTCTGCATTAAAGCTTATTCCACCCCTGAAAGACATCCCAAGATGCCAGTCTGACGTATGCAACAGTTTCATGAGTAAACCTGCCTCTCCTTCTTAAGCTCCGCCGGTTGAACTGCGCCATCTGTATTAAGTTTTGCGGGATAAATAATACACGCTGAAGATCCTCGCCGAAATGGGGATCAGATAAGGATGATCCGGGCAGGTTATGAAACACTGCCCGTTCTTTTATTCTGTATCCTTAATAAGCTTCTCGACTTCATCCGCGGGAAGAGGACGTCCCCAGATATAACCCTGGATATAGTCACAGCCGATCTCACGAAGGATCTCGAGCTGTCCGTTATCTTCGACACCTTCGGAAATAACCTCGTAGCCCATGATATGTCCCAAAGAAATGATGGCGGCGACGTACTGCTT
>JAEEGL014406653.1_pt1 | contig 11522 bp, 8 predicted proteins | sample 9134231 | NCBI WGS metagenome assembly JAEEGL01 (sample SAMN16246548, study PRJNA631951) | gut metagenome | biome: gut microbiome; feature: rumen; material: fiber-attached | host: Bos | place: Iran: Karaj | collected 2018-10 | reverse complement strand
GAGGACTGATTATGTTTCTTACCCAAAGTGATTCCCTGATTATCGGTAATATAGCGAAAATCCTGGGTTTCATCATGGACGCTATTTTCAAATTTCTGGATACCGTCACAGGCGGTCATCCCAATTCCGGCGTCGCCATCATCATCATGACTTTTATCATTTATATGCTGATGATGCCCCTTACCTACAAACAGCAGAAGTTTTCAAAACTTCAGGCGAAGATGATGCCTGAAATCCAGAAAATCCAGAACAGGTACAAAGGCCGCAAGGATCAGGATTCCATGATGGCCATGAACGAGGAAACGAAGGAAGTATACGCAAAATACGGCGTTTCCCCGACGGGCAGCTGCGTCCAGCTGATCATCCAGATGCCGATCCTGTTTGCTCTTTACCGCGTGCTGAACAATATTCCCGCGTACGTTACGCAGGTCCGCGACGTCTTCAACGAACTGATCGACGGACTTTTAAACAAAGTCGGTATCGCGGAAAGTTCCAGAATTATGGAAACACTTTCCAGCTACCAGATGTTTTCCAAGCAGTTTGTCAATGAAAAATTTGCTGAGAATATCGACAACTACGCCGGCAATACGTTTATCGACGTATTGAACAGGGCTTCCTCCGCGGACTGGAATGTTGTCGCAACCAGCGAACCCATCGTGAAAAACGGCCTTTCCGGTGTTGTCGAATCCACACAGCAGGCCCTTTTATCGTTTAATAAATTCCTGGGCCTGAATATCGGGGATTCCCCGCTCTTCTCGATCCGCAACAGCGGCGGTTCCATACTCGTCATTTTCATGGCGATTATGATCCCGCTCCTGGCGGCGCTGACCCAGTACCTGAGCGTTAAAATGATGCCGCAGGCTTCGAGCGGAAATTCCGGGAACAGTACGGCGGACACCATGGCAAACCAGATGAAGATGATGAATACCATGATGCCGCTGATGTCTGCTTTCTTCTGCTTTACGCTTCCTGCCGGTCTCGGCCTTTACTGGATCGCAGGCGCCGTAATCCGCACGATCCAGCAGATGTTCATCAACCGCCACATCGACAAGATCGACATTGACGAGATCATCGCCAAAAATGCTGAGAAGTATAAGAGCAAACCTAAGAAATCACCCGTCAACAAAGAGACAGGCGCGCGCGCCGTATCTGAAAAGAAATTCGTCGAGTATTCGACCATGAATACGAAAAAGATCGGAAAGAGCGCCCTGACGGCGGAAGATTCGGAAGACCTTGACCGGATCCTGGAAGAAAAAGGAAAACGGACTTATAAAAAAGGTTCCCTGTCCGACAAAGTCAACATGGTGAACCGGTATAACAACCGTTCCAATAATTAACGGACAGTCATTCATAAGTCCGGAAACCAGTTTCCAAGTTTGTTTGAGTTGTAAAAGGAGAATGTGCACAATGGCACAGGAATATAAAGAATTCAGGCAGAAAACGGTTGAAGACGCCATCACCGAAGCCTGTCAGTCCTTTATGGTGACCAGCGACCGGCTGGACTACGTCGTGGTTGACGAAGGAAGCCGCGGATTTCTGGGCATCAATGCCCGCGACGCTGTCATCAATGCCCGTGTTAAAGGTGAAGTCGTTGACGATTTAGCGTTCGAAGCAGGCAAGATCAAAGCGGTCCTGACCGACGACAGGACGTTCGGCTCCGTATTTAAGGACGATAACGCGGATAAGCCGCAGAACAAAGAGAAAGAACAGAATAAAGAAAAAGAGCAGAAAAAGGCAAAACCGGCGCGTTCCGCGAAACCGGCCCGTCCTGCAAAGGAAGAACAGCCTGAAAAGAAAGAAGCGGCCGAAGCAGAGGAAGCGTCCGGACAGGAAGAAAACGCGGCCGCCGTCCCGGAAGAAAAGCCGGCGCACAGGCATTCCCGCAGCCGGAGCAGGAACCGCAGGAAAGAAACTACGCAGACGGAAGAAAACATTGAAACCGCTATGACCGACGGAATTCCTGCCGCAGCTCCCGCCCTGCCGGAACAGACAGCCGCAGAAAACGGCGCAAAGAAATCCCGCCGGCACGATGAAATACCGCTGACAGACGAACAGATCAGCACCGTAAAGGAACAGGCAGATACCTTCCTTACCCAGGTATTCAACGCGATGGGCATGGACGTGGATATCGATTATATCTATGAAAAAGAAGGCAATATTCTGACCCTTTCCTTCCTGGGCGACGATATGGGCGTCCTCATCGGAAAACGCGGACAGACCCTCGATTCCCTGCAGTATCTCGTTTCGCTTGTCATCAACAAGGACCTGGACAGCTACGTCCACGTCAAGGCCGATACGGAAAATTACAGGGAACGCCGGAAGAAAACCCTTGAAAACCTGGCAAAGAACATGGCTTCCAAGGTGAAGCGGACCAAACGGCCGGTGAGCCTGGAACCCATGAATCCCTATGAGCGCCGGATCATCCACGCGTCCCTCCAGGGAGACCGGTACGTGACGACCTACAGCGAAGGCCAGGAGCCGTTCCGAAAGGTTGTCATCGCGCCGAAAAAGAACGTCTGAAATGTCTGAACAGGATACTATTGCTGCAATTTCAACAGGAGCGACACAGGCTGGCGTCGGGATCATTCGTGTGAGTGGTCCCGATGCCATTGCGATTGTGGACGGAATTTTCCGGACAAAAAGCGGAAAACAGCCGCTGTCGGGCTATCTTCCCGGTTCGCTCCATCTGGGATATATCATCGACCGGGACGGTATGCCGATCGACGAAGTACTCGTCTCCGTTTTTTACGCGCCGCACTCTTACACTGCCGAAAATACTGTGGAAATCAACGGGCACGGAGGCGTGTTCCTGCTTCGCAAAATTCTGCTGCGCGTTCTCGGGGAAGGCGCACGACTCGCCGAACCCGGCGAATTTACCAAGCGGGCCTTTCTGAACGGACGGCTCGACCTTTCACAGGCGGAAGCCGTCATGGACCTGATTTCCGCGGATAACGAAGCCGAGCAGAAACGCGCGGTTTCCCAGCTCTCCGGCCGTCTGTCCGACAGGATCCGGGCGATCCGGAAGGAACTTCTGCACGAACTGGCCTTTATCGAATCCGCGCTGGACGATCCGGAAAACTTCGATACCGACGGCTATCCGGAAAAACTGGCCGGGATCCTGAGCGGCCTGCGGGAGCAGCTCCGCGAACTGATTGACCAGGCGGATTACGGAATCCTGATTAAGGAAGGAATCCGCACGGCGATCGTCGGACGCCCCAACGCCGGGAAATCTTCTCTCCTGAACCGCCTTCTCGGGAAAGACCGGGCGATCGTGACGGACGTCCCGGGAACGACCAGGGACCTCATCGAAGAAAGCGCGAGAATGCAGGATATAACCCTGCACCTGATTGATACGGCCGGCATCCACAATACGGCCGATACCGTTGAAAAACTAGGCATTGAACGATCCATGGACGCCGCTTCGCGCGCCGGCCTGATCCTGTTCATGCTGGATTCCGCCGCAGGCATTACCGATGAAGACCGGGAAATCGCCGAAAAAATCAGGCAGGAAAAAGCGAAGGACGCCCGGGTGGTAATCCTCGTGAATAAAACCGACATCGCCGGCCAGGCCGGCAGCCCGGACCGGGTAAAGAACACGGGTTCTCTCCGTCCGGAAGATATCCGGGCCTGTTTCGAAGAATCGGTCCCTGTCCTCTTCTGCTCCATGAAAACGGGGGAAGGCCTGGATAAACTGGAAGAACGTATCCGGGAACTGTTTTACACCGGCTCCCTTCCGGACGAGACCCAGGGAATCATCGGGAACATCCGGCAGAAAGAGGCCGCACAGAGTGCGGAACGCTCGATCGGTCTGGTGCTGGACAGCATTGAGAACGGTCTCAGCGAAGACTTTTATTCTGTCGACCTGATGGACGCTTATACAAAACTCGGGGAAATCCTGGGCGAACAGGTCGGGGACGATCTGGTGGAAGAAATCTTCAGCAGCTTCTGCCTGGGGAAATAACAGGATTTGATCAAAGTATGAATCTCAATAATGAACGAACAATGGAACCGGCAGACGTCTGTGTAATCGGCGCCGGCCATGCGGGCTGCGAGGCCGCGCTCGCATGCGCGAGACTCGGATTCAGGACCGTCATTTTTACGATGAATGTCGAGAGTATAGCTATGATGCCCTGCAATCCGCATATCGGCGGCTCCTCCAAAGGGCACCTTGTGCGTGAAATCGACGCGCTGGGCGGCGAAATGGGCAAGGTCATCGACAAGACCTTTATCCAGTCCAAGATGCTGAATACGTCCAAAGGGCCCGCCGTCCATTCTCTCCGCGCCCAGGCCGACAAAGCGGCCTATTCCGCTGAAATGAGGAGACGCCTCGAACAGCAGGAAAACCTCGACATCCGGCAGGCTGAGGTAACGGAAATCATTACGGAAGAAAAGGACGGGAAACCGCATGTTACCGGCGTCCGGATCCATACCGGCATGATTTATCCCTGCCGGGCCGCCGTCATCTGCACCGGCACTTATCTGAACGCGCGCTGCCTCGTCGGCGAAGCCATTACCGAAACCGGGCCCTCCGGCATGCAGCGGTCCACCTATTTAAAAGACACCCTCGGAACCCTCGGAATTGAACTGCGGCGTTTTAAAACCGGCACCCCCGCCCGTATGGACGGCCGTTCTGTCGATTTTTCCAAGATGACCGTCCAGAACGGAGATAAACGTGTCGTCCCGTTCTCTTATTCGACGGATCCGGAAAGCGTCCAGATCGACCAGGTCCCCTGCTACCTGACTTATACGAACGAAGAAACCCACGCAATCATCCGTGCCAATATCGACCGGTCGCCGATCTATGCCGGCATCATCGAAGGCACCGGGCCGCGCTACTGCCCTTCCATTGAGGATAAAGTCGTAAAATTTCCGGAAAAGACCAGGCACCAGGTCTTTATCGAACCCGAGGGACGCGGAACAAACGAAGTGTACGTCGACGGAATGTCTTCTTCCATGCCGGACGATGTCCAGCAGAAGATGTACCGAACCGTTCCCGGCCTTGAGCACTGCAGGATCGTCAAAAACGCATATGCTATTGAGTATGACTGCATCTGCGCGAACGACCTGAAACTCTCCCTGGAGACAAAGGCGGTTGACGGTCTCTTCTGCGCAGGCCAGTTCAACGGCTCCAGCGGCTATGAAGAAGCTGCCGCCCAGGGCCTGATTGCAGGGATCAACATGGCGGCCTTGCTTTCGGGAAAAGAGCCCCTGATCCTGAAACGTTCGGAAGCTTATATCGGCGTCCTCATCGACGATCTCGTCAGCAAGGAAAACCGCGAGCCGTACCGTATGATGACTTCACGCGCCGAATACCGCCTGCTTCTCAGGCAGGACAATGCGGATTTAAGACTGCGGAAATACGGTTACGAGACCGGCCTGGTTTCCAAAGAAATCTATGACGCCGTCTGTGAAAAAGCCGCGGCCATTGACCGTGAAGTAAGCCGTCTTAAAGAGACAAAAGTCGGCGCTGCGCGTCACGTCTGCGAAATACTGGAAGCCCACGGGTCGGCGCCGCTTAAAACGGCGGCTTCACTGGCTGAACTTCTTTGCCGCCCCGAATTAAGCTACCGGGACCTGGCGGAAATCGATCCGGACCGTCCGGACCTTTCAGATGACGTGATTGACCAGGTTGAGATTACCGTAAAGTATGAAGGATATATCGAACGCCAGAAAAAGCAGGTCCAGGATTTTGAGAAACTGGAAAACAGAAGAATTCCGGACTGGATTAATTACGATAATATATCCGGGCTCCGGATTGAGGCCGGGCAGAAACTGAGAGCGCTCAGGCCGGCAAGCATAGGCCAGGCGTCCAGAATGGCCGGTGTCACGCCCGCGGACATTGCTGTCCTCCTCGTATATCTGGAGAAGATGCGCCGGGAGAAACCCAAGATATAGTAAAAAGCCCGTAAATACGCGACTTCCAGAACGGTTGTTCGGAATACGTGTTCGTTATCCACATTTTGTGGATAACTTTGTGGATAACAACTACCGGGCCTGGCCGGTTGTGGAAAACCACAGAGTCGGCACAAGAAAAAACAGAATCCGGATGTTTCACGTGAAACGTCAATTATCGCAGACAGACGATATGTTTCACGTGAAACATTTAAAGAAACAACAGGCACCGTGTTTCATGTGAAACAATTCAAAGCACCCGATGCAGATGTTCCACGTGAAACATTTTTCGCTCTCCCGTCCGGAGATGTTCCACGTGAAACATCGGGACCGGAAATCGGCTGCAGAGCCAGCCTAAGCTCAAGCAGGTGACGACTTATGATTATTACGGAAAGATTCCGTGAACAACTCTCACAATTTGATATCGTCCTTTCATCCGGCCAGGAAGAACTACTGGATGCTTACTACCGGATGCTCATTGAGACAAATGAGAAATTCAACCTGACGTCGATTACCGGTGAACAGGAAGTGCTGGAAAAGCATTTTCTGGACAGCCTTTCAATTGCGAAGCTGATTCTGCCTGCGGAATGGAATAAGTCGGTTAAAAAGGCAATCGACGTCGGAACCGGGGCCGGCTTTCCCGGAATGGTCCTGGCGATCGCTTTTCCTGAGACGGAAATTACGCTGACCGACTCGCTGAGAAAACGGCTGACGTTTCTGGAAGAGACAGCCGGAAAACTGGGACTGCGCAACGTGACGACCGTTCATGCCCGTGCCGAGGACCTCGGACACCAGCCCGGATATCGGGAACAGTATGACCTCTGTGTTTCCCGGGCAGTTGCGTCGATGCCGGTCCTGTGCGAATACTGCCTTCCGTTTGTCAGAGTTGGCGGCCTGTTCGCCGCATACAAAGGATCTAATATCGATGAAGAGATGGCAAACGCGGAGAAAGCCGTCAGCCTGCTGGGCGGGGAAGTTAAAGAACGGGTGTCCATGACACTGCCCATGACAGATTATGAACGGAAGCTGATCGGCATACGGAAAATCCGGAAGACTCCGGCGAAGTACCCAAGGAAAGCCGGGACGCCGGCAAAAAATCCTTTAGGCTGAAGAACATCTGTGATAAGATGAAAAAGTATCGGGCAGGACTGTCCGGGATCCTGTAAAGAATAAATCGAAAAGATCTCAAACAGACCCCCTATATAATAAGAAGAAACACCTTCGATTTTTCAGAAAATATTGAAAACAGCGCGGTACGCGCAGGGAGATTCATGGGAAAAATAATCGCAGTCTGCAACCAGAAAGGCGGCGTCGGGAAGACGACGACGACCATCAATCTAGCGGCGGCGCTGGCCGAACAGGGAAAGCATGTCCTGATGGTCGACGTTGACCCGCAGGGAAACGCGACGAGCGGGTTCGGCCTTGAAAAAAACGAACTCGAGAATACGACCTATGAACTGCTGATGGACGACTGTACCATCGCCGAAGCCCTGATCCGGGAAAGCATCCCGAATCTGGACATTATCCCGTCCAACGTTAACCTGGCAGGCGCCGAGATTGAGCTGATCGGGATGGATAATAAGGAACGGATCCTGAAGAACGCGCTGGATTATGTAAAACCGGCGTATGATTTTATCCTGCTGGACTGCCCGCCGTCACTGTCGCTTCTGACAGTGAACGCGCTGGTAGCGGCGGACCGGGTCCTGGTGCCGATCCAGTGCGAATACTACGCGCTGGAGGGATTAAGCCAGCTGATCTACACAATCAACTTGGTCAAAGAGAGCCTGAATCCGGATCTCGACGTCGAAGGGATCGTATTTACCATGTACGACGCGAGGACAAACCTGGCCGCGGACGTGGTGGAAAATGTGCGCGAACATGTGAAACAGCATATTTTCAACACCATTATCCCGAGGAACATCAAGCTGGCGGAAGCACCCAGCTATGGAATGCCGATTACCACGTACGATAAAAATTCAGCCGGAGCCGCGGCTTACCGGGAACTGGCTCAGGAACTGATAGAACTGAACGCGCAGTAACAATAATTGAAGAACGAGGGTGGGTATGGCTGAGAAAAAAAGAACCGGTCTTCACAAAGGGATAGAAACCTTCTTTCCGTCGCTGCAGGCCGCAAGAAACGCAAAAGCCGAACAAACGTTCGAGTCCGAAGAATCCGGAAAGACGTCAAAACCGGGAAAATCCGGAAAACAGGCGGGCACAGGGAAGAATTCCGGCAGCAGGGCAGGAGCCGTAGTTCCTGCGGGAACAGGAACTCCTGTGGAATCTGCGAAACAGGCGGAAATCCGGCATGTCGACGGTGCGGTTACAGTACGCCTGACAAAAATCGAACCGAACCGTTCGCAGCCCCGGAAGATGTTCGACGAGGATGCGCTGAAAGAACTGGCAGATTCGATAAAACAGTACGGTCTGATCGAGCCGATCCTGGTCCAGAACCGCGGCGACAGGTACGAAATCATCGCCGGCGAACGGCGGTGGCGCGCGGCCAGGCTTGCCGGTTTAAAGGAAATCCCGGTTATTGTCAGGGATTATTCCGACCGCGAGATCGTCGAACTGTCCCTGATCGAAAACATCCAGCGCGAAGATCTCAACCCGATCGAAGAAGCGGAAGCCTACCAGCGCCTGATTGACGAATTCGGTTTAAAACAGGAAGACGTCGCGTCGCGTGTTTCCAAGAACCGCACCACCGTAACGAATTCCCTCCGCCTGCTGAAACTCTCGGAAGAAGTCCGCGCCATGGTGATCGACGGGCGTCTCTCCGCAGGACACGCGAGAGCCCTGCTTTCCGTGGAAGACCCGGTCGAGCAGAATCGCCTGGCATTAAAGATCATCAGCGAAAAGCTTTCCGTCCGGGAAACCGAAAAACTGGCCGGACAGGCTTCGAAAAAGAAACCTGCCGCGGCGCAGCCCGCGCAGCCGGACGAAGCGCTGCTCCTGATTTACCGCAATATCGAAGAACAACTGCGCAATTCCATCGGTACGAAGGTCGATATCCGTCCCGGCGCGAAAAAAGGCGGGAAAATCGAGATTTCATATTATAACAACGACGATCTGGAGAGAATTGCTGAGCTGCTGTCGGGACTGGGATCCTGATCCCGCAGGCAGCTTTTAATCCGGAAAGAATATTAACAGAGAAAGATTAAGTCCAAAGGGACAGGAAGAGGAAAACCGATTGAAAGTTCGCTCTGATGAGCCGAACTTTCAAATGCGAATTGGTGCCGGAGCGTCACCAATTCGAGATCGCATCGGCGTATTGGAGATACGCCTCGCGTTCCGTCGCTAACGCTCCGGAATGGAGGAATTATGATAGACATCAGGTTTTTACGCGAGAATCCGGAAGCAGTACGGGAAAATATCCGGAAAAAATTCCAGGACGAGAAACTGCCGTTAGTCGATGAAGTCATCGAAATGGACCGCAGAAGCAGGGAGGCCCAGAAGGAAGCGGACGAGATCCGCTCGAATAAAAACAAGATTTCGAAAGAAATCGGCGCGATGATGGCCCAGGGCAAAAAAGAAGAAGCCATGGCGCTGAAGGAGAAGGTCGCGCAGGACGCCGCCCGCCTTGCGGAACTGGATCAGATCCAGAAAGAAGCGGCGGATAAAGTGAAAGCCGACATGATGATGATCCCCCAGATCATCGACCCGAAGGTCCCGATCGGCAAGGATGACAGCGAAAACGTCGAAATCCAGAAATACGGCGATCCGTTCGTCCCTGATTTCGAAATCCCGTATCACACTCAGATTATGGAAAGCTTCGACGGAATCGACATTGATTCCGCGGGCCGTGTGGCCGGCAACGGTTTCTATTATCTGAAGGGCGACATCGCAAGACTCCATTCCGCAGTCCTGACCTATGCCCGTGATTTCATGATCGACCGCGGTTTCACGTACTACGTCCCGCCGTTCATGATCCGCGGCAACGTGGTGACCGGCGTTATGAGCTTTGCCGAAATGGACGCCATGATGTATAAGATCGAAGGCGAAGACCTTTACCTGATCGGAACTTCCGAGCATTCCATGATCGGCAAATTCATCGACCAGATTATTCCGGAAGAGCAGCTTCCGCAGACCCTTACCAGCTATTCGCCCTGCTTTCGCAAGGAAAAAGGCGCGCACGGGATCGAGGAGCGCGGCGTGTACCGAATTCACCAGTTTGAGAAACAGGAAATGATCGTCGTCTGTAAGCCGGAAGATTCGCCGAAATACTACGATATTCTCTGGAACAATACCGTCGACCTGTTCCGCAGCATGGACATCCCGGTCCGGACGCTGGCCTGCTGCTCCGGCGACCTGGCGGACCTGAAGGTCATCAGCTGCGACGTGGAAGCATGGTCTCCGCGCCAGAAGAAATATTTCGAAGTCGGCAGCTGCTCAAACCTGGGCGACGCCCAGGCAAGACGCCTGAAAATCCGCGTACAGCCGAAAGACGGCGAAAAATACCTGGCGCATACCCTGAACAATACCGTCGTCGCTTCGCCGCGCATGCTGATCGCTCTGCTTGAGAACAACCTGAACGAAGACGGCAGTGTCAATATCCCGAAGGTCCTGCAGCCTTACATGGGCGGCAAGGAAAAACTCGTCCCGAAGGAGGCATGACCGTTGCACAGATTCCTTCGTGCCATCGGGCTGACTGAAGAATTCGGCCGCCAGAATATCCGCCATCTGCTGGGCAAAGCCATCGAAAAGCCGACCGGACGCGCCTATACGACAAAATCGGACCGCGACGATACACTGATGGCGGAGTTTGTGCTGGAAGTTTCGGAAGGAGCGGGGATCTGCGTCAGCGGCGAGTTCGACGAGCGGGATGCGTTTCATTTTGAGTATTATATCCCGTATTTCAGGAACAACCGCGTCAGCAGCCGGGAGGAAATCACCGTCGAAAGACGCGTGGATACGGAATCTTTCGAAGGTGCCTGCGACGATCTGAAGGTCGGCGTTACCATTATTTTCCGGATCCTGAATGCCGTGGATTACGTGAAACACGATTACGGACGCGGAGATACCGCGCGCGGAGCGCTCCTTTCGCTGACCGCGCTTTCTACGGAAGGCACGGTCATGTTCCCGATTCAGAAATCGGAGAACCAGCGCGTAAACCTGCGTAAAGACGCGGACCGTAGAATGCGGTGGCTCACAGAAGCCAGAAACGGCGACGAAAACGCGATGCGGAACCTGACCCTGGAGGACATGGACCACTACAACGTCCTCTGGGACCAGATCCAGCACGAAGACGTTTTCAGCCTGGTCGACAATTATTTCATGCCGGTCGGTACGGAATGTGACCTGTATTCCGTGCTCGGCGAGATCGTCAGCGTACGGACCCTGACCAACTATTTTTCAGACGAAACCATGTATGTGCTGACAGTCGACGTCAACGACCTGGTCTTCGACGTCTGCATCAACACCAAAGACCTGTATGGCGAGCCCGACGTCGGCCGCCGCTTCAAGGGAATTATCTGGATGCAGGGAACTTTGCTCTACCCTGATTCCTGAAAGTCTGCTATAATAGGCGTTGGCTTCGGATGATCCGTCCGGAGACCCTGCGGGAAAAGCCCGCAGAATCAATATTTTGTCTGCGTAGCTCAGTTGGATAGAGCGTCCGCCTCCTAAGCTTC
>JAEEGL012213935.1_pt1 | contig 11522 bp, 8 predicted proteins | sample 9134231 | NCBI WGS metagenome assembly JAEEGL01 (sample SAMN16246548, study PRJNA631951) | gut metagenome | biome: gut microbiome; feature: rumen; material: fiber-attached | host: Bos | place: Iran: Karaj | collected 2018-10 | reverse complement strand
GCGCCCGGCCACCGCCTGCCCGAAGACGGCGAACCGATCGCCCTCGACGCCCTCGCGGCCATCGTCGACGGCTGCGCCGCGACCCCGCGCGCGATCGCGGGTGCCCTGCATGTCTCCACCGAACGCGCCGCCAACCTGCTGGATGAACTCACCGCGCACAACTACCTCGGCCCCCAGCCCGCGAACGGCGGGCCGCGCCCCGTGATCGCCGCGAATCTCCCCCCGCAGTTTGCGGGCCGCGGCGAGCCCACCCGCAAGACCCTGGAGGACCTCTTCCAGGAACTCGCCCGCAAGATCGAGGCGAACGACCCCAAGTCGCGCACCGTTGCCGAGTTCAACGCGGGGGTTCACGCCATCGGCAAGAAGATCGTCGAGGAGGCCGCCGAGGTCTGGATGTCCGCCGAATACGAAAAATCGGAGCGCACGATGGAGGAGATCAGCCAGCTGGTCTATCATCTGGTCGTGCTCATGCTCAAGAAGCAGCTCTCCCTCGAAGATCTCTACCGCAACCTCTGAAGCACCGCCATGATCCGCATCGCCCTCCCCAACAAAGGCTCCCTCTCCGAAGAGGCCGCGCTCCTCGTCAAGCAGGCCGGCTACAGCGCCCGCCGCGCCGCCAAGGAACTCGCCGTGACCGACACCGCCAACGACGTCGAATTCCTCTTCCTGCGCCCGCGCGACATCGCCATCTATGTCGCCCACGGCATCGTCGACCTGGGCATCACGGGCCGCGACCTCCTCGTCGATTCCCAGGCCGCCGCCGTCGAACTCCAGCCCCTCGGCTTCGGCAAATCCCGCTTCACCTACGCCGCCCCCGCCGACAGCGGACTCACCGTCGCGGATCTCGACGGCAAGCGCATCGCCTCCAGCTACCCCAGCATCGTCGCCGCCGACATGGCCCGCCGCGGCTTCCAGTGCCAGATCGTCAAACTCGACGGCGCCGTCGAAATCTCCATCCGCCTCGGCGTCGCCGACGCCATCGCCGATGTCGTCGAATCTGGAACCACCATGCGCCAGGCGGGACTCGCGCCCATCGGCGAACCCGTCATGCTCTCCGAAGCCGTCCTCATCGCGCGCTCCGCCGAGGCCGAGCGGCAGCCCCAGATCCAGGCATTCCTCAAGCGCGTCCGCGGCATCCTCACCGCCCGCGACTACGTCGTCATCGAATACGACATCACCTCCGACCGACTCGAAGCCGCCTGCGCCATCACCCCTGGCCTCGAATCCCCCACCATCATGCCCCTCTCCAAGCCAGGCTGGCACGCCGTCAAGGCCATGGTCAAGCGCGGAGACCTCAACCCCACCATCGACCGTCTCGAAGAGGTCGGAGCCAACGGCATCATCGTGACCGACATCAAAACCTGCCGAATCTAATCCCGCTTGCATCCCTTAAATCCCTTAAATCCCTTAAATCCCTTTTAATCCCTGAAATCCCATGAACGAATACTGGAACGAGCGCTACGAAACCATGTCCCGCGACGAGTTGACCGCCCTGCAGAACGAGCGGCTTCGCCGCCAGGTGAACAGGGTCTATGCCACGAGCCCCTACTTCCGCCAGAAATTCGACGCCATCGGCCTCAAGCCAGGCGACATCCGCGGCATTGAGGATCTCCACCTGCTCCCGTTCATGGGCAAGGAGGACTTCCGCGTCAACTATCCGCTGGGCATGTGCACCGTCCCCAAGACCGAACTGCGCGAGTTCCACATGTCGAGCGGCTCCACGGGCACCCCCGTCGTCATGGCCTACACCCAGAACGACCTGCTCCAATGGGCGGAGTGCATGGCCAGATGCTTCCGCATGGCGGGCCTCTACCCTGGCGACATGCTCCAGATCACCCCGACCTTCGGACTCTTCAACGGCGGCTTCGGTTTCTACCACGGCGCCCGCCTCGCCAATCTCTTCATCTCCCCCGCCTCCAGCGGCAACACCCCCCGCCAGATCAAACTCCTCCACGACTTCAAGGTCAAGGCCATCGGCTGCGTCGTCTCCTACATGGCCCGAATCCTCGAAGTCGCCATCGAGCAAAAAGTCGAACTCCCCGACCTCAAGATCGGCATCTTCGGCGCCGAGACCTTCTCCGATGAAATGCGCCACAAGATCGAAAGCACGACTGGCATCAAGGCATACGACATCTACGGCATGACCGAGACGGGCGGCGTCGGAACCACGGGAATGGACTGCGCCGCACGCTGCGGCATCCACGTCTGGGAGGACCAGTACATCACCGAAGTCGTCGATCCCAAGACTGGCGAACCCGTCCCCGACGGCACCTACGGCGACGTCGTCTTCACCGCCCTCACCCGCGAGGCCATCCCCGTCATCCGCTTCCGCACTGGCGACATCTCCAAGATCATCTCCCGCGAAAAGTGCGCCTGCGGACGCACCAGCCTCCGCCTTGCGCGCATCGTCGGACGCCACGACGACATGATGATCATCAAGGGCGTCAACTTCTTCCCCAAGCAGGTCGAACAGGCCCTCCTCGAAATCCCAGGCGTCCTCCCCGAATACCAGATCATCCTCGAAACCCGAGGCGGCATCCAGGACGTCCGCATCAACGTCGAGGCCGAGCAGGGCGTCACTGGATACACCATCGAGAAGCACCTCAAGGAACGCCTCGGGTTCTCCCCCAAGGGCGACGTCTTCGCCCCTGGCACCCTCCCCCGCTCCGAGGGCAAGGCCAAACGCGTCGTCAAAGTCGACCTCGACCACCCCGCCAAGTAAAAGGAGGCTTCCGCCATGCCCAGAAAATCCGCCACCCCCGCCGTCACCGTCTGGAAACGCGAACCAGGCTGGAAGGACCTCTCCGCCGCCGAAGAGCGCGCCCTGGAGGAATACTGCCGCGAATACATCGCCTTCCTGAGCGCCGCCAAGACCGAGCGCCTCGCCTGCGCCCGCATCGCCGCCGACGCCAGGGCCAAAGGCTTCCGCGACCTCGACGAAGTCAACGCCAAGTGCCTCCGCCTCAAGCCTGGCGCCGCCGTCTACCGCATCGTCGACGGCAAGACCATCTTCCTCGCCCGCGTCGGCAAGGACGGCCCCGCGCAGGGCCTGAACCTGGTCGGCGGCCATATCGACAGCCCCCGCCTCGACCTCAAGGCCTGCCCGCTCTACCAGGACGGCGACTTCGCCCTCCTCGACACCCACTACTACGGCGGCATCAAGAAATACCAGTGGGTCGCCATGCCCCTCGCCCTCTACGGCGTCATCATCCGACGCGACGGCGCCAGGATCGACATCGCCATCGGAGACCAGCCAGGGGATCCCGTCTTCACCGTCACCGATCTTCTCCCCCACCTCGACACCGAAAACCTCGACAAGCCCGCGCGCTCCTTCATTCCTGGCGACAAGCTCAACGTCCTCTTCGGCAGCCGCCCCGTCGCCGAAAAGCACGACAACCCCGACATCAAGCAGAAGGTCAAGCTCAACCTCCTTCGGCTGCTCCAGGAAAAATACGGCATCGAGGAGGAGGACTTCGCCTCCGCCGAACTCGAAGTCGTCCCCGCTGGCCCCGCCCGCGAACTCGGCTTCGACCGCTCCATGGTCCTCGGCTACGGCCACGACGACCGCGTCTGCTCCTACGCCGCCGCACGCGCCGTCCTCGACTTCAAGGGCACGCCGCAGCGCACCATCGGCGCCCTCCTCTGCGACAAGGAGGAAATCGGCTCCTACGGCCGCACGGGCATGGACTCCGTCTTCCTGCCCAACGCCATCGCCGAACTCCTCGCCGCCTGCGGCGAGACCTCCGACCTCGCCCTCCGACGCGCCCTTGAACGCACCAAGATGCTCTCCGCCGACGTCGGCACCGTCGCCGACCCCGACTACAAGTCCGTCGACTCCCCCAACAACACGGGCCGCATCAACTGCGGCATCGAACTCGAAAAGTACACTGGCCACCGCGGCAAGAGCAGCTCCTCCGACGCCTCCGCCGAATTCGTCGCCGCAGTCCGCAAGGTCTTCAACGACAACCAGGTCAAGTGGCAGATGTGCGAAATGGGCAAGGTCGACCACGGCGGCGGCGGCACCATCGCGCTCTACATGGCGCGCTTCGGCATCCAGGTCATCGACTGCGGCGTCGGGCTCCTCTGCATGCACGCCCCCTGGGAAGTCGCAGGCAAGCTCGACATCTACATGGCCTACAAGGGCTATGGCGCTTTCCTGAAGGACATCCGCTGATCCCCCGAATGCGCCGTCCAGACGCGGCCATGACCGCGGCGGACGGCGCGCCCTCCACAACCAGAGGCCTGCCCATGAGCAAAAACTCCTCCCAGCCCAAAAGCACCGCCGCCACCTCGACCGCCCCGCACGCGGCCACGGCCACCACCCCGATGGCCCCGACGGCGACGGCGGCGGACGAACGGACCCGCGAAATGACCCGCACCCAGGCCGACATCCAGCACAACACCGAAAACGCCCTGGAAATGGACTCCCGTCGCTTCCGCCACCGCCTGCGCCTGTGGATCCGATGCTATTGGCCCGCGTTCCTGCTCTTCCTGCTCTTCTGGTTCCTCCTGGGCGCGTGCCTCCTCGTCCATGTGACCACCCCCTGGGCGCCCAATGCCGCCGTCTGGAACCGCCTGCACCCCGCCGCCGTCCAGCCCGCCGCCACCCCGTCGGCCAGGGAAGCGGCGAATCCCCCGACGCAGCCCGCCGTGGGCACGGCCGCCGCCGAGACGGCGACGCCGCGCCAGCCAGGTGCCAAGGCGAAGGCCCCCCTCCCCACCTGGCGGCAGCGCTTCCATACCCTCCGCACGGCGCAGTTCCTGCGCCCGTTCTTCATCCTCGGCGCCCTCCTGCTCATGTTCGCCATGGCCATTTTCAACCTGGGCCTTCCGCAGCAGACGGGGCGGAAAAGCATGGGGCTGGTTCTGCTGCTCTTCGTCATCGAAGTCGGCCTGATCACGGCCATCAAGTTCTTCATCACCCTCAAAGGCTGGAACCACTACATTCTGCTGGCGCTGCTCCCCCTGGGCCTCCTCCCCGCCTTCCTCATCAACCTGCTCAACCGGCGCCTCACCACCGCATCCGTCGTCTTCCTCTCCTTCCTCCTGCCGCTTTTCCTGCCCCCCCTCGTCCGCCACTATACCATCTTCTGCCACGTCTTCCTCATCTCCCTGGCCGCAATCTACTGCTTCCAGCATGTGAGCACCCGCACCCAGTTCCTCCAGGGCGGACTGTTCCTCGGCATCATCATCGCCGCCTCCACCCTGCTCATCGTCAACCTGCTCCCCCTCTCCCCGAACCGCACCGACCGCCTCATCCTATATGCGCAATGCACTGGCCTCGCCCTCGGCAACGGCCTCCTCACAGGACTCCTCGCGGTCATGGCCCTGCCGTTGTTCGAGACCATGTTCCGCCTCGTCTCCTCGCTGACCCTCAATGAACTCGGCGACCTCAACACCCCCCTGCTCAACCGCCTCCGCGACGAGGCGCCAGGAACCTACGCGCACTCCATCGCCGTCGCCGACCTGGCCTCCAAGGCCGCCGCCGACCTGGCCGCCAAGACCTCCCGCCTCCCCTCCACAAACGACGCCGCCGCCGCCAGGGCCGCCCTCTCCCCCACTGGCATCAACCCGCGCCTCGTCTATGTCATGGCGCTCTACCACGACATCGGAAAACTCTTCTCGCCAGCGCAATTCGCGGAAAACCTCAACGGCAAGCCCAACCCCCATGACAACATGCCGCCGCAGGAAAGCAGCGACATCATCCGCGAACATGTCGCCTTCGGCGAAAAACTCGCCCGAAAATACCATCTCGACCCCGTCCTCCTCCCCGCCATCCTCCAGCACCACGGCAATTCACTGCTGTTCTCCTTCTTCGAAAAGGCCCGACGCGCCGCCGAGGACAGCCACGGCGCCCCGCCGAACCAGAAGTCCTTCCGCTATACGCAGGATCCCCCATCCTCCCGCGAAGTCGCCCTCCTCTCCCTCGCCGATTCCTGCGAAGCCGCTGTCCGCGCCCTCCTGAGCCAGAAGACCGACCCCCTCAAGATCACCAGGAACATCCTGGCCGCCGCCGAAAAACTCCAGCATCTGCCAGGCGAGCAGCTGGACAAGGAGACCCTCGCGCGGCAATGCGCCGCCGCCATCGACGCCGACCTCAATCCCCAGAAGGAGGAACTGCGGCGGGCCATCGCGGAACGGATCGACTCCGTCTTCCAGGGCAAAATCGCCGACCACCAACTCGAAAACGCCGACCTCACGACCCGCGAACTCGGCATCATCCGCAACAGCTTCCTCGACACCCTCGTCAACAGCAACCACGCCCGCCCCGAATACCTCCGCAAATGACCGACTGGCCCCCACTGGCCCGCCCTCCATCCACCCCGAGATGCAAATCGACCTGACCAAAATGACGCGCGTGCGCGGAGTGCGCGACCTGCCGCGCTTCCGAAAGGCGCTCGCGCTCGCCCTGCCCCAGACGGGCCTGGACGCGGCGGCGCCTGGCATCCTCAGGTTCATCCTGGTCACGCGACCGCGCATCGTCTGGCTGAACCGCCTCCATCTGGGCCATGAAGGCGACACGGACGTCATCACCTACGACCTGCGCGACGACCTGCTCGCCAGCCTCCCTCCCGAGGCGGGCGAAGCCGTCGCCGCCGAAATCTACATCTGCCCCGAGGTCGCCCTGCGGCAGGCCCCCAGGTTCTCGGCCTCCCCCTCGCGCGAACTCTTCCGCTACGCCGTCCACGGCATGCTCCATCTGGCGGGCCTCGACGACCTGACCCCGCGCGACCGCGCCGCCATGCGGCGCGCCGAAGCCAGGGTCCTCGCCGCCACGGAAACGCAAATCCCCCTCGACGGCCTCCTTCTCCCCCCCTCGACAGAACCGTATGTGTAGCAGCCTGCTTCTCCTCGCCCTCGCCCTCGCCGCCCTCGTGGTGTTCCTCTCCCTGGCCGCCGTGAAGTCCGAGACCTTCAACCGCGCCAGCCTCCGCCGCCTCCGCGAAAACGACCGCGACCTCAGCGACCGCCTCGAGGAATTCCTCCTCCATGCGCCACGACGACGCCTCACTGGCCACCTCGCCCTCCTCGCCGCCGTCGTCGCGCTGGCCGTCACCCTCGCCGCCTGGCATCTCCGCGCCTCCATCCCCCCCGTCTGGAAAGCCGTCGCCATCGCCGCATTCCCCGCCGCCATCTTCACCGCCACCGAAATCCTCGACGCCACCCTCGGGCTCAAAGCCGCCGCACTCCTCCTCCGAGCCGTCTCCGCATTCACCTCCATCCTCTTCTGGCCATTCGCGTTTCTGCTCCTCCCACTGGAGGCGCTCGCCCGCGCACACCGCCGCAACGCCGATCCCGACACCGCTGGACAGGTCACCGCCGAAGACGAAATCCGTTCCCTCCTCGAAGACGACGACACCGACGCCCCGCACGCCGACTCTGGAGTGTCCGCGCCCATCGACGACCTCGAAAGCGACGAAAAGCGAATGCTCAACGGCGTCATCAACCTCGACAAGACCCTCGTCCACGAAATCATGACCCCGCGCGTCGACATCGACGCCATCCGCGAGGACACCACCATCGACGAGGCCAAACGCGCCATCGCACGCTCTGGACACAGCCGCATCCCCGTCTTCGAAAAGTCCATCGACGCCATCAGCGGTATCCTCTACGCCAAGGATCTCCTCGACGAAACGCGAATCCAGGGCATTTCCAGCCTCAAGGACCTCCTCCACCCCCCCGTCTTCATCCCCGAGACCAAAAACGTCAGCGACCTCCTCGACGAATTCCGAAAGGCGCACATCCACATCGCCGTCGTCCTTGACGAATACGGCGGCACCTCGGGACTCGTCACCATCGAGGACATCCTCGAGGAAATCGTCGGCGAAATCCAGGACGAATACGACCGCGACGAACCGCCCCCGGGCGGCGCCACCCCGCAGCCCGACGGATCCCTCACCGCCGACGCCCGCATGACCATCTGGGAAGTCAACCAGGCCCTCGACCTCGAAATCTCCGAGGAGGAAGGCTATGACACGCTGGGCGGCTATATTATGGCCGCGCTCGGGCGCATCCCGCGCACTGGCGAGCATCTGGAAACCCCCGACCTCGTCATCGACATCCTCAGCGCTTCCCCACGCAAGCTCAACACCGTCAAAATCCGCCGCGCCGCCGCCGACGGCACCGCCCCACGCGCCTCCTGAACCATCCCCGCCTCCCATGAACTACACCCTGCTCATCATAGCCGTCATCCTGCTGATGCTGGGCCTGGAACGCACCCTCGCGCTCTATTTCACCCGCAGCCTCCAGTGCCAGCAGTTCATTCGGCACCACTTCTTCCTGCATCCCAATGGCATCTCCCTGCTGAGAATCCCGCAGGGACTCATCGCCATCTGGATCGCCGACTGCGGACACTGGGACTGGGCCATCCTCTGGTTCGCCTTCTGGATGATCACCGACCTCACCGACGGCACCATCGCGCGCACCTGCGACCTCTCCACCACCATCGGCGCCTGGCTGGACCCCTTCTCCGACAAGTGCATGTCCTTCCCCGCGCTCTTCTACCTCGCCCTCGCCAGCAGCCCCCGCGTCCCCTCCCCCAAACTGCCGTTGCTCTGGGTCGTCATCTACTGCACCCTGGATGTCATCGGCCAGGCCTCCCGCCTCTTCTGCCAGAAGAAGGCCGCCAACTCCTTCGGCAAGGTCAAGACCGCCGTCGTCACCGTCCTCATCTCCATCGTCGCGCTCAACCAGCTCGAACCCCTCCCCGTCGAGTTCATGCGGTCGAACTTCGTGGACACGATGATGATCGCCTGCGTCATCCTCGCATTCCTCTCCCTCTACTGCAAGGTCATCCCCAACAACTGGTACGCAAACTCGCTGACCTTCCTGAACTTCCTCTGCGGCATCCTCGCCATCGCCATCGCATGGTTCCCCGCATTCGCCCGCGCGCCGATCAGGCGCCTCATGGACATCCCCAACAACTTCATCCTCGCATTCCTCCTCATCTTCGCGGGACAGTTCTTCGACCTCTTCGACGGCCGCGTCGCCCGAAAATACGGATCCACCAAGCGCGGCGCGCTCTTCGACGACATCGCCGACGCCACCAGTTTCGGACTCGCCATCGGCTCCATCATCTATGTCAGCCTCTCGCACGGTCTCGTCCACCGCCCCGTCCTGGGCGCCGTCACCGCCATCCTCTACGTCGGATGCCTCTTCTACCGCCTCTACCGCTTCATGAAGCCCACGCGCACGCTCCCCCGAGGCATCTTCCAGGGCCTCCCTGGCCCCGCGGGCGCCCTCCTCGCAGGCAGTTTCGTCATCGCCGCCGACCTCCTCCAGCACCAGTTCCACTTCACCTGGACCGACTGGGCGGCCGCCGCCTCCGCCCTGATCGCCTCGCTGCTGATGATCTCCGACCTCTCCTACCGCCACTTCGGACGCAACCTCTGGCCATCCCTCCCGCGCGGCATCCGCATCTTCCTGCTCATCCTCGTCACCGTCTACAGCTGCATCGCCATCGCCAGCCTCGACTGGGCCACCTCCTTCATCGGCCTCACTGCCCTCCTCTCGGTCGTCTACGCCCTCTTCGCCTTCGCCACTCCCGCCTACCTCGAGAAACTCTTCCTCGAACAGGCCGCCGAGGACGAGGAGGAAGCCAAGGAAAGCACCCCGCCAGTCGACCGCCCCGCCGCCCCATGAGGATGAATCACGGAATGACGGCATGACGAAATGGCGCCCCTGCTGGAATGGCGGCATGACGAAATGGCGCCCCGGCCGGAATGGCGGAATGACGAAATGATGACTGAGCCGGCATGGCGGAATGACGGAATGGCGCCCCGGCCGGCATGGCGAAATGACGAAATGACAACTGAACTGGCATGACGAAATGGCGAAAAATACCCCTCCCCCATGCGTAGAATCCTGTGCATCCTGGTGACCTTGCTGCTATTGCCTCTGTCGGCATTTGGCCAGGGGCGTTTGCGCCTGGCCTCGGCGGTGGACCAGGAGATTGGACGAATCACGGGGGCGGTCTCCCCGACGCCCCCGTATGCGGAGCGTCTGCGGCTGATCCACGCCCTGCCCTCGAACCTCGCACCGGCGCAGCAGGCGCGCCTGCGGGCTTTCCTGGAGGCGCCGCTCGCGGAGCAGCCGCTGGGCGACCTGGAGTTCAACGCGCTGAAGAACGAACTGGTCTTCGCGTTGCTGCGCCAGCGCGACGGACTGCCGGATCTCGCGGGGCTGCTGATCCGGATGTCCCGTGCGCCCCATACAGACGAGACGTGGCGCGACTACTGCGTGCAGTTCCTGGGCAAGTGCCACCCACGCATCTCGGACGCCGCAAACCGGAAGGCAATGGAGGAGGCGCTGTGGGAGGCCCTGAAGACCCGTCGCGGCGGGCGCGCCGCCGGCTCGGCGGCACGGCAACTGCTATGGCTGTCGCGCACCTCGGCGGAAATCCCGGCAAAACAGGTCGCGGAAGCGGCGTTGGAGGCGCTGCTGGATCCGGCCTGCTCGGAGACTTCGCGGACGGCGCTGCTGCAGGTGTGCGGGACGCTGGGCGAGCGCCGCGCGCTGCCAGTGGCGCGCGCCATCGCCGGACGCTCTTCCGCCCCGGTGCTGCGCGCCTCGGCCATCGCCGCCGTGGGAATGCTCGGCGACGCCTCGGATCTGCCGCTCCTGCAGCGTCTCGCGGCCTCGAAGGACGCGCGCGTCTCCCGTCCAGCGCGAACGGCATTGCATCGGATTGTCCGCCCCGGGAACGGAACGATGGGGGGGAAACAAGAATGACTTCTGGCCCCCGTGTCCCATGCCGGGTCCGGAATGCCCGTCCGCCGCGCCAACCAGCCACCCACAGCGCCCCCAAACAGCCAACCAGCCCCCGCAGGTGGTTGCCACGGCGTCCCGCCGTGGCGCCCCAACAAGCCAACCAGCCCCCGCCAGCGCCCCCAAACAGCCAACCAGACAACCACATCGCCCCCGCAGGTGGTTGCCACGGCGTCGCCGTGGCGCCCCAACAAGCCAACCAGCCCCCGCCAGCGCCCCCAAACGGCCAACCAGCCAACCACAGCGCCCCGCAGGTGGTTGCCACGGCGTCCCGCCGTGGCGCCCCAACAAGCCAACCAGCCCCCGCCAGCGCCCTCCTCAAAAAGCCACCTGTTCAATTGAGATGGCAGGGACGCTGAACTTCGGACGGCGGGCGGGAGCTTCGGACTTCGGACAGGACGCCAGACTTCGGACTTTAAACAGTGGGCGTGTGGGGGCTTCGGACTTCGGACTTTGGACAGGACGCTGGACTTTGGACGGCACCACTTGCGCAGGCGGAAAAAACGGGGAACGGCATGAAATCCTGTTCGGGCATTATATTCATGGCATGTGAATCCCACGCCTCTCGACAGCGAACGCATCGCAGCCCTCCGATGAAACGCCCCGACGACAACCGCACAACCCCGCTTCGCCGCATCGCCAGCCTGTTGCTGTGCCTGCTGCTGCTGTCGCAGCCGGCGCCGGCGAACCTCCCGCCGCGGTGCGAGACCTGCGGCCTCTGCCCGTGCACGGGCGGCGCGGGCCCCGGCCCGGGG
>JAEEGL011819094.1_pt1 | contig 11522 bp, 4 predicted proteins | sample 9134231 | NCBI WGS metagenome assembly JAEEGL01 (sample SAMN16246548, study PRJNA631951) | gut metagenome | biome: gut microbiome; feature: rumen; material: fiber-attached | host: Bos | place: Iran: Karaj | collected 2018-10 | reverse complement strand
GCATAAACGCCTGGTCCGTCCCAAATGCTATCAGAATCAATCCAACCGACAAATCCACGCGAACCACGACGCATGGAAAGCAAGGCCGTCACAGCGGTGTTGACCTTCTGCTGCGCCTGCGGCTTGAAGCCCGCGTCTATGAGTCCAGCCGATATGAGGCTATCGACAAAGAGCATTGGAAACGCCTTTGACGTGGTCTGTTCAAGGCATCCGTATGGATAGTCGTTAAGCCATCCGAGCGCATCCTTGACAGCGCTTGCAGGATTGGAACTGACATTGATTTCTCTGTTGGCAATGCTTTGCCAATCGTCCATCACCGCAGGAAGTTCAAGCGTCTCGCCAGACTTCAGCAATGTCTGCTTTGCGTCTGTCGTATATGGCATGATTGAGCGGACATTGACATAGACTTTGCCTGTCACCGACTTGCCATCCAACTCAAGTTTATATTCGACAGGGAATGCGCCATTGGTGGTTGCCGTAAGCGGAATGTGGCATGTGAACGACTTGCCTTTCTCAAGCTTAACTGAAAAGTCGTTGCCGCCCTCAGCCTTGATTTCAGGCGGCAGCGTCACTGAAAGCTTCGCATCCGTTGCATCAATGTCATGATTAAACAATTTGAATGCGCCTTGGAACTTGTCGCCGACCGCGACTGCAAGCGGAAGCGACGGCAACACGCTGATTTTGTCTCTCATGATTATCGTTGAGTCCGTTGAATCGACCTTGGTCGCGCCAGCCGCAACAGCCATGATTCTCATTGCGCCAATGTGGTCTGGAAGTTCAAGTTCCGCCGTAGCCGTTCCGTTCTGAGGAATCTCTACCGCGCCGAGCACAACCACTGCGCTCTCCTTTTCTTTGAGTTTTGGACGTCGTTGGTCGTCACCGATGTCACCGCCGCCGACTTTGTCAGTGCCGTCTATTGCAAGTTTTGGATACATCAGAGAATAGATGTCATGGGTATAGAAGACGGATGAATAATCGCCATGGAAGTAATTAAAAATGTCAGGCGTTTTGAAATTTGTTAGCGCAAGGATGCCTTCATCAACCGCGAAAATCTGCGCCGTGGCCGCCTCGTCCGCTTTCAGATTCACTGTGATTTTCTGCTTTGGCTCCGCCTTTTCAGGGGCATCCAACTTAAGGCCCAAGCGATTCGCCGCCTGATCAAGTTTAAGGCCGAGAAGACCGAAGCCACGGCTGAAATTGTCGTTAACCTTACCCGCGACAGTGATTGCCACATGGTACTTTGATGTAAGCGTCTCTTTGGCAATCGGAATAGTGATGGTGTTCTCGCCTCGCTTCACATCAAAGGCCACTGTGTAATCAACCTTTTCTTCGCCTGCTGCAACAAAGCAGGCTCCATCACTGTTAGCGAAGAACTTCAGCGTTGCGCTTTCGCCTGGAAGATATTTGTCCTTGTCGGATGTCGCTGTGATGATGTTGGGGTTCGTGCTGTGCACGGAGCCAGCCGCGCCGCTCCAATGCCAGAACTCCAATTGAGTCTCAAGCCCTGACTTGGAAGTGGCTGTCAAGACGTAGTTTCCATCCTGAAGTTCAGGCAATGTGAAGACTGCCGACTCTTTGTCAAGGGTGAAACTCGTCGGAGCCTTCGTCTCTTTAAATACCCGCGTCCATTCCATCCGAGTCCTGTCCGAATCAGTGTTCTTAACCAAAACATACTCCCATTCAGATTTTTGGAGTTTAAGCGTGAATTCAGTCGACTTGAAATCAATCGGCACACCTTGTTCGAAGCCCAAGAAGCGGAATTCAATGTCAGCATCGCTGCCCAAGACACTCTCCCTGCCGCCATTGTACTTGAGTCCAAGCAGATATGGATGCGGCATCGCATTGAGTGTCGCCGTCTTCGTGACCGTCATGGCAGAGTCCTCTGTCGCGCTGACCTGAACATGGACGCAAAGCGGAACAGTCAAAAGGCCCTTGTCTGTCTTTTCGAGATGCACACTGGGAGAAGGAAGCAGAATTCTTCCCTCCTTTGCATCTTTAGGAGACACAGTGAAATCGCCTCCAATGGGAGCGCTTTTTCGGCTTGCATTGCCGACTGAATAATCCTTCCAGTGCTTTGGAAATTCAACTGTCGCATACATGTTTATCAGATATTTGACGTCTTCAACTCGACCGCCAAAATAGTATTCAGAGGAGAAGTTGAGATAGAAATCCTCTTGTGATGCAATCAATTCCTTTTCGGGCTTGGCAATGACCTTAATCCTGTCTGGCACGAATGCCGCGACCTGAAAACGATGGTTTCCGCTGTCTTCCTTTCCAACAGTGCACGAGACATTGTAAACGCCAGTGGGTGCGTATGCGGAAAGCGGCAACTCAAATGTCAGGAAGCCATTTGCATTGGTCTTGATAGTCTTATTGTAAATATGATCATATCTGGAATCTGTGACCTTGACATTTACAGGAACGGAGGCAGGTCTAAGTTTTTCGTTCTCCCTTGTCCTGACAAATGCTGAAATATGCACTGTCTCACCAGGCTTGTAAACGCCACGCTCTGTATATATATATGGATAGTATGCCTTGTTGAAGAACCTATAGGCGGAAGGAAACTCACTTGTTGAAAGTTCAGTCATTACATCCAAACGTATGTATGAGATGTCATCATTTGTTTTGGCTATGATTGTCTCAGCCCTATCATCGATATCGTATATACCATTGTCAAAGGAAAGCAATACAGTGCCATCGTTGCCGCTCTTTCCTTTGGCGAGAATTTTGCGTTTGGCGCTGACAAGCGAAATGTCCGCATCCGCAACGGCTGCTCCATCGCTTAGACGCCTGACGCAGACGGCGATTGTCCCCTTATGACGCTCACAAACAGCTGAGATGCCCAAATCGCTTAGCACAACAAGACGCCTTATGTAGTGCTCATAAAATGCGTTCTCATCTCTATTGGAGGGTGATGTGTTCAACGCCACAGCATAGACTCCCGGGCGCAGATTCGGAAAATGCTTTGCCAAGTCTAGAGAAGTGGTCATTGTCATGTTCTTCCGTCCGTTGAGTTTGACATCGACATCGGCCAACCTCTGCATAACCCTTGTCATGGCATTGTCATCACTTTCCCAATATTTTTGTATCAGATTCTCGGAGACATCAAGGTTCCTTTCTTCCAAGCCCCAAAGTATGACCTGCACACTATTCTTATTAATGTGCTTTATCGGCATGGTCCATTCGGTTATGACACCATTCTCAGCCTTGGTCTGATAGTAGGGACCAGCCGTGGCAAATTCTATTTTGGGAGATGGTTCATCAATCTTGATCAAACAAAGATAATCATCTTTCAGGATTTTGTTGTCATAGATTGTAATTCCCTTGGGAATCTTAACAGTGTAAGTCTTGCCAATCTCGAAGACACCTTTCATGGAAAGGTAGCCATATCCAAATTCGGCGGCCTCCAACTTGTCTGGCTTAGGTTCAACTTTGACTTCCACAGCATCCCGCTGCCTGCGCAGACCATATATTGTGATTGTCAGTGTGCCTTCGCCCTTTTTGCCATCACAGTTTGTATATGTCAGCCTATGAGAAGAATACTTCAGACTCGATGTCTCTTGTTGTGCTTTTGCAGATGAAGCATTTGTATCATCCGCCACTGGCATTGAAGGCGCGGCAGGAGGAGCTACAGGCTGCTGTGCTACCAAAGGCAAAGACGGTTGCGGTTTCTTCTGTTCATCTGAGTGCTCCATAGGAATGCCCTGTGGCACTTCAGTCTTCTCGGATTTGCTCTCCTTTTTTTCGCATGGTCCTGCAAGGCGCAAATAGAATACCAAATTCAATGCGACTGAAAGTCCAAGCAAAAACACAAAAGCATACTTCAAGTAATGACGATTCAATGAATCCATTCCCTCTTTCCCCCTGATTTTAAATAAGTTATAAAAATACGCTCATGAGGCAAAAACAACGCCCCCATGATAAACTCAATTTTGTTTAACGAAATGGGGGCGTCTGATATTTGATAAATCTGGGAAAAAGATGAAAAATCTATTTTCTATCAAAACTTAGGGTGTTTCTTGATTTCAAAGGATATCCAGCCCCAAGTCTTAGCTTGGCCGACTTTGCCGAAAGACTGCGCCTTCACTGTTGACTTGCCGTTTGAAATCTCCCAAGTGGCATCTGAGCCTATCAACTCCGATGTGCCATCCGTGTAAGTCACGTTGATAAGTACCATAAGTCCTGCGGGGCCGTCAAGGTTCTCGGCGTCTATGCGCAAAACGCTTCCTTCTGGTTTGAGAAGCCTTGTGACATCCAGTTCGTTTATGATATTCCATGTGCTTGACTCAAGGATGACTTTCCCGTCAATGGAAAGCTTAAGGACATTATCGACAGTCGTGGTAATGATAACGGATTTGACTGGTTTGGAGAATTTCAGTGGTCTTTCGAGACTGACTTTCGGATTGTTCGTGACAGAGCCTGGATACCATATCCACTCAGCTTTGGCAAGGTCCTTAAGGAACGACCTTTCATTGTAAAGCTTGAGAAAATAGTCCTGATAATGCTGAATAAACGAATCCGCAAGAGCCTCGAACTCCTTGTTGGATTCAGTCAGCGGCGCAGGCGGTGGCGGAACGCTTCCGTTGCCGCTGAACACGGCAAATCCCCATGGGGACAACTTGAGTTTGCCGCCCTCATTCGCCATGTCGTCGCCATAGACAAGCTTCGCTTCGCTGAACGCCGCAGCGTCAATTGCTATCTCATTTGGCGACTCATTCAGCAACATGTGGTATGTGTTTCCTTGAAACTCGTATGAGTTTGCACGAAGGGTCGCAACCTGCAACGGAGCCTTGATTTCTCTGCCTGTCGCAATAACCTGTTCATATTGACTTACCAAGCCTGTCACGGAGAATAGATCCTTGTAGAATTTCTGCTTTAACATATTGCTGTTGAACATCAAAATCGCCTTTGTGCCGTGCATCAGCGAATCCATGCACATGAACTTCAGTTCGTGCGCGTTCGGGAAGACTGCCAGGGGACTCTCGTCAGGATGCCACTGGAATCCCTGAAGCCACATGAGGACTGGCTTCTCGCCGTTTGTCGCCGCATTGTAGATGTCAGAGTATCTTCCGACAGCGGCCATGCTCTTGTCTGAAATCGCGGAGTGGCGGACTGCGGCAGGAAGCGGATAGAGGTCCACGCCGTAGATGTCGGAATACTGCGCGTAGTCTGCAAGGTATTCTGGCATGACACCGCGCGGCGACTCGTTGATGAAGAAGGGGTGGTACGGATCGAGTTCACGCATGATTCTCATCGCCGCCTCGAACTTGTACGCTGGAATTTCACGCGCCCACGGCTCGTCGCAGTAGTTGTATGCGAAAAGCGAGGGATGGTTCACGACTTCAGGAGTCATGATTCTCTCGAAAAGTTGACGCAACGATTTCTCATAGTCGTCGGTGTTTGCAAAGTCACCTCCAATCCAAAGCATCGTCTTGAGGCCAAACCGCTGTGCCTTGTCCAAAGCCATAAGCGCTGCCCGTGCGTCACCTATTCCGGAACGTACGCTCCCCGTCATCCCTCTCGTGGCACAAATGTAACTCATAGCGGGAACATCGTCATGCTCAAACATCTTTCCCATCATAAACGGGAAATATCGTTTGCCGTCACAGTAGAAGTTATTGTCCTTGCCGATGACTATTTCGTTCGCCTTGTGTGGATACTTATGGATGGTCTTGCTCGCAATCACCTTGCTTTTTCCAAAGACTTCTGAGACTGTCAATATGTATGCTCCAGGCGCAAGTTCCTTTGCAGAAAACTCAAACTTGTTGTTATTTGGAGTGACCACCTGTTTCGACACTCTTCCACCATTGCCTAAGAACGCAACTTCCGCTTGGTCAATCTCCCCGACAAATTCAATACTGCCGCGTATTGCATCGCACGGCATCGATGCGTAGATTGAGTCGCGATAATGAGGCTCTGTGAGTTTTATGCGCAGTGGGGCGGTCTCCTCGTCAGAGAACTCCTTAAGATAAAACTGGCCGAGAAGCAACGGCTTGTCGCCATCGTTCTTGAGAATAATGTCTATGACAGGATCTTTGATGTCGGGCGTCGTGAAATCTATCGCGAAACGCTTGTACGGACCAGGCATCAGACTATATTGTTTATCGCTAAATAACTGCTTTTCAGGCATATAGCGCAACGCAAGCCGCAACGTGCACTCATCCTCCTTTTCCGCTTTACCATACCAACTTATGCGGTACTTACGCTTCGGAAGCAGATGAATGGACTGCTGGACGACGAATCCGTCCTTGCCGAGCCGCAGTGCTGTGTTGCCAAAATCGTCGTCGCTCCTAACGACCTGCGCGTCCGAAAGTATGTTCCAGTACTTCTCATGCCTCTCGAAACTGCCGTTGTGTATGAAGCGCGTTATTGGAGCAGACGGCGGAAAGCTGTCCGTCACGCCATGATTGTGATTTTCCTCTGCAATTTTAAGATTGCGAACCTCCAACGTCGTGTCGTTCATCAGCCGCAGCATAATCCGTTCACGAGTCCCTGCCTCCTGCTTGCTGAAGCGAATCAAGACATTCTGCCAGTCGCCGTTTCCTGAACTTCTGAAAATGTGCGACTTCCATTTGCCATTGAGCATATACTCATAATACACCATGTAGTCGCCGCCAGACACGCATTTTGCTTGGCATGAAAGTATATAGGTGACGTCTTTTGCAAGTCCGACATCCTGTTTATAAATGAATATGTTTCCTGTCGATGCACCAGAAATTGTTACTACGTCGTCCTTTACAGCGCACACATCAGGCTTCCCGCTGACAATCCACCCTTCAGGCACACCCTTCTCCCCTGCCCTGAACGGGAAAGCGAATTCCTGCTGTCCAACGCAAAGCATCGCCAAACACAACGCCGCCACAAATATCGTACTCTTCATGATCTTTATATCCTTATTATATAATTACTGATTGATGTTTCGTATGTTAATTTAAGAATGTCTTTTTTATATGCAAATCCACAACACGAAAAACAAAATAATCATAGGTCTCGTGGACACTCTTGTGTTGGAGATTCTATTTCTCCAAAAATTGCGCGTGGATATATAACCACCCTGAGCAGCCTTTTGCCTAATTCTAACACAAAATCAATAAAAACACAAAGTTTTTGTTACAAATAACACAAACTTTGTTGAAATCCAAAGTTTGTGGTCAATATCAGAGCAAGGCCTGTGATATCATTTCGCGGTGAATTTCACTTCGCAAAGGTCTTTATCGTTAATCTCAATTGAATCAATTTTAAGTTTGGCGTCTTCGGGAATTTTCGCATCTTTAGAGGCGTGTTTGCGAACCAACTCATTGAAGTTCTTGCGGATGTGCTTTGTCGCCTTCTGAAATGAACCTTTCGCAATCTCAATGACAAGCGTTCCTGTCCGTGTCTTTGCATTATATGTTAGGGACATGACACGGGCTGACACATCCTCCGCGATTGGGATGTTGACGACGACTGGCTCTACGGGCGGCACAGGCGGCACAGGTGGAATGCCCTCAATAGTTGTATGCTCTTCTTTTTTCGTTTTGCTTGTCGTGACATCTTCTCGTTCCGTGGTTGTTTGCGTTTCGCCGCTCTTGACGGTACGCTTCCTGTATGTGCGTCCACGGAGTCGCGAACTCTCATTGCCTTCCACTTCTTCAACCGTTATCTCTCGGTCAATTTTCACGGAATCTTTTGCCGCCTTTGGGACAAAAATGAACTCTTTGGGCGTCACCATGGTCACTCGCTGGCGCATGCCGTCGTTCACTTTTCCGTTTCCGACTTGGGCCGCGAAATCTGAAGGACGGAACTCTTTGCGGCGCTCAGAGACATTGAGAATCCGCGTAGTAAACGAAAGTGCACCATCGCTTACGACATCCGAATACAGTTCCTCTGTGATTTCACCATAACGGAAATCTGATGTAGTCCTTGTCTTTGAACTCTTACCCATCTCTGTCAATTCAGAGATGTGCGACTCAATCCGCTGTGCGCCATTCGAGCCTGAAAGTTCTGAGGCATCGTATGAAAGTCCTCCAACAGAGATGGTATTCCCATCGGATGTTCTTGCCTTCTTCCTGTTCTTTCTGGCATTGCGTTTCTTTGTCTTTTCATGGTACTTCAGGAATGCGCCGCGCCGTCCAGCGCATTCGTCCAGCAATGCAATCTGCGCCTCCGAAAGTTTGTCGGCAAATGGCGACTCAGTCCCCGCCGTGCGAATCGCCCATACAAGATGCTGAGGATTGTTCGCGAACACCTTTGAATCACCTTTTGACATTCGGCGCATGAGTTCTTCATACATGTTGCGTAGCGCGGGCGGAATCAACCTTTCGGCGGCTACAAACTGCATTGGCTCGCCAACAGCAGGCGCAGGCAGATGAGGGTCCATGCATCTGCCTGCCAGTTTGAAGGAGACCATGCCCTTTGGCGGTATCGATATAGAACCGTCTTCTGTATAATACGCCTCTCCTTCAACTTTCTTTTGCTCATCATTCCTGTCGATTTTTCTTGTTGGCAAGTCTTTGGGAACGGCGGCAAAATACGCCTTTGCTGTCGCTGACGGCGACATGTCCCTGACATAATCATCCGCTTGAACGACAGCAATGGACAGTGCAAAAGGAATGCACGCAAACGCGACAATGTTAAACAGCCTGAACATGCTGGAGTACCTAGAAAACATCATTGCCTAATGCCCTAGCCCCTTCATGAGGAACTTCTGGAGTCCCTCTCCAATCTCCTTCGGATTAGGCGGAACTGCCAAATCAGCCGCGTCAGTGGACGGCGTGGCAAACTCGATGTTGTTCGCGGAGCCGTCGGTGATGGCGATGCGCCCGAAACTGTTCTTCCAATAGATAGATGTGCCCTCGGCAATGGTTTTGCGGACGAAATCATCAGTCTCTCCTGAAAGTTTGTAGCGTTTCAGCATGGCGTCTGCCAGTTTCATCTGCTTTTTGAACAGTTCGCAATGTTCAGCCTGCTCAGTCTCCAAATCCTTTTTGCGCTTCTCGAATTCAAGATCTCCATCGCGTTGCGCTTTTTTGAGTTCAAGGAGTTTCGTCTCATATTCCAGTGTCCTCAAACGTTGTGCTTCGCCGTCTGGAGTAATCTGCAGAACGACGGCGTATGTCTGTCCATCAGTCTTGAACATAGCCCGCCTTTCAAAATTCTGATAATAAGGTGGATATGAAACTAGAATATTATGGACACCAGGAGTTACGGGAAACTCCCCTGGGCATGTACCATAGGACAGTCCGTCTATCTGAACATCCGCACCAAGGACGTTGCAACCAAAGAACACCCTTATCTCCTTTGCCTTTTTCGCTTTCCAGCGAGATTTGGATACCTTCGTGAGCAGTTCCGCCGCGCATTTCGAGGCTGCGTCGTGCATAAGATTCTCATAAAGTGGAGCCGCGCCCGACTTGACTTGCTCTAACGTGTAGTTCTTGCTGTATTGGGCGTTTGATATGCCGCAGATTGTTTCGCCAGTCGCGGAGTCGGTCAAATTCATGGCAATCCGCACTTTGAGCGAATGAGCGACGGCAGGCATACCGATGTCCTCGCCCGTAAACTCCAGAATGGAAGCTGTGACAACACCATCGGCATTCAGTATCCGACCAATCTCCTGCGCCGAAGCGTCAGGCATGACCTCTCCAGCTGCCGTGCGGTTCTGACTCACTCCAATGGCGTTTTGAGGATTGATGACGCGCAGTACCTTGCCCGAAAGTTTCGCTGTCAGAGTATCTGCAAATGCGGCCATCGGGAGCGATGGTGCATTTGATGTATGGTTCTGCACGACAAGTGCAACACGCCGTGGTGCGGCGGACACCGCAAACGCGGCAAAGACGGTGGCTAAGGCAATGATGACTCTTTTCATTTTGTCACCTCGTTGTTTCTGTTGAATGTTTCAATCCCTTCCCACACAATCTTGCCAGTCGCCAGACTGTGGATTGCAAGACGTAGTTTGTAATAGCCAACGCCGTCCAGATCCGTCAGTCGCTTCAAGTCGCCCGTCACGAAAAAGTCTGGCGAGCCATGCTGCTTCAAAGCCCCCATGAGCTCTCCGTCCTCCAAAGGACTGTTTCCGCTTGCGACAATCCGCTTCGCTAGTGTAACCAAAACGCCATCGTCCTTGACCTCAAAAAGTTTTGTGTTGAAGAGTTTTACGCGGAAACGTTCGCCTGCCGACTCTATCAAGCCGCCCAATTCTGTATTGCCAGTCTTGTTTTCGATTCCGCCCAAAACCACGACAGGCAGACGGTCGTCAACTCTCGTCTTGCTTTCATCGTAGTTCTTCACGAACTGCGGATTCACAAGCATCTCTTTCACAAGTGCCTCGACCTTTCGGTCTAGGCTTGTGGCTGGCTGTTGTGGAACGGGCGGCGGTGGAAGCGGAGTAGGCCTCCAGGCGCGTACCGCCTGATTCGCCTCCAGCCTCTTCGCGCACTCTTCGGCAGCGGCATGAAGAAGGTCGCCCAGATACTCCAAACGGTTCTGCGCCACTTGGTTGGTCGTGTATTTCTGACTCTTCATCTTGACTGTCTCTCCACAGACAGTCGCGCCACTACCTACGTCCGCAAGGCTGATGGAGATGCGGACGCTGAATTGATGGAGAACAGGCGGTGTCCCAATCGTGGAATCAAGAAATTCAAGCACGGTCGCTGTGAGCAATCCTTCTGCACCAAGCCCACCCGCCAGCTCCATTGCAGACACTTCGGGCGTCTTCTCGCCGACAACGCTCCTATTCTGGTTGACGCCAAGAACATTGTACGGATTGATGACCTGAAAACCATGCCCCGACAACTTCGCCGTCAACGCATCCGTCAACGCCATCATCGGTATCTCCGCACCTGGCGCCGCATGGTTCTGCACTACAAGCGCAACTTTGCGTTGCACAACTGCCTGCTGACCGTCCTTCCCTCCCACATTGTTCTGCGCCTGAGCATGTACAATCACTAAAATTCCGACAGCTAATATGACCAGACTTTTCATTATCATCATACTTCTACTCTGTAATCCAAACTTGAATTCAATTGAAATGGTTATGCCACAAGAGCCTATTCACCCTTCTTGAAAACGGCGGGCTGTTCGGCCATAGTGGTTATAAACCCGAAAAGCTTATTCCGATCATCAAGACACCATATTCTTGTGACACTATATCCTCTAGAATCCCATCCACATTCACTCTGCCATTTATTAACCATTTTATTAACCATTGTCTTCACCTTCGCTTTCATTAAATACTCACTTTCATCACCCGTTTCTTCATCTTTTTTATCTTCATCTTTTTTATCTTCAACTTTTTTAGCGTGAGCTTTTAGTGTGTCTGTCCATGACTTCCATGCCTGAGATGATGCATATCCTATAGAAATGCCAGAAGGAGGACAAATGTTGACCATGAGTTTTTGAGAGAGGTCATAATGGGCATGTGATTTGTCTTCGTCAGAATTGTTTGAACATTCCCAATGAAGTGTCAATTCTCCATTTTGTAAACTCCATTTACCTTTGTGTTCTACTTTTTTTTCACAAACACGCTGCTCATTGCAACTTTCTGT
>JAEEGL011210804.1_pt1 | contig 11522 bp, 8 predicted proteins | sample 9134231 | NCBI WGS metagenome assembly JAEEGL01 (sample SAMN16246548, study PRJNA631951) | gut metagenome | biome: gut microbiome; feature: rumen; material: fiber-attached | host: Bos | place: Iran: Karaj | collected 2018-10 | reverse complement strand
TGGGCTTGTAGCTCAGCTGGGAGAGCGCACGGTTCGCATCCGTGAGGTTCGAGGGTTCGATCCCCTTCAAGTCCACCAAAATGAAAGACACCCGCCAGGGTGTTTTTTCGTTTTATGCGGTTCGCTGAATTCGGACAAAGTGTATTTTGCGAAATTCCCTATAGATTTATTTCTGTCAAATCGCCGAAAATCACACTTTAAATCGGTAAATTTTTTGTGTAAATCTGTCATTGACAGCATTCTGCTCGAATGATATAATCCAGCCAAACCGATGAGGAAGAGTAAGTAGGCTTTATCTCTTTTCCTGCAGCGAGCTGTCGATGGTGTGAGGACAGCGGATAATGTAAAGCTGAATGGACTTCCGAGGGCAAACAGAAAGAATAATTTCAGATTCAAGTATGGGCGCCGGGGCATGACTCCCCGTCAAAAAAGGTCTGCGTATGTTGGTACGCGTAAAGTGGGCGTGATTTCACGTCAAGCCGGGTGGCACCGCAGGATGATTTTAATCCTGTCCCAGCAAATCTATTGCATGGGACAGGATATTTTTTTACCTGTCCCGGGGGAAGAAAAAAATATGAAGAAAGGAAGGTATCTCCCCATGAAAAAACTCATCGCTGTTATCCTTACTCTCGTTCTCGTTCTCTCTCTCGGCTCTGCTGCATTTGCGGATGCAGAAAAATCTTTCACCATCGGCATCTGCAACTTTGTCGATGATGCCTCGCTCAACCAGATCATTGCAAATATCCGAAGCCGTCTGTCAGAAATTGAAGCTGAAGAGAATGTCAGTTTCACTGTTCTTGAAGACAACTGCAATCTCGATGCAAATATCATGAACCAGATTATTGCCAACTTTATGGCAGACAAAGTCGATCTGATGGTTGGTGTTGCAACGCCTGTGGCCATGGGCATGCAGGCCGCCACCGAAGACAATCAGCTCCCTGTTGTGTTTGCCGCTGTATCAGATCCTGTCGGTGCCGGGCTTGTCAATTCTCTTGAAGCTCCGGGTGCAAATCTTACAGGCACCTCTGATTACCTTGATACGAACGCAGTCATGAACCTGATTTTTGCTGCTGATCCCGATGCGGATCTTATCGGACTGCTGTACAATGTCAGTGAGGACTCTTCAACGGCTCCTATCGCTGCTGCAAAAGCCTACCTTGATGAAAAAGGTATTGCCTATGTAGAGCGCACCGGTACCTCTGTGGACGAAGTCATGCTGGCAGCACAGGCTCTTGTCAGTGACGGAGCAGATGCCGTATTTACACCGACCGACAACACCATCATGAATGCGGAGCTTGCCATCTATGAGATTTTTGCGGAAGCAGGTATTCCGCACTACACAGGTGCTGACAGTTTTGCCCTTAACGGAGCATTTCTCGGCTACGGTGTCGATTATGCCAACCTCGGTGTTGAAACAGGAAATATGATTGCTGATATTCTGCTCAACGGTTTGAATCCCGGCGAAGTTCCCGTCAAAACCTTTGACAACGGCACAGCAACGGTCAACACTGAAACCTGTGCAGCGATCGGCCTTGATTTTGATACTGTAGCGGAAGCTTTCGCACCCTTCTGCACAAAAGTGCAGCCAATCACCACCGCAGAAAGCTTTGATGATCTTGCATAATTCTACCTGAAGGAGTTTCATCGGACGATGGCATCTATTCTGCAAACCGCATTTGAGCTTGGGCTGATCAGTTCACTTACGGTTCTTGCCCTCTTTCTCAGCTATACGATGCTGAACGTCTGCGACCTATCCACTGACGGCTGCTTTACTCTTGGAGCAGCCGTCGGTGCGGTTGTAGCAATATCCGGGCATCCTTTCCTTTCACTGCCTGCTGCCATGGGAGCCGGTGTTCTTTCCGGCTTTGTCACTTCTCTTCTACAGACAAAAATGGGCATTGACAGCCTGCTTTCCGGTATCATTGTCAATACCGGGCTTTACTCCATCAACATAGCAGTGATGGGCGGCGCTTCCCTTCTGAATATGAATAAGACAGTAACTGTTTTTTCCATGATGAAAGAGCTTCTGCGTAATACTCCTCTCGCAAGTATGTATAAGACTGTAATTGCCTTGATTGCTGTCGTACTTGTTATTCTGTTTCTTTCATTCTTTCTGAAAACAAGACTCGGCCTTGCAATCCGGGCTACAGGCAACAACCCTGCCATGGTACGCTCTTCTTCCGTCAATCCGGCTTTTACAACCATAGTCGGCCTTTGCATATCAAATTCCTTTACAGCACTTTCCGGATGTCTGCTGGCTCAAAGCCAGAAGTCCGTGAATATTGATATCGGGTCCGGAATCGTGACAATTTCTCTTGCCTCCCTGCTGATCGGACGGGCATTTGCGGGAAAAGGCAGCATACCGAGAAGAGCTGTCGGCGCTGTATTAGGCGCCATTATTTTCCGTCTGGTCTATGCTGTTGCCCTGCGTTTCCATATGCCCGCTTTTATGCTGAAGCTTGTATCTTCCGTAATCGTCATCATTGCAATCGCCGGCCCTTATCTTAAGTCCCGTTATCCGGAGCTGCACCGTCGGTTAACGCATAAAACGGGGAAAGGAACGTAAAGTCATGCTGGAGATCTCGCATATTTCAAAAACTTTCAACCACGGAACCGTCAATGAGAAAGTCGCGCTACGTGATCTTTCGCTCACTGTTCCGGACAATGACTTTATTTCTATTCTTGGCTCCAATGGGGCCGGGAAGAGCACGCTCTTCAACGCAATTTCAGGAACATTCTTTACTGACAGCGGCAGCATTTCTCTTGACGGCAAGGATATTACGCTTCAGCCCGAATTTATCCGTGCAAAAAATATAGGCCGTCTGTTTCAGGATCCCATGCTGGGAAGTGCTCCCGGGATGACGATTGAAGAGAATCTGGCACTGGCTGCCGGACGCGGCGGATGGTTTTCCCGCATCTCAAAGGCAGACAAGGAAGAATTCAGAGAAAAGCTGTCCCGCCTCCATATGGGGCTTGAAGACCGGATGCAGCAGCCTGTCGGCCTGCTTTCCGGAGGACAGCGCCAGGCACTGACGCTTATGATGGCTACAATTAATCCTCCAAGTCTCCTGCTGCTTGATGAGCATACTGCCGCTCTTGATCCCGCCACCGCTGAAAAGGTTCTTTCTCTGACCAGAGAAATTGTTGAAAAAAACCGTCTGACCTGTTTAATGGTTACCCATAATATGCAGACAGCCCTTGACCTTGGCAACCGGACGCTGATGATGAATGACGGGCAGATTATCTATGATGTACGCGATGAAGAAAGATCTGCTCTTCAGGTGGAAGATCTGCTGGATCTCTTCCGTGAAGCAGCCGGCAGAGGCCTCAACAATGACCGTATGCTTCTTGGCAACACCTGATCATCTCCGTAAAAAACAGAGGGACAGCACAAACGCTGTACCTCTGTTTTTTATTTTACAATGATATTCGGTTCAGGGATTTTCATGAAGATATAATCCAGATCCGTTTCAACGCTGATGCCCGGCACCTGCCCTGTAAGGGAATATTGCCAGATATCTACCTTGTAGTAGAAACTTGGGTGAATGATATCGGGAGGTGAACAAGGAAGTGCAAACCAGACGGTATAGTCAGTCAGCCTGGAAAGATCATACCGGTAATATCCGGTTGTGCGGTTAAAATAGACGCATGGGGTATATCCTGCCCTGCGGATTGTTTCACAGAATGCCACTGCGCAGTCTGTCAGCCTTGTAACATCCAGATCGGCAGTTCTCGCGCCTTCCGCATCGACCACTTCCCAGTCAAAAGCAACAGGCAGAGTAATATTATAAGTGCGTATGCGGTCAATCACCCAGTTGGCTTCTTCAATTGCCTCCGCTACGGTAATAGCCTGGGAAAAGAAGTATACTCCAAGATCCATTCCGCTGAGTCTCGCACCTTCCATATTTTTTACAAAATAACTGTCTTCAAAAAGGCCTCCTTCGGTATAGCCTCTTCTTCCGGCGCGGACATAGCAGAAATCATATCCCTGTGTTTTTACGGCATCCCAGTCAATCTCCTTCTGGTGCTCGGAAACATCGATTCCCCTCTTCACCGTATAACCCGTTCCGATATAGACGGGCCGGTTATTGTCATATCGGAAATCACTCTTGGAAAAAGCATTTGTCTCCACGCCTTCCAGAGGGGTATACCAGACCCAGTCATACCCGTCATAGAGATAAACCTGACCTTCATGCGGATCAACGGTAGGTTTTGGTTTTCCAAGGGAACAGCCTGCAAGCAGCAGCGCTGTCAGCAGAAGGAATATAGCTGCTTTTCTTTTTATTTCCATAATATGACTCATGATATGACTCTTTCCGCGTATTCTTTACTACCAGTATACATGAAAAAAGCCCTGATAGCAAGAAATGTTATCAGGGTTTATTGATCAGTCAGAAACCGTTCTGTTCATAATAGTTTTTTGCAAAGCGAAGTAAAATTTCCGCCATCTGACCGCGTTCGGAAGCCGTCTCTGCGCCAAGAAGAATCAGGATGACAGTATGCGTTTCTCCGTTTACCGTAACAGGCAAGGATGCTGCAAGGCAGTAGCCTGCACGGGTTGTGGAACCTGTCTTTAACCCTGTTATACCCTGTAAATTAAAAACAAGCGGATTTGAATTTGCCGAAGCATATTTCAGAGACGGCAGACTTACATAAGTTTTGGAGGTAATATCAGTAAGGTTTGGAAAAGTCTTCAGGACATATGCGCAGAGCTTAAACAGCTCATAGGGGCTCATCGTATTCTGCAGCTTTGCCGGTATTTCTCCGTCAGAGTATATCGGGAGGCCGTTGGATGTATAAAACTTCGCGCTGCTTAATCCAAGCTCAGCTGCTCTTGTATTCATGCGCTGTACGAATTTCTCCTCAGAACCTTCTGCCAGCTCCGCCAAAGCAACGGATGATTCGTTGCTGGACGCTACAAGCATTGCCTCCAGGAATTCCTGTACCGTAACCTGCTGCCCTTCTTCCATATAGATGATTCCGTCCCCTGAACTTGCCATACCGGCAACTGCAGGGCTGACTTCGACAACATCATCTGTGCTGAATGTTCCGCGCTGCACAGCTTCCATTGTCAGGAGATACGTCATCAGCTTTGAAATACTGGCAATCGGCGCGGCATCATACATTCTGCTCCCGCATAGCATAATGCCTGTATCCACGTCGCCTACTACGAATCCGTTCAGTGCGTCAAAATATCCCTCTGCCTGCAGAGAAAGGAAATCCGGTTCAAATCCCTTCTGAGGATATACCCTGAAAACATCTCCGGAAACCTGCTGTACACACAGGTCCAGCATCAGCTGCACATCCACAAGGTTCATGTAAAGATCATATCCGCCTTCCCTGCAGGTGTAGTACTTACGGTCTGCTCCGTTTACAAAGAGGCGGTTGCGTTTGAAGACAAGCCAGACATCCTCACGCTCGTCATATTCTGTCGGCGTGATACCTGAATTGTCTTCCAGATAGGCTTCTCCGGTTTGAATAGCATGATATTCCCCGTCCTGCGCGCTTTTTCCGAACATGATGCTGTACTGCTTCTCTGTTCCGTCAAGCGCCATTGAAAGATCGGACAAAGACAGGAAAATATTGTTTGTATAGGACGCATGATAAGCCCGGACACCGAAAGCCCTGTCACCGACATAAAGCGTCAGGGAAAAAGGCCGGAGAAAAATAGCGTCTTCCGCAAAAGCTATACCAGGGAAGGCAGCGAAAAGCACCACCACAGCAAGCAGGACCGACAGAACCCGTAAAAAAGATCTCTTTCTCATTCCGTAAAATGTATATGGCTGTTGATATGTTCCTGGCAGAAACAATGATACCCTGCACATTTTGAACAATAACGGAACTCCAGGTCCGGGTAATCGGTATCCGTTTTCCCGCATACAGCGCATTTATGACGATACAGATTTGCTGCCTGTTTCCGTCTGATTTCTCTTGAGGCCTTCCGGAAATTGATGGTGTTCGCACTTTTCTTATAGATGCCGAACATGGCCAGCAGATCCTCCCCGCAGAAGAGGAAGAAGTTCAGAATCGCGACAACCGGCACCAGATTTGAAGGGAAAGGTGTTGTGAAGATACTGACCAGGAAGAACAGCGCATCGACAACGGCCAGCCACTTCATCTTGATCGGAATCACAAAAAACAGCAGCACCTGCATATCCGGGAAAAGCACAGCAAATGAAAAGAACATAGACAGGAAAAGATAGTAGGCTGTCAGTTCGACTGAAATGCCGGTAATCCAGTACATCAGGAAACCGAACAGAATCGTCAGCACAACGCCGGTAAAGAAATACAGGTTAAACCGGGCCGTGCCCCACTGCCGTTCCAGCGTAGTGCCAATGAAATAATAGAAGTAAAAAGCAATGATCGCCAGAATCCCCGTGGAAGGCGGAATAAAAATAAAGGAAATCAGGCGCCAGATCTGCCCGTGCAGAATCCAGTACGGGCTGAACGTCATATACGGAAGTATCCGGGAGTTGACGGCATTCAGCAGCCAGAGCGCTGCATTGGCTATGGTGATATACTTCATCAGATTCGTTATACCGAAGTTTGGGTGTTTCCAGCAGAATTGATCGATCCACTTTTTCACAAATCAGGCCTCCTGAATGTTTTGTCCTTTTAATTATCATACAATCTTTGCCGGAAAAAATCTATAAATTTTTGTAAATTAGCTTAAATTCTTTCTTTCATTTTCTCCTGTATTATGATAGACTAATCTTTACTATGAAAATTGCCAACAATGAACAAAATCAGGAATTAAAAAACGAAATCATAGAAGGCCGCAATGCTGTCATTGAAGCCCTTCGCGCGGACCGTGCCATTGATAAGATCTACATCAACAAGGGAGATGTGGATAAAACTCTCGGACATATTGCATCAAAAGCGCGAGACAAAGGGATCGTCGTGGTGGAATGTGACCGCCGCAAACTGGATTTCATGTCCGTCACCAAAGCACATCAGGGTGTAATAGCCGTATGTGCTGTGCGTGACTACTGCTCCATAGACGATATCCTGTCTCTGGCCGATTTCCGTGAAGAAGCGCCTTTTATCATCGTCTGCGATGAGATCAGCGATCCTCATAATCTTGGAGCAATTATCCGCAGCGCGGAATGTGCCGGCGCGCACGGGCTTATTATACCCAAGCGCAGAAGTGCCGGCCTTACAGCGATTGTTGACAAAGCTTCAGCAGGAGCCGCGGAGCACGCCCTGATAGCACGCGTATCGAATATTCCGGCCGCCTTAAATGAACTGAAAAACCGCGGCCTGTGGATATACGGTACCGCAGCAGACGGCGCCTCTGATCTCTGGCATACTGACTTAAGAGGTCCTGCCGCCCTGGTAATCGGTTCTGAGGGTGACGGAATGGGCAGGCTTGTCAAGGAAAGCTGTGATTTTATCATCCGGCTGCCGATGAAAGGCAAAATCAATTCCCTCAACGCTTCTGCTGCGGCAGCTATTACCATGTATGAAGTGCTCAGACAGAGAACGGAGAACACCTGATGGATAATGAAAATGACTTCACAGCCGGTATAGACGGCTTTGAAGATTTTGATGAGATATACGCTTCCATATTCGGTGAACAGGAAGCGCTTCGCAAAAGCGGAAATACCGATGAAGCTCTCAATCCTCCCGAAGATACGCCTGCAGAGGAAGTGCTTCCGGAACCCCTAGAATATCAGGCTGAAGCTGCTGTAACAGAGCCTTTGGCAGAAGAGGCTGAAGCTGACGTAGATCAGCATTTTGAGGAAGCATCGGATGATACGCCTCCTGTTCCTGAAGATGCGGCAGAAGACGAGCCTGAATTTGATTACCGTTTTCATCTTGACAGAAATACCGAAGACAAAAGGAAAGATTTTTCCTATAACGGAAAGCGCGTCAGCTCAACGCAGGATCTGCATTATGAACCTAAGCAGCAGGCAGAATATGAAGAACTTCAGTCTTCCTATACAGCGCAGGACAGTTTTGACGCTCTTTTCAACGACCAGCAGGATGAAAATGAGGAAGAGGCCAAAGGTTCCCGCCTTGCAAAGCGTATCCCCTTCTTAAACAGGAAAAAGAAATCTGAAGTGCCTGAACCGGCCGAAGTTGAAGAGGCAGCAAACCCCGAACCGGAAGAACCCCAAACGCCGAAACGTCCCGGCTTATTCCGCAAGCTCTCCGGTGATCCGGATGAAGACGATCTCAACGAAGGGCTGATCCCCTCTTCTTTCGGGAAACGCCTTACGGCGCGCATAGCCGGTCTTATGCTGCTGATCCGCGGCAACTTCCCCGCCGGGAATGAAAAGAAAATCATGGATGAAGACGGTGAAGATCTCGGGCCGGAGCTCAGCCCGATGGCCGCTTCAAAGTATTACGGATCTCAGATTTATTCTCTGCGCGTTCGTGCACGACTGGCTCTGCTGATGCTTGCCCTGATGACATACCTGACTCTTGGCCTTCCCATCCCCGGGATGCTTCAAAGCTTCCGTGTGTCAGTGGCCGCCTGTATGGCTTTGCAGTTCACCGTCATGGTCCTTTCTCTTGACGTGGTAACTAACGGCATTCTGAATATCTTCCGCCGCAAAGCCGGAGCAGACTCTATGGCCGTGCTTGCATGTCTGCTGACCGCTTTGGACGGAATGGCAGTACTCGGAGCGGAAAATGTATACCGCCATATGCCGCTGTTTGCTGTTTCTTCTCTTTCGCTTTTCGGAGTATTGTTTTCTTCGCTGCTCTCAGCAAGAGCACTGCGGAAAGCTTTGCGTGTTCCAGCAATAGGCAAACAGGTATATTCCGTTACGGCAGAAACAAATGTCACGGGGCAGGACGTCACAATTCTGAAATCCTCACGGCCGGTAAACGGTTTTGTGCGCCGGATGGAAGAATCTCCGCTTGACGAAAGCGTTTATCGCAAACTTGCACCGCTGATTTTCCTTGCCGCCCTTGTCCTTTCAGTTTTCATCACCATTGTAAAGAGAAGCCCTTCCAATATTCTTTATATCTTTTCCTCCGTGTTTTGCTCTGCTGTTCCTTTTACGGCGCTGCTTTCCTTTGCCCTGCCCTTCTTTATCGGGTCCCAGAGAATTTTCTCAAGCGGAGCTGCTGTTGCAGGCTGGTCCGGCGTATCCGACATCGGGCAGAGCAAGAATCTCATTGTAACCGACCGTGATCTTTTCCCTGCCGAAAACATTGAAATAGAAAACGTCCGCATATTTGCAGACTATGATTCGGATAAGGTTATTTCTTATGCCGGTTCCCTGATTCTTTCCTCAAAGTGCGGTCTGGCTCCTTCTTTTTCAGCACTGATGGATGAAAACAAATGCCCGCCGGTTCGCATCGACAATCTGGAATATCTTGCCGGCGGCGGGATCAAGGGCATGGCGGAAGGCCATATTCTGATCTGCGGTGGCAGTGATCTGATGCGGCTGATGAATGTGCGTGTGCCGAACCGCCTTGTCAGCAAAACGAGCGTTCTCCTGTCCATTGACGGTGTACTGTACGGGATATTCAATATCAAGTATACGCCCGATCCTAAAGTCCGCCGTGCACTTGTCAGCCTGATGCGCTCCAACCGGCATCCTATCTTTGCTATAAGAGATTTCAATATCACACCGGAATTTATCTATGAGTGTTTTGATGTGGCAACCGACGGATACGATTTTCCCCCGTATGTTGACCGCTTTCCGATATCCGAAGCCAAACCGTCTATCGACAGCCAGATCGCAGCGGTTGTTTGCCGTGAAGGTCTCGGCCCGCTGACAGACGTAGCCGATACAGGCCGCAGCATCTTTGTTGTAACAAGAATCAATACGCTGATTTCTCTCGCTTCTTCCCTGCTCGGACTGCTGATTACCTTTTTCCGTCTGATCGCTGCGGGCAGTATCAGCCCGGGAGGAACGCTGCTGATGATGCTGCTCTTCGCTCTGCCGGTCCTCATTCTCGGCATCCTCACCACATCAGTGAATTAACTATATTCTTCTTATTATTTGGAGAGAAGCAAAAATGTTTCTCTCCTTTTTCCAACAAATTATTAGGTATAATTTTTTGACTTCTATCTGTCAACGTGATATTATGATATTATGTAAACACTTCGAAAGGAGTAGCGTATTCACCGGTATATTCGGCCATAATACGCAAAGTAACCATGAAAAGACTATTAACGTTCCTGTTTGCGCTGCTGCTGGTTGTGCAAATAGGCGCAAGCGCTTTCGCTTCGGAAACAGTGATCAGTGTAATTATTGATCCGGTGACTGGAGGTACAGCAACCCATTCATTGAATGAAGAGTCTGTAGTTGTCACTCCCCTTCCGCTTGTCGGATATAAATTTGACAGTTGGTCCTATACTGTTAATAATGATCCGAAACCTGTTACTAATATCAACCCATTAATCATTCCCTTAACCGGGAGCAGTATGCATATTGTCGTTACTCCGCATTTTATTAAGGAAGAATATACTATCAATGTTTCAGCGGGTGTTGGCGGAACTGTCTCCGGTGGAGGGGTTTATGAAGCAGGTGAACACTATACGGTAACCGCTACACCGGATACCGGATATGTATTTGACAAGTGGACTGAGGACGGTGATGACGTACCCAATTTACCGGGAGCCAGCTTTTATGGCATTGCCGAACGTAATCATAATTATCATGCCTATTTTATAGGACAGACACATACTGTTACCGCAACTGTAGAACCTGCTTCATCAGGAACCGTCAATTCCGGCTCATATTACAGCGAAACTTTCAACTATGCTGTTAATCCGTCAGCCTCCATCACTGCAGCGCCTGCTACAGGATTTGTATTTGACGGTTGGTACGAAAACGGCAGTAAAATTTCTTCCTCTGCAAGCGAGCTTTTTAGTACTAACCGGGACAGAATCCTCTTCGCAAAGTTCACTTCAGATTCGACTTCTACAACAACGCCTTCAACCGAAACAGGCACATCAACCACAGTAAACCCGGTGCCAACCGGAAGAATCAGGATCACCTATATGCCGGACAGTAATTCTACGCCCACTACTCCTTTCCAGAGCGAATGGTATGCAGGTAACGTGTTTATTGCCGGCCAGTATTACGGCAGACAGGGTTACACCCAGACCGGATGGACCACTTATCCCGGACAGGCAAAAGTCTACGGGCTTAATCAAACAACCTATCTCGATCATGATATTACCCTCTATCCGTTTTGGGAAAGCATTTCGAAAGATCTTTACCTTACGGTGGATATCGGCCAGGGCGGCGGCGTAAGGCTTAGCGGCGGAAACGTGCCTAACGGATGGACCGGGAAGCTGAGCCCCAACACGTCATTCACCTTCTACCTTTACCCGAATCAGGGCAACTACGTATACCGGATCGGCCTGGCAGGATGGCACTACCCCATCCAGTCCGGCAACAGCTTTACCGTTACGTATGAGATGATGCAGGGCAGAAACCAGACGCTGGTGATCCGCTTTGCTGACGCACGGTCACATCCGCCTACAGGCGATGATTCCCAGATCGCACTCTGGAGCGCACTTGGAATTATGTCCTTCAGTGCAATCGTTATCC
>JAEEGL011075478.1_pt1 | contig 11522 bp, 10 predicted proteins | sample 9134231 | NCBI WGS metagenome assembly JAEEGL01 (sample SAMN16246548, study PRJNA631951) | gut metagenome | biome: gut microbiome; feature: rumen; material: fiber-attached | host: Bos | place: Iran: Karaj | collected 2018-10 | reverse complement strand
TGATGGAGATCACATTGGTGGGGATGTAGGCCGACACGTCGCCCGCCTGGGTCTCGATCAGGGGCAGGGCCGTGATGGAGCCGCCGCCGTATTCCGGCGCGACGCAGGCCGCCCGCTCCAGCAGACGGGAGTGCAGGTAGAACACGTCGCCCGGATACGCCTCACGGCCCGGGGGACGGCGGATCAGCAGGGACAGGGCGCGGTAGGCCACGGCGTGCTTGCTGAGGTCGTCGTACACGATCAGCACGTCCTCGCCCCTCTCGCGGAAATATTCCGCCATCGCGCAGCCGGAATAGGGCGCCACATACTGCAGCGCGGCGCTCTCCGAGGCCGAGGCGCACACCACGATGGTGTAGGCCATGGCGCCCTGGCTGTTCAGCTCGCGCACCAGCTGGGCCACCGTGGACTGTTTCTGGCCGATGGCCACGTAGATGCACTTGACCCCGGAATCCTTCTGGTTCAGGATCGTATCAATGACGATCTCGCTCTTGCCGGTCTGGCGGTCGCCGATGATGAGCTCGCGCTGGCCCCGGCCGATGGGGATCATGGAGTCGATGGCCTTGATGCCCGTGTGCAGCGGCACCGAAACGCTCTTGCGCTCGATGATGCCGGGGGCGGGGGACTCGATGGCCCGGGTCACCGTGGTCGCCACGGGGCCCTTTCCGTCGATGGGCGCGCCCAGCGCGTCCACCACGCGGCCCAGCAGCGCCTCGCCCACGGGGACGGACAGGACCCGTCCCGTGCGCTGCACCGTGCTGCCCTCGTGGATGCCCGCGCCGACGGAGAGCAGGGCGGCGGATACCGTCTCCTCCTCCAGGTTCTGCGCCAGGCCCACGGACCCGTCCTCGAAGGACAGGAGTTCGCCGGCCATGCAGGCGCGCAGGCCGTAGATGGTGGCGATGCCGTCGCCGACCACCACGACGGTGCCGGTCTCCTTCATCTCGAAGCGCGCATCGTAATTGCGGATCTGTTCCTTGATGATGGCGCTGATTTCCTCGGGACGATTGCTCATCCGCCGATCACTTCCTTTATCTCGCGCAGGCGCGTTCGCACGCTGCCGTCAGTCACCCTGCCGTCCATCTCGACCACCATGCCGCCCATGAGGGACGCGTCCACCGCGCAGGAAAGCGCCACCTTCATGCCGCTGCGCTTCTCCAGAGCCGCGGTGAGGCGCTTCTTTTCCTCTTCGGTCAGCGGGACGGCGCTCACCACATTCGCCACCCGGGTGCGGGCGCGGATGTCCGCCAGCCGGCGGTAATGGGCGATGGCTTCGGGGAGGAGCTTCGCGTGCCCCCGGCGGCACATCAGGGAGGCGAAATTGATGATCTCATCCTCCGCGATCCCGCCGAAGGACTGCTTCAGCAGGGTCTTGCGCTCCTCCGGGGGGATCTCCGGCGAGGCCAGAAGATCCAGGTACCGGGGTTCGTCCCGCAGGATCCCGTCGATCTCCGCCAGAACGTCGGCCCAGCCGCGGACACAGTCCTTTTCCTCCGCGATGGCAAAAAGCGCCGATGCGTATTCCTTACTGATCTGACGCATGGCTCTCCCCCATCTCCTCGATGAACGAATCGATCAGGTCGCGGTGATCCTGCTCGTTGATCTCCCGGCCCAGCAGCTTCCCCGCCAGCTCGGCAGACACGCCGGCGATCTCCTGCCGGATGCCCTCCTCGGCGCGCAGCTGGGTGAGCCGCGCCTCTTCCTCCGCCTGACGCACGATCCCGTCCGCCCTGAACCTGGCGTCGGACAGGATCACATCGGTGGAGCGCTGGGCGTTTTCGGAAGCCCGGGCCACGATGGCGTCGGCTTCCTCGCGGGCGTGGCTCATGCGCTCCGCCCAGGTCGCTTTGTCCGCCTCCGCTTTCGCGAGGGCTTCATCCGCCTGCGCATATACGCCGTCCACATGGGCCTGGCGCTGGTCCAGCACCTTCCTGACGGGCTTGAAGAGGAACTTCTTCAGCAGGAAAAAGAGGATCACCAGATTGGCCATCGAGATCAGCGCCGACCAGGTGTTCAGATGGATGACACCCAGACTCTGCATCTCAGGCATAGACGGGCCTCCTTAGTTGCCGCTCAGGGTCTTGATCAGATTGCCCATCAGGCCGGGCGCGACGAAAATCAGCAGGATGGCGATCACCAGGGCATACAGACCGGTGGTCTCGGCGATGGCGCAGCCCATGACCATGGTGGACGTGACGCTGCTCTTGGATTCGGGCTGACGGCCGATGGCTTCGCAGGACTTGGCCACGGCGTAGCCTTCACCGATGGCGGGGCCGATACCGGCGATCATGGCGATGCCGGCGCCCAGAGCACAGCAGCCGAATACGATGGCAAGAGCGAGTTCCATGAGAATTCCTCCGTTTCGTAAGGTCGTTATTCTGACCGCGGCGGCGCCGCGGAGGGAAGCGGGTTGGGTTCAGGCGGTCTGCCCGGCTGTCTGCTTGGGCTTGGCCGAATGGCGCCGGATCCAGTCGTCCTCGGAGAAGCCGCCGCCGACGTACAGCATGGTCAGCATGGCGAAGATGTAGGCCTGGATGGCGCCGGAGAAGAGGTCAAAGTACACCGACAGCACCGCGGGGATGCCGATCCGCAGCAGCGGGACCGCCTCGCCGAAGGCGCCCAGCAGGGATGAGGACAGCCCCGACAGGAAACTGGTCACCAGCACGCCGATGACGGCGCCGCTCATCACGTTGCCGTAGTGGCGGAAGGCCATGGAGACCGGGGTGGAAAACTCGCCGATCACGTTCAGCACAGCCACCACGGGCCCGTCGGAGGTGAAGGTCCTGACATATACGCGCGGGCCGTTGCAGGCCTTGTAGCCGGTGATGACGATGAAGACCAGCAGCGCCCAGCCGGCGATGATGCTCAGATCGGAAGTCGGGGTGAACACGCCCAGCAGGCTCATCAGGCTGGAGAAGACCGACAGGGCCAGCACCGCGCACACGAAGGGGGCGAAGGGCCGCACGTGAAAATCGCCCATGTTGCCCCGGATCAGTTTTTCCACGTTCTCCACGATCCACTCGGCCACATGCTGGCGAACGGTGGCGGCCTTTTCCTTCAGGCCGTGGGTCAGGAACAGCGCCAGCCCGGTGATGGAGATCATCACCAGCCAGGAGTTGATGAGAGACTCGGTGATGATGAAGCCGGTGGAGATCACCTGGGACAGATCGGCATCCGGATCGGCGGAGTAGTACACCCACGCCCCGTGGATGGCCACGCCTTCCTCCTGCGGCGTGAACAGCACATGCAGCACGACGGCCGCCGCCAGCGGGAGCACTATCATCAGGATCAGCAGCACATCCACCAGGCGGCTCGGCTTTTTCGGCTCAGTCAACGGCTTCACCTCCGTCCCCGGAAGGGTCTTCGGGCGTTTCGTCCTCCAGGCCCTTCTTCCACAGCGGGCGCAGGCGGACAGCGATCTGGGGGGAGAGGATGGGCACCAGCACGGCCCAGCCGTTCAGCCAGGTGACGGCGAAGCCGGCTGCCAGCGCCGCGCCCTGGACCAGGAAGCGCATGGCATGGGAGCTTTGGAAGATCTGCTTTGCTTCGGCCTCGGGCCGGCCCACGGCCTTCTGCACCGTCATTCCCAGCCAGAAGAAGCAGCCGATGGCCACCGCGCAGCCGAAGACCGAGCCCAGCAGGACGTCCCAGCCCCATCGGCCGATGATGATGAACACGATCTGCGTCACCACCGCCAGCCCCAGTGTCCACGCGGCCACCCACAGCGTCTCGCGGCGCACCGCTTCACTGACATTCGCCACGGCTTCTCCTCCCCTCTGTCATTGGGTATATGCTATCGGTTTTAGCCTGAAAAGTCAACCACTTTCCGGCGAAATCTGCGCCTGGATTTCTCTGTGGCCTGCCAATTTCATGCCGATTGTTCATTGACAATGGACAATCCGGGCGATATAATGGACAAAAGAAGCATTCCGGACGATCCCGAGGAGGCGTGAACATGAGATCCTGGCTGTTTGGTGAGATCGGAGCCCCGGCGGACGAACTGCTGGTGGAGGGCTGGCACAAGCCCGGAAGCCTGACGCAGTGCAGCGGCGCATGGATCCACGCGGCGGGCGGCGCGGTGCTGGACGGCGGCGAGTACGAGCTGACCGCGGAGCCGCACTTCGTCTGGCTGGCCGTGGTCAGCGGGAACGTCACGCTGATGCGCCCGGAGGGGGAACTGCCCCTCGCCGATCACGATACCTGCGTTCTCCCGGCCTCCCGCGCCGCGATGAACCTGCGGGTGGAAAACGCGTCCGCCCGGGTCCTCTGGATCGCCTTCGCCGGCCCGCTCGCCCCCATGGTGATCCGCAAGCTCGGCGCCCTGCTCCACATGCCCCTGCGCCAGGCTGCCCTTCCCAGCCAGATGGTGGTGGCGGAGCAGATCGTGCAGGTGATCGTGCGGCACTCCGGCACGGCCAACGCCACCTATCAGCTCCAGCACCTGATGTACGGGATGATCGCCACGCACTGGGGCCAGCCCGTGGCCATGGACGCCATGCTGTCCCACGAGGTCGGCAAGGTGGTGGACTTCATGCGTGCGGACCAGTACCGCACCAATCTCTCGCTGCAGGAGATGGCGGCCATCAGCCGCGTTCCGACCGAGACCTTCCGCAAGCGCTTCGTCAGCGAGGTGGGCATGCCGCCGCTGAGCTACCTGCTGCACTGCAAGATGGAACGCGCCAAGGAACTCCTGCGGGAGCCGGGCTGCAGCGTCCGCCAGGTCGGTGCGGAGGTGGGCATGCAGGATCCCTACCACTTCAGCAAGCAGTTCAAGAGCATCATCGGCATCAGCCCGTCCGCCTTTATGAAGCAGGCCATGAAACCCGACGCCACCATCCGGAAGCAGCTGCCGCCCAAAGAGACCAAAGCCTGACGGGAACGCCGCGGACGGGGCCTCCCCGGGGGCGCAGAACCCGCCGAGGGCCGCACCGCCGGGCACCGGGCGGAAGATGCGCCCGCGGGATCATCGGAAGCCGGACACGCAAGAGACCGGAGAGCCGCGAAAGCCCTCCGGTCTTTGTGGTTCGCAGGTCCGGGCCGGTCACTCAGCCGGATAGCAGGCCTGTGTGAAGGCCATCAGCGTCTCGGCCGCGTCCATCAGACGGGGGCCGGGGCGGCTGATCTCATTGCTGTCGGCATTGAGGATGTGGCCTTCCTTCACGGCGGTCACGGACTCCCAGCCGGGACGGGAGGCGATCTCCTCCACGGGTGTGGGACCCTCGCCGTAGTACATGGTGATGGTGACGATGATGTCGGGGTTCCGGGCCAGGACCGCCTCCTCCGAGACCTCCGCCCAGCCCTCCAGATCGCCGAAGACGTTGGTCAGGCCGCACATGGTCGCGAGCTCGTCCATGAAGGTGCCCTTGCCGGCCGTCCACAGGCCCCACTGCAGGGGCGAGACCTCAAAGTACACGGTCTTTCCGGTATCGGCCGACTGGGCGGCGACATCGGAGAAGACGCCCTGCATCTGCATGATCAGGGCCTCGGCCTCGGCATCCCTGCCGATCAGCGCGCCGATCAGGCGGATGGAAGTGTACACACCCTCGATGTCGGTGGCCTCGCTGACCGCGACAACGATGCCCGCTTCCTCCAGCTGCTGCACCTGCTCGGGGCTCTGCGCCATGGAGGACATCACCACCACCTGCGGCTGCAGGGCGATGATCTGCTCGACGTTGGTCTCATAGCCGGACTGCACGGAAGGCACGTCCAGCACCGAGGCCGGCCAGTCGCAGTATTCGCCGCGGCCCACCAGCGTGTCAGCGCCGCCCAGGGCGCAGACGATCTCGCAGTCCGCCGCGCTGAGGGCCACCACCCGGGTGGCCGGAGCGTCGAGGGTGATCTCCCGGCCCATCATGTCGGTGACGGTGATGGGGCCGGCAGCCACCTGGGTCTCCGCGCCGGCCAGGCTGACACAGCCGAGAAGCAGCGTCAGGCACAGCAGCGCGGAAAGGATCTTCCTGAGGTTCATGTTCGGGTTCCTCCTTTCTTCTTGACAGCGAATCAGCGAGGGCGCCCCGCAAAAAGGCGTCCCTCCCCGGAGGAACACCAATCAGGCCCTCCGCGCTTCGCGGGGAGCCGAACAGCGTCTCCCATCCCCAGGGGCAGCAATTACGGTGCAAACAGGTCTCCCGGCTTGGCTTCATCCTGGCGGCGCGTCTTCCCACAGCCATCGGCTGCAGTGACATCCTTGCGCCCTCGTCCGCTTCACGGTTACTGGGATAGCCCGGAACTCTCATCCGTGTTCCCATGGCGGCGGTATCCCGCCGTCCTGCATCGCTGCAGAGATGCACCGGCCATTCACTTGTCGCCCATAGGATAAGCGAAAGCCGGCCGCCTGTCAATACGGACGCCCCGGAGATCCGCGGACGCGAAACGCCCCGGGAGCGTTCTTCGTCCCGGGGCGCTGCGTCAAACCGAACGCGGCGTCATGCGTTGCGGGCCTGCCGTCTCGCCTCGCGGCGGCGGACGGCGGCGGCCCACTCCCGTTCCTCCTCCGCCGTCTCCGGGGTGAAGGGCGGCACCGGCACGGGGTTTCCGTCGCTGTCGATGGCGACAAAGACCAGATACGCGCGGTTCACCGGTTCGCGCGTGCGGTCCAGGCGCTCCACGTAGGTGTCCACCCGCACCTCGAGGCTGGTGCGGCCCGTCCAGGTCACCGCGGCTTCCTGCACCACCATATCATTCAGGTAGGCCGGCGCGAGGAAGGAAAGATTGTCCACGCAAACGGTGGTCACCACACACCGGGCATAGCGCTGCGCCTCCACGGCGGCGATGATATCGATCCAGGCCATGATCTGCCCGCCGAACAGGCGGGGCTTCGCATAGCCGTTGCAGTGCTGGGGCAGAACGATCTGAACGCTGGTGGTCTTTTCACGCATGGCGTTTCCCTCCCGGTCCTGTTTCTGACGTCGTTACTGTTCACCCCCCCCCCCGGCCCCCCCTCCCCCGGGGGGGGGGAGGGGGGGACGCGCCAGCCGGGGGGCCCCTTCCGCGGGGAAGCGTCCCCCGGACCCCCTTGAAAGACGCTCCCGCGGAGAGCAGGCATGGGAAGCGACCCGGTCCCTCCTGGAATGGCGTCTTCGGGTGCGCCTCTCGCCGCCCAGCTGCGCGAAGGGTGAATCGTAAACTGACGTCATCATACCACAGGCGCCCCGCATCCGCAAGCGGTGTCCCGCGTCCGCAAGCGGTTGACTTGCGGCGGCCCTTCTGCTATACTGGCTCCACCGGTCATCATCACTCATATGCCTGATTTCGCGCGCCGCGCGGCGGGCGGGATCGGGCGTCGATCCGATCGCAGGAGGATTTGTCATGTCCGTGAAAGTGCTGATCGCTCTGGACCAGGGCACCACCAGTTCCCGGGCCGTGGTCTTCGACCTGAACGGCCGCATCCTCGCCGTCGCCAACGAAGAATTCGAGCAGATCTTTCCCCATCCCGGCTGGGTGGAGCATGATCCCAAGCAGATCCTCGCCACCCAGGTGAGCAGCCTGCAGAGGGCTGTGCGCCGCAGCGGCGTCCACCCGGAGGACATCCTTGCCATCGGCATCACCAACCAGCGGGAGACCACGCTGCTGTGGGACCGCGAGACCGGCGAGTGCCCGTACAACGCCATCGTCTGGCAATGCCGCCGCACGGCCCCGGATGTGGAGCGCCTGGTGGAGAGCGGCTGGCGGGACGTGATCATCCGGAAGACGGGCCTGGTGCCCGACGCCTATTTCTCCGGCACCAAGCTGGCCTGGCTCCTGCGGGAGAAGGGCCTGCGGGAGAAGGCCGCCTCCGGCAAGCTGTGCTTCGGTACGGTGGACAGCTTTCTCGCGTGGAACCTCTGCTCGGGCCATCCCCATGTGACCGACGCCACCAGCGCCGGGCGCACCATGCTCTTCAACCTGGAGACCCAGGACTGGGACAGCGAGCTTCTGCACGTGCTGGACATCCCCCGGGCCTGCCTGCCGGAGGTGGTCGATTCCAGCGGGATCATCGGCACGCTCGACCCGGAGATCCTCGGCGTTCCCGTGCCCGTGGCGGCCATGGCGGGCGACCAGCACGCTTCCCTTTTCGGCCAGGCCTGCTTTGAGCGCGGCATGGTCAAGAACACCTACGGCACCGGCTGCTTCATGCTGATGAACGCCGGCAGCGAGGTGCCCCACGGAAAGAGCGGGCTTCTGTCCACGATGGCCTGGCGGCTGAACGGGCAGCGCACCTGCGCCCTTGAGGGCAGCGTTTTCATGGGCGGCGCGACGATCCAGTGGCTGCGGGATCAGCTTCAGATCATCAGGACCGCCTCCGAGACCGAAGCCATCGCCACTTCGGTGGCGGATACGGGCGGCGTGTATCTGGTCCCGGCCTTTACGGGGCTCGGCGCGCCGTGGTGGGACATGTACAGCCGGGGGACGCTGGTGGGCATGACCCGGGGGACCGGGCGGCCGCAGATCGTGCGGGCGGCGCTGGAATCCATCGCCTACCAGAGCGCCGACCTGCTGGACGCCATGGCCGCCGACGCCGGTTTCCGTCCCGAGACCCTGCGGGTGGACGGCGGCGCCAGCGCCAACGGCTTCCTGATGCAGTTCCAGGCGGATATCATGGGGATCCCCGTGGTACGTCCGCAGGTGCTGGAGACCACGGCCCTCGGAGCCGCGCTGATGGCCGGCCTGGCCGTGGGGGCGTACGCATCCCCCGAGGAGACCGCCGCGGTGTGGAAGCGGGACCTCACCTTCGAGCCGAAGATGCCAGAGCAGCGGCGTCAGGATCTGCTGGGCGGCTGGCACCGCGCGGTGGAGCGGAGCCTGGGCTGGGCAAAGTGATCCGCGGGCACCGGACGGAAAATTCGCGGGCCGAGGAAGAAAAGCCGGTCCGGCATCGTCTTCATCAGTGGACGGACATTCGACCGTCCACTGATTTTGAGGAGGGCATCTCATGAACCGCAGAATCGTCGCTGCGCTGACAGTCCTCGCGCTGCTCCTTCCGTCCCTTGGCGCGTTTGCCGCGCCCGTGATGCGGGGCCCGGGCGGCACGGCCTGGCTCGGCGCCGACAATCATATGTTCCTGATCGACGGCGAGGGCACCCTGAAGGAGCTGCCGTCCGCCATCGCCGACATCATCGGCATCGACGGCGAGAACATCTACTGCACCACGGCCAGCGGCCGTCTGTACGCGGTGAGGCTCGACGGATCCGCTTCGTCGCTGGTGAACGCGGCTCCCACGGAGGAAGAACTGGCCGCGTACCGTCCCGCGACTGTATATGAACTGCATGACGGGGTCCTGTCCCGCACCGGCGCCGACGGTACTCCCACGGTCATCGCCGCGGATGTGATCGCCTTCGCCGAGAGCGATACCGCGCTCTGGTTCGTCCGCGCGGAATCCACCGGGGCCTGCACGCTGAATGCGCTGCCTCTGGCGACAGACGCGGCGGCCCTCGCGCCGATCATCCGGCTGGTGACCGAAGTGCGGCGCCCCGTCTCCATGATCCTGACGCCCGACGCGCTGACGATGGTCTGTGAGGATCACAGCGTCCAGGTCCTGGATCTGGAAACCGAGAGCCTTGTGCAGCTGCCCGCGATCTCGGATCGGACCGCCTCGGCCGCCGTGATGCAGGGCAAGCTGTACCGGTATGCCGCCGACGGCAGCGGCTGGCGGGTCGAGAACGCCGAGCTCTTCACGCCGCAGCCCTCCCCCACGCCTGTGCCCGTTCCGACGGAAAGAACGGTCTTCGTGATCACACCGGCCCCCGCGACGGCGACGCCCTTTATCGTCACCCCCGCGCCCACCTCGCGGCGGGCCACCCCGCGGCCGACCGCCACGCCCGCACAGGACGACACCATCCGCAAGTGGGATACCGGCGATGCCGTCCGCAAGATGCAAAGGCGCCTGCAGGCGCTGGGCTACCCTGTGGGCCGGGTCGACGGTTCGTACGGTGAACAGACCGATATCGCCGTGCGCCTGTTCCAGTCCAGCGCCGGGCTCGCGGAGCACACCTATCTCACGAAGAAGGGGCAGAACCGCCTCTATGCCGCCGACGCGCCGGTTTACGACGCTTTCATGGATCTGAAGCGGGGAGATCGGGGCATCCGGGTCCGGCTCATGCAGGAACGCCTGTTTGTGCTCGGCTTCAACCCGGGCAAGATCGACGGGATCTATGGCGCCAATACCGTGGCCGCGGTCGCCGCTTACCAGCGATCGCTGGGCATGCAGCTGGAGCCCGGGGAGATCCCCGGCGAGAAGGCATCCCGCTGGCTGCTGATGAACCTGTACGGAGAGATCGACACCGTCACCGCCGGGCCCGTGATCACGCCGGGACCCACGCCCACGGCCGCTCCGGAAGAGACGGCCATGCCCGGTCCAACCGGGGAGCCGGATCCCACATCAACGGGAGAGCCGGATCCCACACCGAGCGCCGCACCGGACCCCACACCGACCAGTGACCCTGAACCCACGCCGACGAGTGACCCGGATCCCACACCAACGGGCGTTCCGGATCCCACGTCCACCACACAGCCCGATCCGACCCCGACCGGTGTGCCGGATCCGACGCCGACCGCGGCGGCCGACCCGAGTCCTTCTCCCGTCCCGGACGGGACCGAGAACAGCACGGATCAGCCGTAACGCCTTCCACTGGCCGCTCACCTTCAACGGGAGCGGCTTTTTCGCCGGCGCTCGCAAGCCTTGAACGTCAAATTTCGGGTGGCATGAAGACGTTTTCTGTGATACACTGGTATCGGCCGTCATGCGTCACCTGCAAATACCGATCCGCGGAGGGATCCTCATGCATCGACTCACCGCCCGTCTTCTCCTCTGGTCCGATTTGCCGGAGGACGCCATCCTCACCCGCCTGGCGGGGATCTGCCGGGAATCGGCCGCGGGGCAGTTCGACCCCGTGAACCTCACCGCCAGGGTGAACCGTGAGCTGAAGAGGCTGCTGGACCTGGCCACCACCTATGGCTTCGACGGCAACCTCTGGCAGAACTACCTGACCTTTCTGATGATCACCCACCCGAATTCCTTCAGCCTGACCTGCGAGCAGCGCGGCGCTTCCGACGGCAGCATCAACCGCATCGCCGAGGCGGACTGCGAGGTGTTCAGACAGCTGTTCACCTTCGATTTCGGCCCGCTGGAAAACGCGCTCGGGATCGGCATCTTTGACACGCTGACGCATTATCATGCCATCCCGAAGGATGCCGTCATGTACAACCGGAACGTGTCGGCCCATGTTCAGGCGCTCTCTGCCGCCATCGCCGCGGCACCGGACCCGCACACTGTCTTTTGTCTGCTGACGGACCACTACAGGCGCTGCGGCACCGGGCTCTTCGGCATGAATCATGCCTTCCGCGTGCTGGACGAGGGGCAGGGCGCGTTCACCTTCCTCCCCATCAACAACCTCGAGACCGTCATGCTGGGCGATCTTGTCGGGTATGACGCACAGAAGGCCGCCCGTCGGAGAAATGGGCGCGCTTTTGTCGGCGGAAAGCCCTACAACACCCCCCTTCTGTACGGCGATGCCGGAACCGGCAAGTCGGCCTCGGTCAAGGCGCTG
>JAEEGL010258563.1_pt1 | contig 11522 bp, 12 predicted proteins | sample 9134231 | NCBI WGS metagenome assembly JAEEGL01 (sample SAMN16246548, study PRJNA631951) | gut metagenome | biome: gut microbiome; feature: rumen; material: fiber-attached | host: Bos | place: Iran: Karaj | collected 2018-10 | reverse complement strand
GATGCAAGTATCGCAGGCCCGAACCTATACAGCGGAGAACATATAGACCCTCCGAAATAGTTGATAGTTGAAAGTTGAAAGTTGAAAATTGAAAGTTGACAAGTTGACGAGTAGACGAGTAGACGAGTTGACAAGTTGACAGAGTAGACAGAGTTGACAAGTTCTTGAAGGGTCAAGCGACCAAAGGTCGAGCGCTTCGAAGTGTCGAAGCGACCAAAGGTCGAGCGGACGAGTTAACGAGTTAACGTGATATCGGCGTAGCCGTGTTAACGTGATATCGGCGTAGTGCACTGCCCGCCCCGCAACAACTGGCGTTGCGAGGCGGGCTTTTGCATAGTGTTTCCTTAAAGAAAACTTAAATTCTTTGTCGGATTGATGGGTTACTCATACTTTTTGTGTACTTTTGCAGCCGCAAATCACGTGTGACACAAGTGCGGAGGAACGGCGCGGCGTGATGTCCGTTGCCGGAGCATGGCGCCATGGACGTTAGTCATGAGCAGGAGGTCACGGGGTGTGCGACACATAGAAATCTGATTGTTGTAAATCGTATCATAAGAGTATGGCATTGAAAGCAGGTATTGTCGGCCTGCCCAACGTGGGCAAATCGACGCTGTTTAATTGTCTGTCGAGCGCCAAGGCTCAGGCAGCGAATTTCCCTTTTTGCACCATTGACGCCCAGCTGGGGCAGATAACGGTTCCCGACGAGCGGCTGAACCGTCTGGCAGAGCTGGTGCATCCGGGCCGCATCGTTCCCGCCACGTGCGAGATAGTGGACATTGCCGGACTGGTGAAGGGTGCCTCGAAGGGCGAGGGCCTGGGCAATCAGTTCCTGGGCAATATCCGTGAGTGCGACGCCATCATCCACGTGCTGCGCTGCTTTGACGATGCAAACATTGTGCATGTGGATGGCAGCGTGGACCCTGTGCGGGACAAGGAGATCATTGACACGGAGCTGCAGCTGAAGGACCTGGAGACGGTGGAGAGCCGCATGCAGCGCGTGGAGAAGCAGGCGCGTGTGGGTGGTGACAAACAGGCCAAGACGGAACTGGGCGTGCTGGAAGCCTACAAGTCCGCTCTCGTCGAGGGGCGCAGTGCGCGCACGGTGACCTTTGAGACGGAGGACGAGCAGGCTGCTGCCAAGAATCTGTTCCTGCTGACGACGAAGCCTGTACTGTATGTCTGCAACGTGGACGATGCCTCGGCGGCAGCGGGTAATGCCTACGTGGATGCCGTGCGCGATGCCATCAAGGACGAGCAGGCCGCGCTGCTGATCATCAGCGCGCAGACGGAGGCCGATATTGCGGAGCTGGAGAGTTACGAAGAGAAGCAGCTGTTCCTGGAGGACATGGGTCTGACGGAGAGCGGCTGTGACCGCCTCATCAAGGCCATCTACTCGCTGCTGGGCTTGCAGACGTTCATCACAGCGGGCGAGATGGAGGTGAAGGCGTGGACGTTCCGTCGCGGATGGAAGGCTCCACAGTGTGCGGGTGTTATCCACTCGGATTTCGAAAAGGGTTTCATCCGTGCCGAGGTTATCAAATACGATGATTATATCAGATACGGCTCCGAAGCTGCCGTGCGCGAGGCCGGCAAGATGGGTGTCGAAGGCAAGGACTACGTGGTGCAGGACGGCGACATCATGCACTTCCGCTTTAATGTATAAGGAATGTTGTATAAAGGTATGGCATTATTGTTCATTCACTGGAACCCGGACGTGATAGCGTTCTCCATTGGCTCGTTCGGTGTGCGCTGGTATTCGTTGTGCTGGTGCTTGGGCCTGCTCTCGGTCTTCTTGCTGGAGCAGCGGCTGTTCAGGGAGCAACGGATTCCCGACGAGAAGTTTGACCCGTTGTTCATCTATTCGTTCCTGGGTATCCTCATCGGTGCCCGGCTGGGTCACTGCCTCTTCTATGAACCGGAGTACTTCCTGAGTTCGCCCACTCACATGCTGGAGATGGTTCTGCCGATGAAGCAGGGTGCCGACGGCTCCTGGCACTTCACCGGCTACACGGGTCTGGCCAGCCACGGCGGCACGCTGGCTTTCATCATTGCCTTGTGGCTCTACAGCCGCCGCACCAAGGTGCCGCTTCTGACGGTGCTGGATAACATAGCCATCGTCACCCCCATCTGCGCTGCAGCTATCCGGCTGGGCAACCTGATGAACTCCGAGATCATCGGCAAGCCCACCGACGTGCCTTGGGCTTTTGTCTTCGAACAGGTGGATCAGCTGCCACGCCATCCGGGGCAGCTGTATGAGGCTCTGGCCTACTTCCTCTTCTTCTTCATCGGGTGGGCGTTCTACCGCCGCCAACCCGAGCGTGTGGGCACGGGCTTCTTCTTCGGGCTTTGCATCCTGCTCATCTTCACCTTCCGTTTCTTTATCGAGTACACCAAGGAGGTGCAGGTCTCGTTCGAGAATGGTATGCTGCTGAATATGGGTCAGTTACTGAGTGTGCCTTTTATCCTGCTCGGTGCGTTCTTTGTATGGAAGGGGATGGGGAAAGTGGAAAGTTGAAAATTGAAAGTTGAAAGTTGACGAGTAGACAAGTTGACAAGGTGACGAGCGGACAAGTTAACGTGTTAACGAGTTAACGTGTTAACGTGTCAACGGCGTAGCCGTGTTAACGTGTCAAGCGACCATAGGTCGAGCGGACAAGTTGAAAGTTGATAGTTGAAAAGTGAAAATGGCAAAAAGCAAGTCTTCGCAAATAGGTATCCAGCAGCAGGCCCAGATACAATCGCTCACACCCCAGCAGCTGCTGGTGAGCAACCTCACGGAGATGCCCGTGGAGGCTCTCTTTGAGCGGGTGGATCAAGAACTGAAGGAGAATGTCTCGCTGGAGCGGGATTCAGCATACGCTGAGAATATGGATTTCCCAGATGCTCAGGACAGTTCAGAGTCTGCCGACTCCCTGGAATATCCGGCGCTCTCTGAGTTTGCCGATGCCACGGATTCTTCTGCCGACTACAGCAGCCCCGATGATATCCCAGATAACCAGCCCTCAGCACACAGTGCCGACACCGAGGCCGTGACACAGGAGACACAGTCCTTTTACGACCAGCTGGAAGAGCAGATAGGTTTCTTCCACCTCACGGATCATGAGCAGGAGATTATCCGCTATCTCATTGGCTCCTTGGATGATGACGGGTTCCTGCGCATCTCGCTCCAACAGATTCAGGACGAATTGGAGGTCTATCACAACGTGAGCACGTCGCCCGAGGAACTGGAGCACGTTCTGCACATCCTTCAAAACTTTGAACCCGCTGGTATTGGCGCACGAACGTTGCAAGAATGTCTGTTGCTTCAAGTGCAGCATGCCCCAGACCGACAGTCGGCCGTCAAGCAGCAGCTGGCACGCCTGCTCCAGAGCCAGTTCGATAATCTGATGCTGAAACGCTGGGACCGCATACAGCGTTCCATGCGCCTCTCGGATGCCGACGTCAGCCGTCTCCAGCATGAGGTGCGGCACCTGAACCCTCGTCCCGGCAGTTCCATGGGTGAGGCCATGGGGCGTAACCTGCGACAGATCACCCCCGATTTCATCGTTGATACGGATGCCTACGGTCACCTCAGTCTCTCGCTCAACAACGGCTTCCTGCCGCCATTGCGTGTCAGTCCGGACGATATGCAGTTGCTGCAGACCTACGAAGGGCGTGATCCCAAACAGCTCTCCCGTTCGGAACGCGACGGACTCACGTACCTGCGTGACCGCGTGGAGAAAGCTCAAAGCTTCATCGATGCCCTGCGCCAGCGCTATCAGACGCTTGTCAGCACCATGAACGCTATCCTCTCCATGCAGCGTCCCTTCTTCGAGAGCGGTGATGAGACGCTGCTGCGTCCCATGACGCTCGAGGACGTGGCCCATCAGACGGGCCTGCACCTGAGCACCATTTCCCGCGTGAGTAATGCCAAATGGGTGCAGACACCCTTCGGCATTTTCCCGCTCAAGTGGTTCTTCACCTCTGCTGCACGGTTGCAGGATGGCGATGATGTCAGCGTGCGAGCCATCAAGGCTGCTTTGAAGGACATCGTCCAGACGGAGGACAAAAGTGCTCCCCTCTCTGATGAGGCACTGACCTCTCAGCTTAAGGAACGTGGTTTCGCCGTGGCACGTCGCACGGTGGCCAAGTATCGCGAACAAATGAATATCCCTGTTGCACGATTAAGGAAGTAAGCTATTGGCCAATGAAAGATTTTAGCAATCAATTGTCAGCGGTTCCATCTCCTCTCCTTAGAAGGAGAGAGGGTGGGGAAGAGGTAGCCATTCTCCGTTTCCTGTTGCTCAGCGCACGTGCCTTTTCCAGTGTATTCCGTCCGCAGTACTTCCCGCTGGTGGGGTTCTGTGTGCTTTTCCTGTGCACATACCTCAGCCTGCTGCCGTGGCTCTTCAAGGGAACCATTCTCTTGTTGGTGGCATTGGGGACGCTGGTGCTGCCGCTCATGACAATCCGTTCGTGGCGGAAAATCAACGGCCTGCAGCCTCACCATCTTCGTCTGCGGCAGAAGCGTTTCTTCCCCTATCTGATACACATTCTCTTCTACGCTTTCACCCTCCATTTGCTGGACCGTTTTCACCTGCCAGGCTACATGGCGGGCATCCTGGTGGGGGCGCTGATGATTCAGGTCGCCTGCGTCATCATCAACCTCTGGTGGAAAATCTCTATGCACAGTGCCGGTGCCGGTGGTGCCATAGGCGCCCTCGTGGCTTATAGTTTCCTCTTCTTCTTCAATCCCCTCTCGTGGCTGTGCCTCCTGATTCTCATCAGCGGTTTGGTGGGTACCAGCCGCATGCTCTTGCGACAGCACGATCTCTGGCAGGTGGTCACTGGAACTCTGCTTGGCATTGTCTGTGGATTTGCGGGCATCATGCTGTCTTAGCATTCATTTGACATTACATAAATTTTAATTATATAAACATGGCATACTTATTCACATCTGAATCCGTTTCCGAGGGCCACCCCGACAAGGTGGCCGACCAAATCAGCGATGCTGTACTGGATAACCTGCTGGCCTTTGACCCCCAGTCCAAGGTGGCCTGTGAAACCCTTGTCACCACCGGGCAGGTAGTGCTGGCCGGCGAAGTCAAGAGTGAGGCCTATGTGGACCTGCCCGAGATAGCCCGTGCCACCATCCGGCGCATTGGTTACACCAAAGGAGAATATATGTTCGAGGCCAATTCCTGTGGCGTCTTTTCCGCCATTCACGAACAAAGTCCCGACATCAACCGCGGTGTGGAGCGTGAGGATCCCATGAACCAGGGTGCGGGCGACCAGGGTATGATGTTTGGCTACGCCACCAACGAGACTGATAATTATATGCCTTTGGCCTTGGACCTCAGCCACCGCATACTGCGCACGTTGGCTGAAATCCGACGTGAAGGCGTGGACATGACATACTTGCGTCCAGATGCAAAGAGCCAGGTGACCATCGAATACAGCGATGACGGCCGTCCCCTGCGCGTGGACACGATCGTGGTCTCCACCCAGCACGATGAATTCGTCCTGCCTTTGGATGGTGACCAGAACCGTGCTGACCGCGAGATGCTCTCACAGATTCGCCGCGACGTGAAGGAGATCCTCATGCCGCGTGTGATAGCATCCATTGAGAGCCCTGCCGTGCGCGCCCTCTTTGATGAGCACATCACCTACCACGTCAACCCCACGGGCAAGTTTGTCATTGGCGGCCCCCACGGCGACACCGGCCTGACAGGCCGCAAGATCATCGTGGACACCTATGGCGGCAAGGGGGCACACGGCGGCGGCGCCTTCTCCGGCAAAGACCCTTCCAAGGTGGATCGTTCTGCGGCGTACGCGGCCCGGCACATTGCCAAAAATATGGTTGCCGCTGGTGTGGCAGATGAGATGCTCGTTCAGCTATCCTACGCTATCGGTGTGGCTGAACCCGTGAGCATTTATGTCAACACTTTTGGCCGCAGCCACGTGGATGTCTCCGACGGTGAGATAGCACGCCAGATTGCCAAGCTCTTTGACTTGAGGCCGCGTGCCATAGAGGATCGTCTGCACCTGAGGGCACCCATCTATGAGGAGACCGCTGCCTACGGACACATGGGCCGTGAGCCGCGACGCGTCACCAAGACTTTCCGCAGCCATTACTCCCAACCCGTGACGGTGGAAGTGGAACTCTTCACGTGGGAGAAGTTAGACTACGTGGATCGCATCAAGAAGGTATTCTTCTAAGGTGGGTAACTTCTATAGTACAGACCTGAAATTTTATATATAATTGAGAAATATGCGCATAGCTGTTTACTGCGCCTCAAGCACAAAAATTCATCCTGATTTCTTCGCTGCAGCCCGCGCTCTCGGCGAGGGGCTGGCACGCCGCGGTGTCGGTCTCATCAACGGTGCTGGTCACATGGGACTCATGGGAGCGTCGTCCGATGCCTGTCTGGCTGCTGGCGGAGAGGTTACAGGCGTCATTCCGACCTTCATGGTGGAGCAGAACTGGCATCACACGGGTCTCACCCGACTCGTGGAAACGCGTGACATGCACGAACGCAAGCAGACCATCGCCGACCTTTCGGACGGCTGCATCGCACTCCCCGGGGGGTGCGGCACCCTGGAGGAACTGATGGAGGTGATCACCTGGAAGCAATTGGGTCTTTACCTCAAACCCATCGTCATCCTCAACGTCCGCGGGTATTATGATCCTTTGCTCCAGCAGCTCCAACGGGGGATTGATGAGCATTTCCTGGGATTGCGGCACGCTTCCATTTGGCAGGTAGCGCAGACGCCCGATGAAGCCATAGACCTTGTGCTCAACACGCCGCTTTGGGATCCTTCCATCCGAAAATTCGCAGCCATCTGAACGAAGTGGATACCTTATTCTATAAAGAGTTCTTCGCCCGCGACACGTTGTTGTGGCAAGACAGCCTGCTCTTCCGGGACCGCCGGCAGGAGGTTGTCACGAAATCTGTGGCCAAGAGTGAACTGCTGCCTGATACACTTCAGCGCAACGATGCTGCCAGCGGAATTCTCATGGCAACTCTGCTCTTTCTGCTTGTCATCTTGCATTTCAGTGCCAAGAGCCTGAGTGTCCGCTGTTCCAAACTATTCTTCAAGTCCAATCTCAGCGCAGAAAGCACAGAGGCCGAAACCGCCGAGGCGCGCCGCGTTCACATCTGTTTCACTCTTCAGACCGCTCTTCTCCTCGCTCTCCTGTTCTATTACTATGCTCAGGAAAGCTGGCACCTGGAACTCATGACGCTGCCCGCCTTCCACCTGTTGAGCATCTATGCTGTGATCTGTCTGATCTTGATTATTGCCAAGCAATACCTCACTTCACTTGTCAATAGCATCTTTTTCACCCGCCAGCAGTGTCGCCGCTGGACAGAGAATTTCATGACTATTTTTGCCATACAGAGTCTGGCGCTGTTCCCTCTGACGTTAGTGGCCATTTACTTCGATTTACCTGTTAAAATTGTTTTCCAAGCACTCTTGATAGTGTTACTTTTTGTCAAATCCTTAACTCTTTTTAAATCTTTCGCCATCTTTTTTCGACATTTTCATGGTGTTCTGCATCTTTTTGTGTACTTTTGCGCCCTCGAAGCCCTTCCCATTGCGGTAGGGTGGGCTACTTTGGTGGCCGTAACACAAGAATTGACAACTTATTTTTGAGTGCATAATGATTAAGAAGATTCTGGTTTCACAACCCAAACCCTCTTCCGAAAAGTCACCCTACTTCGACATCGCTGCACGTCACGGTGTGGACATCGTCTTTCGGCCGTTCATCAAGGTCGAAGGTCTTACGGCCAAGGAATTTCGGGCACAGAAGATTTCGCTTCCTGAATTCACCGCCGTGGTGTTCACCTCACGTCATGCCATTGATCATTTCTTCCAGCTGGCAAAGGACCTGCGGTTCGTTGTGCCCGAGGACATGAAGTATTTCTGCATCACAGAGCAGGTGGCACTCTACATTCAGAAGTTCGTCCAGTACCGCAAGCGTAAGGTCTTCTATGGCAGCACAGGCAAGTTCATTGACCTGCTGCCTGCGATGGTCAAGCATAAGAATGAGCGCTACTTTGTCCCCATGAGCGATGTCCATAACGATGAAATCAAGAATCTCTTAGACGAGAAAAAGCTTCATCATGCCGAGGGCGTCATGTATCGCACCGTGCCCAACGATTTCGTTGGCGACGAACCCTTTGACTACGATATGCTTGTCTTCTTCAGTCCCAGCGGTATCCAGAGTCTGCTGCACACCTTCCCCAACTTCAAGCAGGGGGACACCGCCATCGCCACCTTCGGCCCCACCACAGCCAAGGCTGTGCGAGATGCGGGCTTGCGACTGGACCTGGAAGCTCCGTCGCCCCTGTATCCCAGTATCACTTCGGCACTCAACGCCTTTATAGCAGAAGCCAACAAAAAAGGTTGAGAGTAGAAGGCTCTGTGTTGAGAGTGATGGACACCTTCCCCAAAAAACAGCACTTGTGCCGCCGCAAGGATATCGAAGCACTCTTCGGAAGCGGAAACCGATGCATATCGGCTTTTCCGCTTCGCGTGGTTTATAAACCAGTGGAGATTGCAGAATCCTTTTCGGAACCCATTCAGGTTCTCTTTTCTGTTTCCAAGCGCCGTTTCAAGCACGCCGTGGACCGCAATCGTGCCAAACGTCAGATGCGCGAGGCATGGAGGAGGCATCGCCATATTCTCTACCAACGCTACAGCACACCTGACGCTCCCCAACACACCAGCCCTCTCAGCGGGGGTGACAGTGTAACCTCTCAACAGGAGCCCCTTTATAGTGCGGCGGACTGCTCCGCTCCCCAACACACCAGCCCTCTCAGCGGAGGTGACAGTGCTGCTCCATCTGCCGCTTTCCCAGCCCTTCCCCCCTTGCACATAGCCTTTCTCTGGCTCTCAGAAACGCCGCTGCCTTCTGCCCTTGTGCAGCGCAAGATGAAAAAACTGTTATGCGCCGTCTCTTCATCCTTCCCATCCGCTTCTACCAGCGATTCATCTCCCCGCTGACACCGCCCTCCTGCCGTTTCACCCCCACCTGCTCGCAGTATGCCGTTGAGGCCATTCAGAAACACGGAGTCATCAAGGGGCTCTATCTGGCAGTACGCAGGATTCTTCGTTGCCATCCCTGGGGAGGACACGGCTTCGACCCCGTCCCAGAAACCTTCCACTTTTGATGCTTCCTTACCTTAACTTTCACTCTCATACTTCCACCCACGAAGGAGAAAATACACTCCCCTCTTTTGGCCTTCACCCTTGGACCCTCACCGAGGACTGGCCCTCCCACCTTGCTCAACTGGAAGCCGCCGCCGTCACCGATACAACCCCGACTACCGTTCTCCCTTCCTCTGCCTCTGATCTTTCCACTTCATTCGCAGGGGTCACACCCCTCATCGGCGAGTGCGGCCTCGACCGCCTCTGTGACACTCCCTATCCTCTCCAGCTCGCTGCCTTTGAAGCACAAATCCGCCTCAGTGAGCGCCTCCGACGTCCACTCATCCTCCATTGCGTCCGAGCTGTAGATGATGTTCTCCGCCTCCACCGCGGCACCACCCAACCTTGGATCTGGCACGGCTTCCGCGGCAAGCCACAGCAGTTGCAACAACTCCTCAAACATGGTTTTTATCTCAGTTTTGGCTTCCTGTTCAATACCGACAGCCTGCGTACCTGCCCGGCTGACCGACTCTTCCTCGAAACCGATGAGGACCCGCGCCCCGTTGCCAACCTCTATGCCACCGTCGCCGCCCTACGCGGCACTACCCCTGAAGCCCTCAGCCAACAGTGCTGGAGCAATGCACAATTCATCATGCATAAGGCGTTGCCTATCAAGTAGGCTCATTTATAGAATTCACCATAATTCATGATTCCAACGATGATGAAAACTATTTGTCTGTCACATTCTGCTCGTCTCCTACATGAGAGAGCCCGGAAGGATGCCGCGTTTTTCCTTCCTCTTTACTTTTTTTACGTTTCACTTTCCGCTTTTCTCTTCCCTCTCTCTTCCTTTGCCGACAACTGGATGAGCCGTTTGCCCGACAACGCCTACGTGGCCGCGCTCTCTATTCCAGGCACGCACGATTCTGCCACTGGCAGTGGATGGGCTTCGGGTTGGGCTGACATGGGCAACAGCTTTGCACGCACACAGGAACTCACCATCCAGCAGCAATGGGATTTGGGCATTCGGGCTTTCGACCTGCGGCCTTGCTGTTATGATCAGCACATGAACCTTAATCACGGAATGGTTCCCACACAGTTGCATCTGGAGGATGTGTTACGTACTATGCGTGACTGGCTCAATGCCTCCCCATCGGAGTTCATCGTCATTCACATGCTTCACGAGACAGACGGCGACCAGGTGGAGAATGCCTACAACCAGCGCATCCAGCAGGTACTGGGCAGCGAGGAGTTTGCGAACCTCTTCATTAATTTTCGAAGGAACCTGAAAGTCGCAGACATGCGCGGTCACATCCTCATCCTCAGCCGCGACCAATATGCCACAAAGCCCATTGGCGGTTTCTTTCTGAACTGGACCATGGACGCAGACTGGAACAAGCAGATGCAGTTGCGCATACAAGGGCCATCTACCAACGGTGCCGGCATTGTTCAGGATTACTGCGAGACGTGGCAGAACGGAGCCTTGCAAATCAAGCTGAACGCCCTCAACCAGCTCCTGGAGTACAGTACCAAGCACAAGAATCTCACTTCCACCTCTCTCCGCTGGTACATCAACATGGCTTCCGGCTATTCAAAAGTGCAGTCACTCTTTGGGTACAATATTTCCACCAGTGACGGCTACCGGGATAATGCATCCCATACAAACGCTGCCATCATCGATTTCCTCAGCACGCACGAGCCTGGTCCCACGGGCATCGTTCTCATGGATTATGTGGGCGTGGACAGCAGCAACGGCTACGCCACTCGCGGTCGTGAAGTGGTGAACAGCATGATCGAGAACAATTTCCTTTACCTGCAACCCGATGCCGTGCAGGATTTGCCGGCAACAACTTCTGCGGTCAGCACTGCATCCTTCCACACACTCGCAGGTCAACCCATGAATCACCCTCGCCCAGGAACGGTCTGCCTCGCCAATCGCCCAGACGGTTCCACGCAAAAGGTCATTATCAAGTAGATTCTCACCTTTTGCCGAGCGCGTGCAATTCGTGATAAAATAAACGAGGCTGTGTCGATTCTTAGACACAGCCTCTAAATTTTGTGTGATTGTGACGCAGGGGGGACTATCCACGGACATTTCCCCCTGCGCCGAGATGGTTTGATGGCTATTCCTTTCCGAGCAGGAGTTTCATCATCTCGCAGGCGGCCTTAGCCACGCTGGTGCCGGGGCCAAAGACGGCGGCGACACCGGCCTTGTAGAGGAAGTCGTAGTCCTGTGCGGGGATGACACCTCCGGCGATGACCATGATGTCCTCGCGGCCGAGCTTCTTCAGCTCCTCGATGAGCTGCGGGATGAGCGTCTTGTGACCTGCGGCGAGGGAGGAGGCACCGACGATGTTGACGTCGTTCTCCACAGCCTCGCGGGCAGCCTC
>JAEEGL014448464.1_pt1 | contig 11523 bp, 8 predicted proteins | sample 9134231 | NCBI WGS metagenome assembly JAEEGL01 (sample SAMN16246548, study PRJNA631951) | gut metagenome | biome: gut microbiome; feature: rumen; material: fiber-attached | host: Bos | place: Iran: Karaj | collected 2018-10 | reverse complement strand
GAGCCAAGAACATTGCCGAATCTTACGGCCACAAAGGAAGTCGAGCCCTTCCTGTCAGATGCCTGTACTATCATCTCGCAGATCCGCTTGGTAGCGCCCATTATATTCGTGGGATTGACAGCCTTGTCCGTGGAAATAAGGACAAATCTCTCAGCCTTGTGTCTTAAAGCAGCCTCGCAGACCTTCCAGGTACCCATGATATTATTCTTTACTGCCTCGTTCGGCGATATCTCCATAAGCGGCACATGCTTATGCGCTGCGGCATGATACACAATGTCGGGATGATATTTTTCAAAGACATCCTCCACTCTTGCGGTATTCCTTACCGAGCCTATGAGCACGAGCAGATGATCCGTGCAGAATTCAGGATATTTCATCCTGAGCTCCTGCTGGATGTCATATGCATTATTCTCATATATGTCAAAGATTATGAGGAGTTTGGGCTGATGCGTGACTATCTGACGGCAGAGCTCAGATCCTATGGTTCCGCCTCCTCCTGTGACCAGCACGGTCTTGCCCTTCACATAGCCCATTATCGAATCAATGTCGATCTCCACAGGATCCCGTCCCAGCAGATCTATGAGATCAACCTTGCGAAGCTGCGATACCGATACTTCACCGTTCACAAGCTGATATATACCCGGCAGCATCTTAAGGTCACACTTTGTCTGCTGGCAGATATCCAGAATCTCCCTCAGCTCCTTCTTCGGCATCTTTGGCAGAGCCACGATGATCTCGTCGATATTATACCGCCCTACCGCCTCTATGATGTCATATCTTCCGCCCACGACCTTAACGCCATGGCTGTAGGCTCCCATCTTGGAGGGGTTGGCATCTATCACGCAGCAGACCGCCTTCTGTATATATTTACTGGTATTCATTTCACGGATAAGGGAGTTTCCGGCCTCGCCGGCGCCGATGACCATGACATTTACGTTTCTTGCGTTTTCAGATTTTTTCTGGACGAAGGTCCTGAAGAGCCTGTAGGCAAAGCGGGAAATCGCGACAAGTATCACCAGCCAGATAGTATACATGAAATAATAACTTCTGGGCACCGTACGTCTCATTACAAGCTGCATACCTACAAACTGGGCTATGCCGGAGCAAAGACAGGCCCCGATCAGAGAACCCATCTCCGGAATGCCGGCATAGGTCCAGAGGCTGTGATACATTCTGAAAAGATAGAATATTACTACGGTGGAGATCACTGCTATCGGCAGATACTGCCAGATACTGTCTATCCAGATGTCTGCATCATAGGTGCTCATAAGCTCCTTGTAGCTCATATCAAAGCGCATAAGAAGGCCCAGCGCCATCGAAGCCGCCACGGCAAGAATGTCATATATGATAAGCGCAGCCCGCCTCAGGGAGAGCTGCCGGTTAACCCCGTTCATTTCATGCACCATCCATTGAACCAGACTCTACATCTTGTCCTCTAAGCTAATGATGTTACCATATTTAGGTATTCAGCGCAATTCTCAATCGATCCTCAATCCCTTCAGCAGGCCTCCCAGTGAAGTTCCAATTTCCTCGGATTCGGGAATAACAAACTCCTCCTCTTCGACATCCTCAGGATCATCCAGAAGAGCCTTTATCGAAAGAGATAACTTGCCATCCTTGATATCTATGACTTTAACATCTGTTTCCTGGCCTTCCTTAAGCACTGCTTTCGGATGCCTGATCCTTTCATGTGATATCTGTGATATGTGCACCAGTCCGGATAAGTCATCACCTATATCCACGAACACGCCGTAATCCTTTATAGTTGCGACAACTCCGTGAAATACCTGACCCACCTTGATATCTGACAGCTTTTTCTTCCTGCCGTTTTCCTTCTGTTCCTTAAGGATCTCTTTTGCTGACAGTATGAGCTTATCTTCATCCATATCAGCCTCGAAAACCCTTACCTCAAGCTCTTTTCCGAGAAACGGATTGCAATCATCTATTCTTTCAAGTGACAGCTTTGAAACCGGAATAAATGCTCTTATGCCTTCAAAATCGGCGACCACCCCGCCCTTTACTATTCCGGTGACCGTCACGGTTATATTTTCCTGCGATTCTTTCAGTTCCTTCGCTTTTCTCCAAGCAAGCAATGCATCCGTATCATGAACCCCATCGCCCATAAGGCTGTATGATTCCTCCAGCATGTCTGCATAGTCCTTCATTGTTTCTCCCATCTGATGTCGTCTCCTTTCATTCCAAACCCGCTTTAGCGATACTTAATACACAGCATCGTGATATCGTCAAACTGCTCTGCTTCACCGACAAACCTGTCTATGGCATCCATTACCCCCTGAACTGCCCTGGCCGGAGCAGACGCGGGATTAAGATTAAGAGTCTCTATAAGCCTGTCCGTGCCGAAAAGCTCCTCATCCTTATTTGTTGCCTCCGCAACACCGTCGGTATAGACAAATATAGTATCTCCATGTTCCATTATAAATTCATGCTCTTTGAACTCCATGTCCTCCATTGTAGCCAGAGCCGGTGAATGCTTGTATTTTATCAGCTCATAATTCCCGTTCACATGCCCTACCACGGGATGCTCGTGTCCGGCATTTGCAGAAACACCGCGCCCGGTCGAAAGCGCAAGCACGGCCAGCCATACCGTCACAAACATGTCGAGCCTGTTGCCCTCCGTTAGCTGATTATTTACATGATAAAGAGCCTTCTCCGGACTGTCACCATCCTTCAGCCGGTTTTTTATCAGCTCCTTGGTAACCATCATAAACAGCGCTGCCGGTATCCCCTTTCCGGAGACATCAGCAATGACAAGCCCCAGGTGATCATCATCGATCATGAAAAAATCATAAAAATCACCGCCCACCTGTCTGGCTGGTTTCATCGTGGCATACAGGGTAAAACGGCTGCTTTCAGGAAATTCCTGTGGCAGTATCCCCCTCTGGATACCGGAAGCGAGACTGATCTCGGTCCCCATCCTTTCCTTTTCCGCTGTGACTCTGGTAAGGTTTTCGATATATTGAAGGGTATCCTGCTCCATACGCCCTATGGAGCTTGCCAGCTTATCTATTTCGCGTATCTTGCTTATAGCAACAAGCTCTCCTTCTTTCGGGGCACTGTTTTCTTCCGCAAACCTCGCGGCTTCCCTTGTGATCTTCTTCATAGGTCTGACAAACTGCCCTCTCATAAAGGAGAAAATGGACATGGACGCCAGGAAAACTATTATAATTGTCGCGATAAGAACATATACAAGATATAAACGTCTGCCCGCCGCAAGCTCTGACATCGGGCGCTGTACACAGAGTATCGCCCTTACGCTCCCATCGGATTTCTTTACAGGTACAAGCGAAGTCACATGAGGAGGCTTCCCCCGAAGCTCAGTCAGCCTGACAATGCTGCCGCGCTCCAGACCGTTTTCATATATATCCCTGTAGATCTGACGATATTCATCATTGGTAGTATCTCTTTCATACCCTATGGGCCACGGAGAATACTCACTGTCTGCAGCGACCGAATTAAAAACGGAGGTAAATCTTCCATAATCCGATGTATCGACATCTATGACATATATCATTGTAACGTGCTGTTTCTCCGTGAGAACATCAATATATTCTGCTGTCTGAAGATAGTCGCCGCTTGTTCCGCCGTCTGCCTCCCATTCGTCTATCCTGTCTCCGTTTATCAGAGTGGTTGCGGTTTCTGCTGTTCTGAAAGCAGCATCATTGTATTCCTTTGTAAGTGAATTAGTGAAGCGGACATACCCTATGAGACTTAAGATCCACCCGAATACCATTAAAAGCAGTCCCGTCCCGGCAATAAGCCTGAAGGACATGCCTCTCCAAATATGCTTCAGTTTTTCCATCCGTTTTCGTCCTTTTTTGCAGGATAGTTCCGATTATCTTTGCCCCTGCCCAATGAAGAAATTTAGCATAAACGAGGCAATATGTAAATCAGAACGATAAGTCCTGCATCCCGCAGAATGCATATTCAGAAACCCCAAAAAACTCCGGTCCGTTATCGGGCCGGAGTTTTCTTATACGCAGCTGAAGTGCTTTGATCACTCATAATATACACAGCGGTAGGTAAAGCTTTTGGGATTTTCAAGTGTTACCGACATAAGCTCCTTATCAGCTACAAAATCGTAAACTGACATGCACTTGCCGTCATTTTCGCTTTTTCCCCATCCAAGCATATATATATCATCCGTGATGCGCTGTACGTCTCCACAGGCAGAGCTGAACTTTCCGGGAACAGTGAGTATCTTTACATCATTCGCCTTCATGTTTTCCTTATCCAGACTGTATATCCTGATATCTGTCTTTTTGTCCTGGTTTCCGTTGTTAAAGACCATTACGTCATCCCCGTCCACTGTCACATAATGCTGGCAGCAGGTTTTCTGATCATCGGAAAGCGAGAAATCATCTCCCTTGCCTGAGAGTTTCCACTTTATCTGATCCGTATCCTTCGTCCGGTCAAGACAGAGTATGGTGCTGAGATGGCGGAAAGAGCATATAAGATTCCCCTCATCATCAAGCCTCATGGCATTGAAATGAACTATATCCGGCACATCCGTCTTTTCATTGGCAAAATCATCCGCAGTATCAGATCCGTACGTTACCACCAGATCGTAGAGCTCGGGATAATCCACGCTCTTAAAATCCCAGACCTTCCTGCCATGATCCACTTCCTGGATATAAGAATAAACTACGCTCGATCCATCCGGATAGTCAGGATGATTGTAGACCGTATCCTTGAGATAACCTGAAAGGAAATAATGATCCAGATCGATCATAAGGAAATCGTGACCATCAAGGGGATGCCCCTTCTCCACGGTATCAGACTCCTCAAATCTGATCCTTTTGACCTCATTAAAATTCTCATCCAGTATAACCCTGTCACCCGGGGCAAAGCCCTCAAACCCGAAGTTATCATAATCAGCGATCTGGTCATGATAGCTGTAATAGGTCTTGCCGTCTATCACATGCTTTTTGAAATCCCACCATCCGGTAAGCGCATCCTCGGAGGGCTGTTCCTCATGCTTTGACCATACCACGGTTCCCTTTCCGTCCATCATTATTATATTCCTTGAATATACAAAAGAGATGAAGAAATAACCCGGAAGCTCAGTACTTCCTTCCACAATGAATCCGGGAAGTCCCGGAACAGCTCCCATTTCAACTGCGGTTCCTTCCGCATTGTTACTTTCATTTGCCGCCTCTTCTGATGCTGCCTCCTCCTTTTTTTCAGCAGCTTTCTCCAGAGCCTCCGAGGCCTCTTCATAGGTTTCAAGCGCCTCCTCAGCTTTAACCTGCTCTTCTTCAAGCGCATGAGTGAAGCCCTGTGTATTGGCCGACTCATCCTTAGAGCACGCTGTCAAAAATATCAATCCCGCCACAGAAACGGCTGCCAGTCTTTTTATTATATTCCGTTTCATAAGTACCTCCTGAACAAACGACACAACATCTATTATATCAAAAATCTTGGCTTGACAGAGTGTAGATCAGATAATTATTATGGTAAGAGGTTGCTTTTGCCGTATATATGCAGGATGGAGTAATGAAACTATGAGCATAAAAATTGAGACAGTAAAAACAGACACCTGTGAAATGGATTTTTTCCGATGCGGAAAAGGTGATCGAAATCTTGTGATCATTCCCGGACTCAGTGTTAAGAGTGTAATGGAATCAGCGGATCAGATCTCTGCGATATATTCTTCCATTATTGACGATTTTACGGTCTATGTCATTGACCGCCGCAAGGATCTCCCTTCCGAATATATGGTTCATGAGATGGCGGCAGACACTGCCGAAGCCATAATGAAGCTGGGTCTTAAGGATATATATCTTTTCGGCGCATCACAGGGCGGAATGATAGCTCTCGAGATCGCCATAGAGCATCCCGAGCTTGTAAAAAAAATAGCCGTAGGCTCCACTTCGGCTAATCTTAAATCCCAGGAATCTGAGGCCATTGATGAATGGATAAAGCTCGCGAAAGAAAAGAAGGCTAAAGAGCTGTATCTTGCATACGGAGAAAGACTGTATCCCCCGGAGATTTTTGAGCAATTCAAGGAGGTACTGATCTCCACAGCCGAAACCGTTACAGATGATGAGCTGGAACGCTTTGTTATTTCCGCAGAAGGAATGCGAGACTTCGATATCACAGACAAGCTTCAAAGGATCCAATGCCCTGCGCTGGTGACCGGATCATTTGAGGACGAAGTCCTGGATTCGGATATGACTATGGAAATAGCTGAAAAGCTTGATGTCAGGGAGGACTTTGAGCTCTATATGTACAACGGCTTCGGACACGCTGCCTTTGATACCGCACCGGATTACCTGAAGCGCCTGTATTCCTTTTTTATGAAGTGATCCCGGCATCCTGAGACTAACGTCTTCTTTCGATGCCCCGGGCCTTATAGAACTTTTCTTTATCTGCATACATATCCGCGTCTGCGATATGCTCAAGGTCATCTATTGATGCATCGGGGTGAGCGCTGTGAGCAGCATAGCCAATTGACATTGTTATCTCATCCGTATATACCCCATGCCATTCGCCCGCTTTATTTTTGATCGCATTACGCTGCGCCTCCGGATCCTCCGCATGGATCACAGCCATAAATTCATCCCCGCCGGTCCTGTATACCTTTCCTTTATTCCCGATCGACAGGGCAAGGCAGTCTGCAGCTCCCTTTATAAGCTCATCTCCGGCTGAATGCCCCTTGTTATCATTCACGGTTTTCAGTCCGTTAACATCTATCGAAAACAGTACAAAATCAGCTGAAAGCTCACCGTTTCTAAGCTCTCTCAGATCCTCATCATAGCACCTTCTGTTAAACAGTCTTGTCATCTCATCGGTCATTGAGATCCGTATAAGATGCTCTTCTCTTCTTTTCTCGTCGTCAACGTTTCTGGTCGTGAATATGACCACATTGGGTATCCCGTCAAGAGTGGAATCCACTGTAATATACTGTGCCCTGAACCATCCCGAGACCACATCGATAAAATCAGCACTGATCAGCTTCTTATGTGATAATCTGGACCTCACTGTTTTGATATTAGTGAAGGTCAGGAATTCATCGATCTGATCAGGCATCACCTGGTTCTTCAGCCTCTGATTCATAAGAGTATGAGTCTGCGCGCTCATATCAATACCATGCTTTTTTTGCTCCGCATCCCTTAATGACATCTCAGTATTATTAATAAAGTCGATAAGATTGACATTATCATATATTTCAGCCATGGAATCGAGTATTTCGACTTTCTCCTCCATGTTTCTTTCCTGCTCTCTGATTTTTCTGTACTGATCAAAAAGCCCCTTGAAATATTCCACTATCAGTTTGCCGATGATAAGTCCGGACGCAAACATAACAACGGATTCAATGGTAAATCCACTGAAAACATCCTTAAAATATGCTGATGAGCTTTCGTACTCCGTCCTGTTAGCCGCTTCATACGGTGCAGTCAGATATGTGGCTATAAACATCAGAAGATAGTTCAGTATTGATGCATAAAAATAGAGATATTTATCACAGAAAAGCAGACTCAGAAGCGGGACCAGAAACCAGGTGAGATAAATGCTTACGTGCGAATAAGCCATGTATACGATAAGAGCATCCAGCGCCGTGAGCGCAAATATGCAGGTAAATGTTTTGCTCGGGAACTTTTTAAGCAAACCATAATGGACAGACGACATTACTATGACCACTACAGATATACTGACACAGGTAGTATAAGTAATATCGTGGAATATCCCACCCTTTATTCCGAATGCTATAGCCGGTCCGGTCAGAACAAAAAACCAGAGAACCTTATTCAGATAACTGTTGACCTTTTTCCGGTTATCCGTCAGAAAATCAATGTATTCAGTCGAGAAACTGTTTCCCATTTCGCCCCCTTATTCATCAATCCTGCTTATTATCCCTTTACCATGTAAAGTTATACTGCGAAAGATCCGTGATGTGAGCGATCTCCTCAATTTCATCCACTTTACCGTCTTCTATTTCAAATTTTACCACCCCATAGGAATCCGGAACGGCACCTGATGCATCTCTATCCTCATATTCAGCGACAACCGCATACCCGGTTCCATCCTCGTGCGCGGGTTTTATCGTAAAATGATATCCGTCAAAATCGGAGTCTTCGCCTTTCAGCTTCTCACTGCTGCCGTCTTTGTAATAATCCCATTCACTTTCCCCGGGATCAGTGATATTGACAGAAAGAAAACCGCTGTCATCAATATAGCACGAGATAACACTGTCTTCACTGTACATATACTCCGCGAAAACACTATCATCCTCCGGATCTATGATCTGCATGACGATAACGAAAATCGTACCTACAACCGCTGTGAGTGTAAATAAAAAGACCATCAATTTAAAAAAGGTCTTTGTCATCACCCTGCTGTTTTCGGCTGCTTCCTTCCTGTATTCTCTTCTTTCAGCCCTGCCCTCTCTCATCTGCTCACCGACAAAGTCAAGAACAGTCTTAACAGAGCCCGTCACATCGATATTGACATTGTCAGCATGCTCAATATTTGCATGCTTTACAGTATAATTGTTGATTGCCTTATCGACTATAAATGTTGTCCCGCAAAACGGACAGGAAGCCGTATCCGTCTTAGGATCAACCTCAACTGTCCCTCCGCAGTTTGTGCAGGAAGCCGGAACTATTTTTACACCTTCTGCCGTAGTCTCGTCCATCTCTGTTACACTCAGTCCTCCAGACTGTCTTCATCCGGCATCACTTTTGACGCCTTAACAGCGAGTATCTTTTCCTTAAGAATACGTGCCTTCTCCTTCACCCCGCGACTCGCACTTGAAGATACAATGATCTCGGGCAGGAGCTTCATTGCCTTATCAAATTCTCTGGACTTGTAATAAAGGGCTGCGATAATGTAATCAACTGTATACTGATCCATACCGCAGATCGGATAGTCTTCGGTCTGTCGTGCATAGACCAATCCCTCCAGAGCCTTGCTACGCAGCTCCTTTTCCGTTTCCCTGTATTCTTCCAGCTTTACGGGATCTGCAGCATTCCCCTCCTGAAGCTCGTTACGCTGGCCGCGTACAAGCCAGGACATATAAAGACATAGATAAGCTTTCTCTGACGACTTCGCTACGGTAGACATGGCAGTTGCAAAAGCCATCTGGAATCTTCCGAGAGCTTCCTCATATGAATAGACTTTCTTCTCCTCCATTACAGGAGCAGGCTTGAAAAAGGCGCCTATCTTCTCGCGCACCATCTTCTTCTGATTCACTGTAATATTGGGAAAGTTACGCTCTCTTGCCGAATAACCGCAGAAAGGACAGGAGATCACAGTATATTTCAGGGCATCCACCGGCTCATAATTCGGCCTGAGGTCAAGGTCATGGGATACGACTCTCGCCCTGTTAGCCTTAACGGCAAGTGATTTGAAGGGCTTGTCGCAGACAGGACAGGTGTAGGATCTGGCAAGAATGTAGGATGACTCTTCCTCGGATTTCTTCTTTTTCTCCTCAGCAGCCTTCCTTGCAGCTTCCGCCTCTGCCTTTGCCGCAGCAGATCTTGACACTTCCTCCGCTTTGTTCTTTGCCTTATTTTCTCCATAGATATCGTCGTCCATATTGACGCCGAATTGTGATAATCCGGATAATAACCCCATATCAATCCCCCTTATGATCAGACAACATTTTCCAGGCCCTGGATATGCTGTCGTAAAACCTGATAATGCCCGATCTGCTTAAGTCGGAAGCTTAAAGGACGATTTGAGCGACACTATCCTGTTCATCACTATATTGTCTTCTTTCGAGTCCTTTACATCCACGCAGAAGAATCCGTTTCTTACAAACTGGAATGAATCGTAAGCCTTTGCCCCTTTAAGCTCTGGTTCCGCATAGCATTCCTTCATCGTAATGAGAGAGTTCGGGTTCACATTCACGTCTCCGTTTTCATCATAAACACCCTTCTCCTCATCAACTATATTCTCATAAAGCCTTGCAGTGAATTTTACGGCACCGGATTTCTCAACCCAGTGTATGGTCCCCTTTACTTTACGCGGCATCTCCTTATCTGTACCCTGCTTTGTCTCCGGATCATAGGTGCAGTGGACGACAGTTACCTTCCCGCTGTCATCCTTTTCAAAGCCGACGCATTTCACAAAATACGCATTCATAAGGCGGACTTCATTTCCGGGAAAAAGTCTGAAATACTTCTTCGGCGGCTCCTCCATGAAATCCTCCCGCTCGATATAAAGCTCGCGGCCAAAGGGTATTTCCCTGCTCCCAAGCTCCGGATTGTCAGGATTATTAACGCCCATGACCATCTCTGTCTGTCCTTCCGGGTAATTGTCTATGATAAGCTTTATCGGATCAAGGACCGCCATGATACGCTTATCCTTCTGCTTCAGATCCTCTCTGATGCAATACTCCAGCATCGGCATCTCTGCTGTTGAGTTGGACTTGGACACACCTGAAAGCTCTACAAACATCCTCAGCGAATCCGGGGTATATCCTCTTCGGCGAAGTCCCGCTATGGAAACCAGCCTCGGATCATCCCAGCCGTCCACTATTCCGTCTTCCACAAGTTTTTTGATATATCTCTTACCCGTGACCACATCCTTAAGATACAGCTTTGCAAACTCTATCTGTCTGGGAGGCATATCAAATCCGACATTATCCACCACCCAGTTATAGAGTGGTCTGTGATCCTCAAACTCCAGTGTGCAGATTGAATGAGTGATACCCTCAAAAGCATCCTCCAGAGGATGGGCAAAATCATACATAGGATATATACACCATTTATCCCCGGTATTCTGATGAGAAAGATGAGCAACCCTGTAGATTATCGGATCTCTCATATTTATATTGGGAGATGTCATATCTATCTTTGCCCTCAGGGTCTTTTCGCCGTCAGCAAATTCACCGGCTTTCATTTTCTCAAAAAGCTCAAGGTTTTCTTCTATACTGCGCTCTCTGTCAGGATCATTCTTCCCGGGCTCGGTAAGCGTACCCCTGTATTCCCTTATCTCATCAGCCGTAAGTGATGATACATAGGCCAGACCCTTTTTTATCAGGGTCACTGCCGCCTCATACATCCTGTCAAAATAGTCTGAGGCAAAGAACAGTCTGTCCTCATAATCTGCGCCCAGCCACTTTACATCTTCCGTGATCGAATCTACGAACTCGCTTTTTTCCTTCGTCGGATTTGTATCATCAAATCTGAGATTAAATTTTCCGCCGTATTCCCTGGCAAGACCGTAATTCAAAAGTATGGATTTCGCATGTCCTATGTGCAGATATCCGTTGGGTTCCGGAGGAAATCTTGTATGTACAGTATCATACACCCCCTCCTTCAAATCCTTATCTATCTCGTTCTCTATGAAATTTCTGGATCTTTCCTCAGACACCCTCGTCCTCCTGCTGCAGACCTTATATCCTGTACTGTGACAGATCGGAGTTGATCTCGTCAGAGTACTGGTTCAGGTTCTCTGAAATGCTCGTTATGCTTTCTGTCTCTGAACGGAGCTTGTTACTCTCGTTCACTATTATATCGCTCAGGTTTAATACCTCAGTGATGCTCGATGCCTGCT
>JAEEGL014262782.1_pt1 | contig 11523 bp, 10 predicted proteins | sample 9134231 | NCBI WGS metagenome assembly JAEEGL01 (sample SAMN16246548, study PRJNA631951) | gut metagenome | biome: gut microbiome; feature: rumen; material: fiber-attached | host: Bos | place: Iran: Karaj | collected 2018-10 | reverse complement strand
TTGTCAGAGTTTACGGAGATGATGGACTATGACTGTGTAAAGATGGTTCTTGATTCAGTTAAGGAGTTCAAACTGCCTGCTGAGGATAAGGCAAAAATGGATAAGATACAGTCCCTGCTCTCGGATATGAACTGGGAGAAGATAAGGGAAGTTCTGGGGCAGTAATGTCCGAAAATTGACGAGGGAGGATTTAATGTCAAAACAAAGTACCATTAACCTAAAGTGTCCTAAATGCGGGCTGGAGCATCCCGTAACGATCTGGGAGAGTCTTGAGACTGATGTGGACGCTGAGTTTAAAGATTCTGTTATAGACAGATCACTGTTTATGGCGGAGTGTCCTGGCTGCGGGGAAAAAACAGAGATAGAGCAGGACTTTTTATATGTCCACAAGGAAAGAAAATGGAAGATCTACTATGCCTGCACCGATGAGAGCGAGAAAAAGATCCTTACGGAATTGGGAGAGAGTGATGTTAAGGATGGATACAGGATCAGGGTTGTAAGTTCCAAAAATGAACTTCTTGAAAAGATCTTTATCCTTGACGCAGGACTGGATGACAGGATAGTCGAGCTTTGTAAGATCTATGTTCTGGCAGCTTATCAGGAGGAGCATCCGGGATGCAAGATAGTAGAGCTCTATTTCTTTACGAGAGACGGAGGTAACTGCCTTCAGGTTATTGCAGACGGCAGGCCTTCGGGGGTGGTCAATCTGTCCGAAATGCTTTATAGCGGAATGCAAAGAGACTACTCAGGTAAGCTGGGATATAAGGGGAACAGAAAATATTTTATTGACAGACAGTGGGCACTGGATACAATGGGAGTGGAATAAAAAACGACGAAAAAGAGAAGGCAGGTAAGAAATGAGCAAAGGAAGATTTGGTATCCACGGTGGGCAGTATATGCCCGAGACACTTATGAATGCTGTTATAGAGCTGGAGGAGGCATACAACAAGTATAAAGACGATCCTGAGTTCAACAGAGAACTGACGGAACTTTATAATGACTATGCCGGAAGGCCTTCCAGGCTTTACTTCGCTTCCCATATGACAGAGGATCTGGGAGGCGCTAAGGTCTACCTTAAGAGAGAGGATCTTAATCACACCGGTTCCCATAAGATCAACAACGTATTGGGGCAGGTCCTTCTTGCAAAAAAGATGGGAAAGACCAGAGTTATTGCCGAGACCGGTGCGGGACAGCACGGGGTGGCGACAGCTACTGTAGCTGCCATGATGGGTATGGAGTGCGAGGTTTTTATGGGTGAGGAGGATACCATCCGCCAGGCCCTTAATGTATATCGTATGAGGCTTTTAGGTGCCACGGTCCATCCCGTAAAAAGCGGTACGGCAACTCTCAAGGATGCTGTTTCCGAGACAATGAGAGAGTGGACCAGTCGTATTGATGATACTCATTATGTTTTGGGGTCGGTTATGGGACCTCATCCATTTCCTACCATCGTCAGAGATTTTCAGGCGGTTATTTCCAGAGAGATAAAGTCCCAGATCATGGAAGCAGAAGGTAAGCTTCCGGATGCGGTACTTGCCTGTGTAGGTGGAGGATCCAATGCCATCGGAAGCTTTTATCACTTTATTGATGACAAGTCGGTGCGGCTTATCGGATGTGAGGCAGCAGGCCGAGGCGTAGATACCAGGGAGACTGCAGCTACCATAGCTACAGGAAGAGAGGGTATCTTCCACGGTATGAAATCCTACTTCTGCCAGGACGAATACGGTCAGATCGCACCGGTTTATTCCATATCCGCGGGACTTGATTATCCGGGTATCGGACCCGAGCATGCATATCTTCATGACATTGGCAGAGCGGAGTATGTGCCGGTTACGGATGATGAGGCTGTAGATGCATTCGAGTATCTTTCAAGGATCGAGGGTGTTATCCCGGCAATAGAAAGTGCACATGCAGTGGCTCATGCCATGAAGATAATTCCGAAAATGAGTCCGGATCAGATAGCAGTTATAACCATCTCCGGAAGAGGAGATAAGGACGTGGCGGCAATAGCCAGATACAGAGGGGAGGACATCCATGAGTAAGACTATCGCAGACGCTTTTGCCGGGGGCAAGGCATTCATTCCCTTTGTAACAGCAGGGGATCCGGATCTTTTTACAACAGAGTCCATCGTTTATGCTATGGAGGAGGCCGGAGCCTCCCTTATTGAGCTTGGTATTCCCTTTTCAGATCCAACTGCAGAGGGCCCCGTGATCCAGGCTGCCAATGAAAGAGCACTTTCCGGAGGCGTTACTACGGATGACATCTTTGAGATGGTAAGCAGGATCAGGAACAAGACTGATATCCCCCTTGTTTTCATGACTTATGCCAACGTTGTATTCTCATATGGGACAGAGAAGTTTGTAAAAAGATGTTCGGAGGTTGGGATCAGCGGGCTTATCCTTCCTGATGTTCCCTTCGAGGAAAAAGGAGAGTTTGCTCAGGTATGCAAGGATGGCGGTATTGATCTTATCTCCATGGTAGCGCCTACATCCCACGAGCGTATCACCGACATAGCTTCAGAGGCAGCAGGCTTCTTATATTGCGTATCATCTCTGGGAGTTACCGGTACCCGTACCAATATAACCACAGACGTAGGAGCGATGACGGCCATTGCCAAAAAAGCAAACCCCAATCTGCCTACGGCTATCGGCTTTGGAATCTCTTCTCCGGAGAGTGCTGCAAGGATGGCGGCATCGGCTGACGGAGTCATTGTGGGATCCGCTATTGTCAAGCTTATAGCGGAGCATGGAAGGGAGTCTGTTCCCTATGTCAAAGACTTCGTAAAAAGTATAGTAGAAGCCATAAGATAACCTTTATAAAATCGGCAATCTTTGGTTATAATAACCTTGCTTTTATATATCCGTGATGATATCATATACAGGTAACGGCGCTCTGCGCCTGAACTGAATAGAGCTATCTGTGATGAGAAAAATCGCGGTATTTCTTGACATGCAGCGCTAAAACTGCTAGAATACGAGTAACACTACAATTTGGGTATCTGATTTTATTATTGTGTTAACGCACATAACCCTGTCGCTTCAGCTACTCAAACTATCTGCAAATACTCCCGGCTTTTCCCTAAGCCGGGAGTGTTTTTGTTTACAGCTCAACAGTGGAAATCGACTCGAGCTTGCTCGAGAGGAGATTTACACTAGTTGAGCGCCCCTCAATGAGCAAGTAGCAATTTTTCTTAGAATAAGAAAAATTAGCGGATTGCGAATTGAGGATGAGGATTGCGGGAGCGCGAAGCAGCAGAGCAATCCGCAGGTAAACAAAAATATAACTTATATGTTACAAAGAAAGGACATTTGTTATGAGAGAGAGCGGTATCCTTCTCCCCATATTTTCATTACCGTCGCGTTACGGTATCGGATGTTTTTCACGTGACGCATACGATTTTCTTGATTTTCTTGAGCGCTCCGGCACCGGTTATTGGCAGATCCTTCCCATGGGTCCCACCGGTTTCGGAAACTCTCCCTATCAACCTGTCTCCGCATTCGCGGGCAATCCTTATTTTATATCACCAGAGACTCTTATTGAGGATGGCCTGCTTACATACGAGGAGGCGGATTCTTTTTCCTTCGGTTCCAATCCCGACCGTGTCGATTACGGGGCTTTATACGAAAACAGAGAAAAGCTTCTTGCTATAGCATCGGCCCGTTTCTACGAAAAACTGGACACTGATCCCGAACTTTCGGAGAGTTTTTCTGACTTTAAGCATCGTGAGTCCTTCTGGCTTACGGATTATGCGGATTTCGTTGCGATCAAAAAGCACAACGGAGGAGCTTCCTGGCAGGAGTGGGATGAGGATCTTAAAAAGCGGGATGCTCTTGCACTTTCACGTATCAAGTCAGAGCAGGATGTCAAGGAATGTATCAATCTCATTTATTTTGAACAGTACGAATTTGACAGACAGTGGCGCGCTCTCAGAGAGTATGCAGCTAAAAAGAATATCAAGATCATAGGTGATCTTCCCTTTTATGTTTCTTTAGATTCTTCCGATGTGTGGTCCCACCCGGAGGTATTTCTGATGGATGCCAATCTTAAGCCTACTGTTGTGGCAGGGTGTCCGCCGGATGCATTTTCGGCTACAGGTCAGCTTTGGGGCAATCCTATCTATGACTGGAAGGCTCTTTCTACAGTTCACTATAAGTGGTGGACTGACAGGATGCAAAGAAACTATGAGCTGTTTGATGTTATCAGGATAGATCATTTCCATGGATTCTGCGACTATTACGCCATTCCCTTTGAGGATGAGACGGCAGAGCATGGTAAGTCCGAAAAGGGACCCGGTATCGCTCTTTTCAAAGAACTCAAAGAACAGCTGGGAGAGCTTCGTATCATAGCAGAGGATCTGGGTAATCAAACTCCCGAGAATGTTGCCCTGCTTGAGGAAAGCGGCTTCCCCGGAATGAAGGTCCTTCAGTACGGCTTTACCAGCTGGGACAGCTGTTATGTCAATCACAGGCATACGGCCAATTCCGTTGTTTATACCGGAACTCACGACAATACTCCCACCCGTGCCTGGGTTGAGGAGATCAGTGAGGGAGAGAGGTCATTTACAAGGCGGTATATCAATTCTCTTAATACTGATTACAATGGCCTGGTTTGGGACATTATCAGGGAGGCATACAGATCTGTTGCAGATCTTTGCATCATACCGATCCAGGATTATCTGTGTCTCGGGAGAGAGGCACGTATCAATACACCCGGAAGCGGCGAGGGAAATTGGCAGTGGAGACTCTGGAAGGGAGCCTTTTCAAATGAACTGGCATCCAGTATCAGAGGTATGACTGAAGTTTACAGCCGCATTCCCAAGACCCCGGAGGTACCGGAAGAGACTCAGGAAGTTATAGAGACTTCATAAGGAGAGTATCATGGCAAGAAAAAAGAAAAGATCAAAAGCAAAGGCAACGCCACAGACAAAGCCTCAGGCAAAGGCAGCAGAGGCAGCTCCCAAAAAGGGAGTTGAGTTCCACGGAGTTACGGCGGAGGCCTTTCAGAAGGAGATGGAAAAGCGCAGGGAGGCTGAGAATCATGTTAAGCCTGCCAGCTTTCCGGTTGTATCCAGAGAGGATTCCCAGGTCAAGGGAGATCCGGAAGCTGCCAGAAATCCTTACGGCATAGCAGGATGGCAGGGTGAAAAGCCCCACTTTTTCCCGGCAGACGCTTATGAGGGAAGGGATACAGATCCCGGAGAATTCAAGCTTCTGGGCAAGGAGACAGACGCTGGGTCCAAGGCACCACAGGCCAAGAGAAAGAGAGGCAGACCTCCGGTAGCTGTCAAGAAAAAGCAGTATACCCTTACCATGAGACCGGATATGTATGAGTATGCAACACAGGCCGCCAGGGAGAGAGGCATTTCATTTTCCGCACTGGTTGCCATGGCACTTACCGATTACCTTAGTAAAAAATAATAACAGGAGTACAACAAATGGAATACGAGATCAAAGACATATCACTTGCACCCCACGGTGCTAAAAAAATAGATTGGGTTAAAAAGAACTGCCCGCTCCTTCGTTCACTTGAGGAGGATTTTTCAAAGGAAAAACCTTTTGAAGGAGTACGCATTGCTCTTTCCATCCATCTTGAGGCTAAGACAGCATACCTTTGCAAGGTTTTGGCGGCAGGTGGTGCCGAGATGTATATCACAGGTTCCAATCCCCTTTCTACTCAGGATGATGTGGCAGCTGCCCTGGTGGATGCAGGTCTTTCCGTATTTGCATGGCATGGTACCACTGAGCAGGAATACGAGGATCATATCCAAAAGGTCCTTTCACATCACTGCAATATCATCATAGACGACGGTGGAGATCTGGTTACAACTCTTCATTCCAAGATGACAGATGAGCTTCAGTATGTTATCGGAGGATGTGAGGAGACCACTACAGGTATCATCCGTCTTATGGCTATGGCCAGAGAGAACAAGCTTACCTTCCCTATGGTCATGGTCAACAATGCAGACTGCAAGCACCTTTTTGACAACAGGTACGGAACCGGACAATCCGTATGGGACGGTATCAACAGGACTACCAATCTCATCGTTGCCGGTAAGAAAGTCGTTGTTGCCGGATACGGCTGGTGTGGCAAGGGAGTAGCCATGAGAGCCAAGGGTCTTGGTGCTCAGGTCATCGTTACTGAGATCGATCCCATCAAGGCTATTGAGGCGGTTATGGACGGATTTACCGTTCTTCCCATGAGCGAGGCAGCCAAGGAGGGAGACTTCTTTGTAACCGTTACAGGATGTGCGGGAGTTATAACTACCGAGCATATGAAGACCATGAAAAACGGTGCCATCCTTTGCAATGCAGGCCACTTCGATGTAGAGATCGATATGGCAGGACTTCGCAAGTGCGCCCTTTCCTCCATTGATCAGAGGGACAATATCATAGGCTATGAGGTCCGTGAGGGTGCCTTTGTATATGTTCTCGGTGAGGGACGCCTTGTTAACCTTGCATGCGGAGACGGACACCCTGCAGAGATCATGGATATGAGTTTTGCCATCCAGGCTCTTTCCGCAAAGTATTTGGTAGAGCACAAGGAAGAGATAAAAGAAAAGCTTATCGTTGTTCCCCGCGACGTAGACCTGGAGGTTGCAAACAGAAAGCTTAAGTTCCTGGGTATCAGCATTGATAAACTGACACCCGAGCAGGAAAAGTATTTAGGCGAATCGGCGGTATGATCATATGACAGATAACATAATCCAGGTGGCAGTGCTTATTGTTCTCGTGGCTATGTCAGCATTTTTTTCATCAGCAGAGACAGCGCTGACCACCGTTAGTGAAATACGACTCAGAACCCTTGCGGAGGGTGGCAATAGAAGGGCAAAGCGGGTGCTTCGCATCAAAAGCAATACTCCCAAGATGCTTTCAGCCATCCTCATAGGCAATAATATCGTCAATCTTTCGGCATCATCCATTGCTACCATCCTGATGATAAGGATAATGGGCAGCATAGGAGCCGGAGTATCAACGGGAGTCCTGACGCTGGTTGTTCTTGTTTTTGGTGAGATCACACCCAAGAGCATTGCGGCCGCTAAGGCTACAGAACTTTCGCTGTTTGTTGGCGGTATCATTGCAGCACTTATGTGGTTCCTTACGCCCATTATCTTTATCCTCAATGCTGTGGCATCAGCTTTTTCGGCTTTGTTCGGAGTATCGCTCCATGAAAAGGAAGCCATGACTGAGGAAGAGTTCCTTACCATAGTGGATGTAGGCAGTGAGACGGGAGTTATCGAGGACGGAGAAGCGGATTATATCAACAATCTGCTGGATTTCTCTGACACCACAGCCAAGGAAGTCATGATCCCAAGGATCGATGTTACCATGGTAGGCGTCAATTGGTCTTACGAGAAGCTCATGAGCGTTTTCGTTCGTAATATGTACACCAGAATGCCTGTATTCGAGGGAGATACCGATCATGTTATAGGTATCATCAACATGAAGGACCTTCTTCTTCCTCATAACGAGAGATCCTTTTCAATTAGGGATTACATGAGGGAGGCATATTACACTTTCGAGCAGAAAAAGACAGGCGAGCTTTTTGAGGAGATGCGCCTGGAGAGAGTTTCACTCGCGGTAGTTCTTGATGAGTACGGTGCTGTCGCCGGAATAGTTGCTCTTGAGGACCTCCTCGAAGAGCTGGTGGGTGAGATCAGAGACGAGTACGATTTCTACGAAGAGGATGATATAGTTCAGACCGGAGATCACGTATATGAGGTCAAGGGTTCCATGAATCTGGAGGATCTTTGTGATGAACTGTCATTGCCCTTTACTTCGGAGGATTATGACACGATAGGAGGTTACCTGCTGGGAGTATTCGATCATTTTCCCAAGGTGGGTGAGACCTATGTTTCCGAGTCCGGGATCATACTTTCGGTAGAGAACGTCAGAAGAAGACGAATAGAAAAAGTCAGGATCAGACTTCCTGAGGAGGACAATAAGGATGAAGATTCATAAGGTGCTGGCAGCCGCAGCCTGCATGGGTATCCTTTTTACCGGGTGCGGAGCGGCATATGCGGAGGAGCAGGATTCCCTCAAGGAAAGCGCCATCAGAAAGATGGAGGACGGGGACTATGAAAAGGCCCTGGCTCAGATCAATGAGGCATTGGCACTGGCCGGCAGCAGGGTAACCAAAAGAGAGATAGACCTGTGCTATTACAAGGGCTCTGCCCAGTATGCAATGGAAGACTACGATGCCGCAATAGAGACCTTTGATTATCTTATAGATTACGATAAAAAGGACGAGAAGGCATATTTCCTTAGGGCCTGTGCTTTTGTGGGTAATGACGATCCGGAGTTGGCAGTTGCGGATTTCAAGCAGGCAGCATCTCTTGCGGATGATGATGAGATTCTTCTGCGTGGATTCATCAGCCTGATGGCAGCAGGCTACAAAGAGGAGGCCAGAGCCTATTTTGATGATACCAAGGAACTGATGAAGGACCAGACCAGGATCCTTTACGAGCAGATAGCCGTGATGGAGGCTGATGGCAACTACACGGCAGCGCTTCGGGCAGCAGAGGAATACATAAGGCTCAAGCCTGAGGACGAGACGGTTTCAAGAGAGTATGAGTTTCTTAAGTCGGTAGCAGATTGATAAGGAGGGGGCAATGAATATACTTATCAGAGGCGGACACATTCTTAATCCGGCCAATAACATGGATATCGATGCGGATGTTTTTATCTCTGAGGGTCGGATAACCGATATAGGACCCGGCCTGTCGGATGAGATGGCCGAGGAGATCATTGATGCAACAGGATGCTACGTTTGTCCCGGACTTATCGATATGCATGTTCACCTGAGAGAGCCCGGTCAGACTCATAAGGCAGATATTGCTACCGAGTCCGTGGCTGCAGCCAGAGGCGGCTATACTACGATCTTTGCCATGCCCAATACCACACCACCTGTGGATAGCGGAGATATGATCCAGTTTGTGGAGATGCGTGCCAAGGATACAGGCCTTTGCAGTGTTCATCAGGTTGGAGCCATCACTGAGGGCATGGAGGGCGAGGCCGTTTCCGATATGGAAGGAATGATCGAGGACGGTTGTATCGCTTTTTCGGAGGACGGTAAGTCTGTAATGGATTCCGGACTTATGAAGGAAGCTATGCTCTTGGCAAAAAAGTATGGCGTTACCATCATGTCTCATTGCGAAGATATCAATCTTGTTTGGGACGGCGTGATCAACGCGGGCAAAAAGTCATTGGAGTTCGGTCTTCCGGGTATAACCAATACAGTTGAAAATGTTATTACGGCAAGGGATCTTCTCCTGGCTGAGGAGACAGGCGCCAGACTTCATTTATGCCACATGTCCACCAAGGAAAGCTGCGAATATCTTGAGGCAGCCAAAAAGAAGGGGGCACAGGTCAGCGGTGAGGCTACCCCTCATCACTTTACATTCAGTGATGGCGATATAGAATCTGCGGATGACGCCAATTTTAAAATGAATCCGCCCCTTAGGAGCAAAAAGGATGTTGAGGCGATCCGCAATGCTATTTCCGTGGGAACCATCGAGGTTATATCCACGGATCATGCTCCTCATACCGAGGAGGAGAAGGCGGGAGGCTTCCTGGAAGCTCCCTTTGGCATTGTTGGCATGGAGACGGCAGCATCCATTTCATACAGCCAGCTGGTTCTGGGAGGTTATCTGACTCCCATGGAGCTGATAGCAAGGATGAGTACAAATCCTGCCAGGATCACCGGTATTGATGCCGGAGACTTGTCGGTTGGCAAAGCTGCAGACATCATGATCTTTGATCCTAAGAGCGAGTACGAGATCCACGGCGCAGACTTCGCAGGAGCTGCCCATAATATGCCTTACGAGGGAATGAAGGTTACCGGCCGCGTAGTCGGCACGATCCTCGGCGGTAAGATCACATACAGATATACGGGTTGAACAGGAGATAATAATGCATAAACTATTAAAAGCGATAGACGCAAAGAAAGCCCCGGTAGTAGTGGGCCTTGACCCTCAACCGGCATTTATTCCGGCAAAGCTCCTTGATGCCGCTCAGTCCGAATTCGGACCTACCCTGGAGGCGGCAGCGGAAGCATACTACAGGTTTAATACTGCAATAATGGATGCGGTGTCCGATATCGTACCTGCGGTCAAGCCTCAGGTTGCAATGTACGAGCAGCTTGGAGTTCCGGGTATGGAAGCTTACAGGAAGACTTGTAACTATGCTTCTTCCAAAGGCCTTGTGGTAATAGGCGATATTAAGCGTGGAGACATAGGTTCCACATCGGGAGCTTATGCGGTAGCTCATCTTGGCCGGGTATCATTTTTCGGCAAGGAGTTTGAGCCCTTCGGAGAGGATATCGTGACGGTCAATCCTTATCTGGGAACCGACGGAGTGAAGCCTTTTGTTGATGTGGCAAGAGAGCACGATAAGGGCATCTTCGTTCTGGTCAAGACCTCCAACCCTTCAAGTGGGGAGTTCCAGGATGTTATGGCCGGCGATAGCACCATTTATGAGAGAGTGGGAGCCATGGTAGAAAAATGGGGCTCTGACAATATTAAGGATGGTTACTCAGATGTGGGAGCCGTAGTTGGAGCAACCTATCCCGAGATCGGTGAAAGGATGAGAGCTGCTATGCCTCACACCGTGATCCTTGTTCCCGGATACGGAGCACAGGGCGGGACCGGAGCAGATATCAGAGTATTCTTTGATAAGGATGGCCGCGGAGCCATAGTTAATTCTTCCAGGGGCATCATCGCCGCATACAAAAATGAAAAGTATGCTTCCTTCGGTGAGGACGGTTTTGCAGATGCAGCCAGAGCCGCTACAGAGGATATGATAAAAGACATAACAGGTAATCTTTAATGGAGACTTTATGAGATCAGGCAGACACAGTGCAGTTGTTCTTGAACAGAACATGATAGCAAAGGATATCTTCAGCTTAAGGATCAAAACTCCTGTGGCAGCTGAGGCTTTGCCGGGACAGTTTATCAATTTATATTCGGCTGATCCAGGTAAGATGCTTCCCAGGCCCATATCTATCTGCGATGCAGATCCGGGTGAGGAAACCCTTAGGATGGTCTACAGGATCGCCGGGGCCGGAACGATGGAGTTTTCTCGGCTTGAGGCAGGAGATGAGATAGATATCCTTGGGCCTTTAGGCAATGGTTTTCCGGATATGTCCGGAAGAAGAGTCATGCTTATTGGTGGCGGCATAGGAATACCGCCCATGTTATATCTGGCGAAAAAGTACGGCACAGACAGCGTAGCGGTATTGGGATACAGAGACGAAGCTTTTCTGTTGTCCGATTTCGGACAGACCGGATGTAGTATCCTTACAGCAACAGAGGATGGAAGCATGGGTACAAAAGGTACCGTTATCGATGCTATCAAAGCTTCAGATGAAAAGGCAGATGTGATATTTGCCTGCGGACCGCTTCCGATGCTTCGGGCTGTTGCAGCTTATGCAGAGACTAATGATATTCGATGCTTTGTTTCCATGGAGGAAAGAATGGCCTGCGGAGTCGGTGCATGTCTCGGATGCATCACAAAAACAAAGGATGT
>JAEEGL012837817.1_pt1 | contig 11523 bp, 2 predicted proteins | sample 9134231 | NCBI WGS metagenome assembly JAEEGL01 (sample SAMN16246548, study PRJNA631951) | gut metagenome | biome: gut microbiome; feature: rumen; material: fiber-attached | host: Bos | place: Iran: Karaj | collected 2018-10 | reverse complement strand
AATTAAAAAAGAAAAACTCATTTTTAGAATATATATTTATGTAAAACATTTATAAAATAAAAAATTATTAATAATATAATTAATTTAAATTATCATTTAAAATATTGAAAAAAAAATAAATTGTTTTTTTACTTGAATATTAATATTTATTCATTTAGTTTTATATTAAAAATTTTTTTATTTCTAATTTTATTTGTCAATTGTAATATAATATTAAATTATATAATCTATTTTTGAAGTTTAAAACACAACAATTTCTATAATTTTTTTAATATTTAATAAAACAAAAATATAAAGAGTTGTAAAATTATATCTATTTATAAAAATAAAAAATAAAATATTATTCATAATTATCTTCTTTTAATTTATCATCTTGATCATCTTGATCATCATCATTATAATCTTCATCATAATTTTTATAAATTTTAAATAATAAACTAATTTATAAAAATAATTGAATTAACATAAAAAATCCAGTACATAATAAAGTAGAACCAAAAGCATTCATAATTTTAGGTAACCATCTAATAACACTTTTCATACATCCTCTATTTTTAACAATTCCTCCATCAATACTACTAAATAAATATTTTGCTACAATTCTAGTATTATTTTCTCTATCAGTATATTTATTATTACACCATCCAGTACATTTAAATTTTTCTTCAATTCTTTTCCAATAATTATAAAAATTATCAATTTCAAATATATTAGTATTATTTTTTGCAATTAATTCATCAATAAAGTAACTTTTTGCTAAAGATTGTATTTCTTCACTACAATCTAAAAAAGAAGAAGCTCTTTTTTTATCTCCTTTCTTTTTATAAATAGAATATTTTTTCATATATTTCCATTGTTCAGTTATAATTTCAGGTTCTGGAATTGCAACTTTTTTAATTGAAAATTCTTGATATGCACTTATATTAGTAAAAACACATTGACAATCTTTTGAACATAAATATTGATCAACAATATGAAAATAATCATCAAGTACAAAAAAACTACTAAAAAAATTACTTAAAGTTTTATTACATAAATTAGTATCTTCATTTTTATAATGTTGTGCTCCAACAAGAGTAAAAATAGAAATAAATAAAACAAAAATTGAACCAACTAATTGAATTATTGAATAAATGAATAATAATAATTTTTTATTAGAAAATATTGAAAATGTTAATATTGAAAATACACAAAAGCAAAATTGAACTGCAACTCCACTTATACCTAAACCTCCTAAATGTCTCCATCCTCCTTTATTCATCCAATGTAATCTTGTATATGGAAATTGAATTATTGATAATACTAAAGATGATATTCCTATAAATCCAAAAAAACTACTCCAAAATATTCCACAGATTGATATTTCTCTTTTATCAAATGATTTACACATTTATTTTTATATTATTTAATTTTTTTTTTTTTTTTTTTTAGCACAGAAATGTTTTTTTATTTTACTTTTATTTATTTTTTTTAGAAAAATTAAAATTAAATTGAATTAAATGATTATGAGCAATTATTTATTAAATGATTTTGAGGAAAAAGAAAATAAAATTAAAGAAAAATTATATATTTTATTTTATGAATTGACTAGTGAAATCAAAGAAGCAAAAATTGAAATTGATGAAGAAGATTATGAAGAAAATATTAAATCAACTAATGTTTTTCAAATTATTGAATATATTTATCAAAGCTTGCAAATATTATTAAAAAAATATAAAAAAGAAGAAATTAAAATTATAAAGCCAAATGATATTGAAATAAATCAATATGAAAATTCTTTAAAATATTTAGAAAATAAAGAAAGATATTTAATAAAAAAAATTTTAAAACAAAAATTAATGATTGAATCGTTAGAATATAAATTAGAAGAATATATGGAAATGGAAGATGAATTTGAAGAAATGAAAACAAAATATAAATATGAAGATGGGAAATTTTTAGATAATGATAGAAAAGATAATGAAATTATCATTATTAGACAAGAAAATTCAAATCTAAAAAATCTTATTTCAAGTTTAGAGGAAGACATTAAAAAAAAGAATCAATTAATTGAAGATTATGTTACTAAATATGAAAAAATTCAAAAAAAATTAGAAGAAACTGAAAAAGAATTGAATTTATTTTCAAATATTGAATTAAATAATAATAATGAAAATTTAGGATTTAATATAAATAAAAAAATGCCAAATAATTTATTTAATTTAAATATAATTAATATGTGTAATAATAATTCAAATCATAATAATTCAAAAAATTCATCAAGATTATCTAAAAATAATATTTCAGAAATTAAAAATACTGATGTGAAAATTTTTAACTTAAAAACTTCAAAAAATAATGTACATAAAAATAAAAATATACATGGTTTATTTCTTAATAATAAAAGTTTAGTTTCAGAAATTTCAGGAAAAAATATTTATAATAAACTACAAAGTGTATCTCATTATAGGAATCATTCTATGAATATGCTTTTAGAAAAAAAGAAAATTGATTTAATTTCAAAATATTTGTTATTAAAAAATAAAAAAAAGATGATAAATTCAAGTAATAATAATAGTTATACTAAAAAATATATGAAAAAAGATTTTTATAATAATTTAACTACTCGATATAAAAAACCAAATAATCGCATGTGCTTAAGAATAATAAAAAAATTACCTTTATATCTTATTAATAATGGAATTATCACAAATAGAAGTTTAACAAATAAATATAAATGTAGTAACAATTCTACATCTCTTAATTCAAAAAATCATGTATCTAATTCAAAAGTAATGAAAGGAAAAAAAATTAATAATAATTCTAATGTAAAATAAATTTTTATAGAGTTTATTTTGGAAATAGATTATTTTTAATTTTTTTTATTATTTGTTAATATTATAATATTAACTAAAAAAAAAAAGTTAAAAAGTTTAATTAAATTTGATTTAATAACAAAATAAAAATAAAGGAATAATAAAAAATTTTGGGAAAAAGTTAAAAATATAAATTAATTTTGTAAATTATTTTTTTTTAATTGACCTTCAATAAATATTTAAAAAATTGTTTATCCTAATATTTAATTTCAATTAAATAAAATAAAATTATATTTAATAGTTTGATTAAAATTTTATATTCCAAGGAATAGTAGGTATCTTTATTTTTCTACGATAGAATAATGAAATAAAAATATACTGAATAATTGTTTCTTCTAATTAAAACTCAATTTATTAATTTAAATATAATTAAAATAATTTTAAATATTTATTTAATTATAAACATATATAATTCATTATTTATTTTTAAAATTTTAATTAATTTAAGTTTTAATCTTAAATTGTTATATAATAATTTTTATCTTATTATTTTAAGGAATATATTCTAAATATGGTTTATTCATTTTAAAAATAAGGCAATCCATAATTAATTGAAATATAAATATTTCTCTATTTTCATTTAAATAAATAAAATATTATTTTAATCAATAATAAAATATTTATTTATTTAAAATTAATAAGGTAGATGAATGAAGAAAAAAAAGATATAATTTCTTTCTTAAATCATGAAAAAAGTGAAAAAGAAAAAAAAAATCAAAATGAAGATTCTTTTAAAAATGATTTTAATGAAGAAACATCTACAGGAATTGTAATAACACAGTCTGTTCAAATAAAACAAGATTTAATGAAATTAAAAGAACTTTTTCAATCTGAATTAAATGAAATAAAAAAAACAAATAATAAATTTTATAATAAATCACAAATTTATGAATATATTAAAGAAATTGAAGATGAAAAAATAAATAATGATTATAAAACTGACTCAAATGATAAAATTAATTTAAATGAAATTCCAATAAATTTAAAACAAAATATTTTTTCTTTAATTAAACATAAACAAAAAATTGCTTTATCATCTGTTGAAGATAATGATAATTTATATCAATTTATTATATCAATTTATTTAACTTTTCAATATTCTCTTCCAAAAAGTGAACAAATTTTATTTTGTAGTGATAAATTAACTTTTAATAATTTAAATGATTTTTTTTATAGAGCATTATTATTAAAAAATGAAAATATTTTATTTTCAATAATAGAAATTGAATTATTACCAATAAATTTACAAAATTATTTATTATATTTTTTAAATAATTTTGATAATCCTTGTTCATTTTGTTTTATTTCAATAGAAAAATATTCTTATATTTTCAATAAATTATCAGAAAGAGAAAATGTTTATAAAATAAAATCAATTGAAATACTTGATATAAAATCAATAAACACAATTATTAAAAATAATAATTTATTAAATACAATAAAAGTTTTAGGTGACAAAGAAGGAAATGGAAAAACATATAATATAATAAATTATAAAAAAGAAGATTTTTTTTATATTAATATCCCAATTCAAGATAGTATTGATATGGATGATATTATTAAAAAATTATCTTCAATAAATGAAAATATTAATAAAGATACAAAATTTAAAATTCATTTAAATATTCATTGTGGAATAAATGATTTACATTATTTAAATAGATTATTATTTTCATTAATATTTATGCATAGTATTAATATAGATGATTTTATTTTTAATTTTTCAAATGATGATAAAAAAGATTTAATTTTAATGGAAATTCCATATGAATTAGATATTAAAAAAATATTAATTTTACCCTTTATTACAGAAGAAATAAATTGTACATTTAATAAAAATTTATTTCAAATTCCAAATGAAGATATTAATGATTTAAATTTCAAACACTTAATTTATCTTTTAAATTATTTAAATTATGCTTCAGAAAAAATATTAAATGATGAAGATGTAAATCCTGAAAATAAAAATTGGAAAAATACTTTTTCAAATGAAGAAGCAATTAAACTTCTAAATAATTACATAATAAAATATGACACAAAAAATACAATGACTTTTAGAAAATTATGGATATATATTCATATAATGGGAAGTAGATTAATTGATTTTTCAGAAGCAAATGATATTCAAGTATCATCATTAAAAAAAATTAATTTTGATCCAATATTTAGAGTTACAATTTTTGAAGGAATTTTACTTTCATGTGAACAATTTAGTATGAGTAAAGATATTATTTCTTGGAGAAATATGAGTAATAAATTTTTTCAATTATTTCATAAAAATTTTCCAATTTCAACTGTATATGAAACTAAAGATGCTATATCAGAATTATTTATAACATATCATGAAAAAATAAACAATGATAAATTATTTCAATATAATGAAAAAAATCAAACTGATTTAGAAAATTTTTTATTAGAATATGATGGTTCAAAATTTTTAAAAAATTATAATATTAAAGATTATTTAGAAATAGGAAAAGATTATGTTTTAACCCCAGATAATTTTCTTAAAATTATTTTAATAATTCAAAAAATGAAAGCAAATGTACCAATAATTTTAATAGGAGAAACTGGTTGTGGTAAAACTTCAATGGTAAGATATTTAATTGAATATATTAAAAAAGAAAAATTAAGAATTTTAAATGTTCATGCTGGAATAACTGATAAATATATTATTGATTTTATAAATGAATCAATTGAAGAAACTGAAAAAAATGAAAATAAAAATGTTTGGATTTTTTTTGATGAAATTAATACTTGTAATTATTTAGATTTATTAAGTGAAATATTTTGTGAACATCAAATGAAAGGAAAAATTCTTCCTAAAAATTTATTATTTATTGCTGCTTGTAATCCTTATATAAAAAATTCAAATAATTTATTTATTAAAGTAGGAATAAATTTAGATAAATTTTATTCAAGAAGAACTTTAATATATCAAGTCAATAAATTACCAAAAAGATTTGATAAATTTATTTGGGAATATGGAAAATTAACAGATATAGAAGCAATAAAATATATTTTGAGTATGTTAAAAAAATTAGATTTTCAAGATAAACAAAATTTAGATTTAGAAAAAATTACTAATTTACTTTTTCAATCTCATAAATTTATAAATCAAAATCAACCAGAATATAGAATTAGTTTAAGAGATATTCATAGATTTAAACAAATTTATTTATTCTTTGTTGATTTTTTTAATGAGATTGTTGGAATTAAAGAAGATTTTAAAAAAACTCAAAGTGTAATTTTTTCTCTTTATATGAATTATTATATAAAATTATCAACAAATATTTTAAGAAAAAAATATTTTGAATTAATAAACTCATCTTTAGATTTGAATGAAAATTTAGAAGAATTAATAGAAAGTTTTAAAGAGTTAATAATAAGTAATTTAAATATTCCATATTTTTATGCAAAAAACACAGCATTAATTGAAAATATATTTTGTATTTTTTTTTCAATAATAATGAAAATTCCTTTAATAATATGTGGAAAACCAGGAAATAGTAAAACATTAAGTGTTCAATTAATAGTAGAAAATTTTAAAGGTCAAAATTCAAATATTACATTCCTAAAAAATTATCCTAAATTAATACCAATATATTATCAAGGAAGTGAAACAAGTACTTCAGAAGGAATAAAAGAATTATTTATTGAAGCAAAAAAGATATATTTAAAAAATAAAAATGAAACAATATTACCAATCATAATATTTGATGAAATTGGATTAGCTGAAATTTCACAAAATAATCCTTTAAAAATATTACATTCATTATTTGATTATGAATTAAATTCACAAATGGGATTTATTGGAATTACAAATTGGGCACTTGATGCAAGTAAATTAAGTAGAGTTTTATATTTAGCAAGACCTGATCCTGATTTAAATGATTTAAATTTAATTGGATTAACGTTATTTTCTTCTTATAATAAAATTTTAAATTCACATTATATTTCAGAAAATATAATTTATGCTTTGAGTAAAAGTTATTATAATTTTCAATATGAAATAAGTAAAGAAGTTAATTATAGGAATTTTTATGGAACAAGAGATTATTATGCTTTAATTAAATTATATATTTTAACTGGAAATAACTATTTATCAATTTATAGAAATTTTGGAGGACTAAAAGGAAAAAATATTAGATTTATGGAAATATTTAATGAGGTTTTAAATGAATTTACTTTTGAATCAATAAAAAATAATAATTTACTTAGGGAAAGTTTAATACAAAAAAGCAATATTGGAATTATTGAATTAATAAATTCAAATTTAAGAGAAAATTTTCCATATATGCCTTTATATGTAAGTCGATATTTATTAATTTTATCAAAAAAAGATTGTAATTCAATATTTATTTTAAATTATTATTCTTATCTATATAAATATAGACTTAAATATTATTATGGAAGTCCATTTAAATCAGATATAGAAAAAGATGATTATAAAAAGTTAATATTAAATAAAATAATTGCTTCAATGGAAAAAGGAGAATGGATATTATTAAAAAATTTAGATTATATTTATGGAGCTTTATATGATTTATTTAATCAGAATTTTTTAATTAAAGGAGATAAAAAATATTGTAGAATTGCTTTAATTGGAAATCAGAATTCACAATATTATGTACATAATAATTTTAGATGTATTATTACTTCAGATCAAAATCCTTCTGATTTACCTCCTCCTTTTTTAAATAGATTTGAAAAACATAAATTAAAATATAAAGCTATTTTAACAAAGGAAATATATGATTTTATTGAAGTTATTGAAAAATGGTGTTTTAAAATATTTAATTTGGGGAATTTAAAACAATCAAAAATTAAAAATTGTAATTTAAGTAATATTTGCTTTTTAGGGTATAATAAAAAAAATTTTTTATATAGTCTAGCTTTGAAATATGCTGGAAAAGAAAGTAGAAATGAAATGTTTAAAAAAGAATTATTGGCTATATCTAATATAAATTTTTTAATTTCTATGGTTATTAAAAAAGAGAATTGTGATAAACAAGAAAAAATTGAATTTGAAAAATATATTGATTTATATAATCGACAATGTCATTATTCAATTAATGATTTTTATAGAGAACATCAAAATAATAAACTTGTAATTATTTATACATATTCAAATATTTTAGAAGAAATTAAAATAGAAGATATACAAGGAACTCATATAAAATCAATTGAAATAAATATGAAATCAATAAAAAGTGAAAAGGAATTTTTATTACTTGTTAATAATTTTTTAGATGATAAAGAAAATCTTATAATGATAATTAAAGTAGAATATAATAAAGAAAATGATAATAATGAATATTTACAAATTAAAATTAATGAAATTTATGGTAAAAAAATTTTTCTAAAATTACCTAAGAATATTTATATAATTAATTATTTAAAAGCAGGACAAGATGATGTTAATATTCAATTTTTAACAAATTGGAAACAAGTTGTTATTGAAAAATTAAATGGATATACATATGAAAATATAAATAATATAATTAATTCAAGTTCTGAAGATATATTTTCAGAATATTATAATCAAAAATTCTTTGTTAAAATTGTTCATAAAATATTATTTGAAGTTAATTTTATATTTGATAAAAATAATCCTTTATTAAAATATCAAATTTCAAATCATATTTCAGATTTTATTTTTCGTTTATCTGAAAAAAATTCAAAACTTTTTGAATTTTTAAATAAAAGAACATTACAATTAATTGGAAAAAGAGAAAAAAATGAATGGAAAGAATTTTTAATTGGAAAAAATCAAAATTTATTTTTTAGAGATTTAAAAGAAATAATTGAAATGTATATTTATGAAATTACTTATCCTATTATAAAAGATTTAATAATTTTAATTGAAAAATATGGAGTATTAGATTCATTTTATAAAAATTATGATTTATTTGTGAAAATTTTTAATTTTAATTGGAATCAAAAGCAAAGAATGAAATTAAAAAATATAAATGAAATAAATTTTATTTCTAATTTAAAATTCCCTTTTTCATCAAAAAATATTGAAGAACTTTTAATTTCATGTAAAAGGTGTTTAGAAAAAATATATATAAATGATTCAATGGTTTTTTATAATCCTAATAATTATACAAATAATTTGAAAGAACAATATAAACAATATTTTGAAGAAATGAAAACACAACTTTTAAAAGGGAATTATTGTTCAAAAAAAGAATTAAATTTAACAAAAAAAGATACTATACGTTATTTAGATGATATTTATACTTTTTATTATTTTAAAGAATTGAAATTTACTATTTTTAATAAATATTTTGTATCTTTAGTTCAAGCAATTATTCAAATTACTTTAAAAGATGCTCATAGAATTGAATATATTTTCTTGATGCTTTATAAAAATCAAAAATTATTTAAATTATTATATGAATTAAATGAAATAAAAAAAGAAAATGATTATAAAACTTTATTTAGTATTATTAAAGATTTAAGGAATCAACAATTTATTAATAAATATAGATATAATGATGATATAAATAGAAATAAATATGAAAATGAAATTTTCAATTTTATTTTAGAAAAATTTATATTAAGATTATTATCTGAAACTATTATAAATGAAGAACAATTTAATAATTTATTAACTGCATTAAATTCTGGATATGTAAATAGTATTTATTATCATCAAATAAAATTTATTTTATTATATAAATTAATGAATAAAAATAAAATTATAAAATATGATAATACAAAATCATTAACTAAAAATGTAATTAAAATAATAAATGAATTTTTAAATAATTCAAAAGAAGATTATGAAAAAGATAATATATTACAATTTTTTAAAGAAGGTTTAATAATTGAAAATATTGATATTGAAATAAAAGCAAAAATTATACAAAAATTATTTAAATTAGGAAATATATATATGGAAATTTCTTCAATATTACCTGAATTCTTTATAAAACAAAAATTAATTAATATTAATATGGATAATTTTAATTCAATTAAAAATAATAATTTTCTTAAACAATTATTTAATTCAATTTGTATTAAAGAAGATATTGCTAGTTTTTTAATATATAATATGTCTTTTTATCTTAAAAATCCAAAAGAAGATGAATATATAAATTATATTGAAAATGAATATAAAAATTTTAAAGATTATTTAGATGAGCTTTTATTAAATCCTGAAGATTATTATAAAATTATATATATTACATTTATTAAACATTATTTAAAAATATTTTCTTTATATTGTAGTAATTTATTAGATGGTAAAATTTTAAATAATGATTATAATGATAATATTTTAAATTTAATAAATAAATATTTAATAAAAAAAGGAGATGATAATTATTTAATTCAAAATATTAAAATTTATATATTAAAAATTATAATATCAAAATTAAGTATAAATCCTTCAGATTTATTAAATTATAATATAGAAGAAAAATGTAAAATAAATTGGATACCAAAAGCACAATTAGAAATTGAAAATAATTCTTTAGGATTAATACCTCATATTAGTTTATTTGATAAATCAAGAAAAGAAATAGAACCAATTTTAGAAAATTTAATTAAAGAACCAAATATAAATAATATTAATATATTTATTGAATTTATTAAAAATAATGAAAATGATTGTTCAATAAAATATTCAATTTTAGAATATTTTATAGTTAATAATTATCTATCATATACAAATATAAAATATAATAAAAGTAAAATATATGAAAATTCAAGAGAATTATTTTCAGATAATAATAATTTAAAATTAAATGAAATAATTAAAAGTATTTATACTGAAAAAGGTTTAATATTTATAAAAAATTTAATATATAATTATGAAAATACAAAAAATGAAAATGAAAAAAATTATTTAATAATAAATGAAAAAAAAAAAAAAAATATTGGATTAATAATAATAATAAATATGATATATTCAATATATTTATCATCAATAAAAGAAAATAATAAATATAAATTTATAAATATATTTTTTTCAAATCCAGAAAAAACATTTAAAGAATTATTTATTCCAGGTAATTCAAATGATTTACAAGATGAACATAGAGAAGAAATAATAGAACAAGTAGAAAATGATTTTCAAAGATTTGGAAGAATTGATGGATTATATGAATGTGAATGTGGATATTTATATTTAATAGGTAATTGTACTAGACCTTATTCAAAACAAAAATGTCCTATTTGTTCTATTGATATTGGTGCAATAAGTAAACATAAATTAGTTCCTACTTCAAGATGTTTAATTAATGTTGATAATAGAAAACAAGTAACTAAAGATAATTTATTAAAAGATTTAAAATCTAAATTAAAAAGAAATAAAGGTTATAATTTACAAAATGAATTAATTAATATTAGAGGAATTAATGAATTTAGTATTTGTTTTTATTCTATTATATTTCATTCTATTTTTATTTTTGATGATATATTATATAATCAAATTTATTTAAAAATTAAATCAAATATTAATAAAGATAATTATTTAAATATTCATATTGAAAATGCATTTAATACTATTAAAAATATTTTAAATGGTGATTTTAATTCATATATTATTATATTAAATTTATTTGAACAATTAATTATTGAAGGTAGTAATGAAAAATATAATTTTAATAGTTATGATGGAAGAAATATATTTGAAAAAAAATTTGAATATAACATT
>JAEEGL011782209.1_pt1 | contig 11523 bp, 9 predicted proteins | sample 9134231 | NCBI WGS metagenome assembly JAEEGL01 (sample SAMN16246548, study PRJNA631951) | gut metagenome | biome: gut microbiome; feature: rumen; material: fiber-attached | host: Bos | place: Iran: Karaj | collected 2018-10 | reverse complement strand
ATACTTCTTATTTCTCTTTCAATTGATGGAGAAATCAATCTCTTATATGAATCAGCAATTGCTGCTAACAATTCATTTTTAAATAATGATTCTCTCTTCTTTGTAATCTTATATGATAAATAGTCTAAATCTCTTTCAGGCTGTAATGTAATAGATACATTAATTACCCCCTCATCCTCAGCTCTATTAATTGCTAAGACTCTATGAGGCTTAATTCTTCCTACATTCTCACTAGAATCATAATAATTAGCATATTTTTCATCTATATCTTCAGCCTTAGCCTTTTTCTTACAAGAAATAGTACCATATTTTAAAGCAGCATCTCTAATATATTTTCTATATTCAGCATTATCTGAAATTCTTTCCGCAACAATATATTTCGCACCAGTAATAGCATCATCATATGTCTTAACCTTATCATTTAAGAATTTATTAACATATTCTTCTTTCGTACCTCTTTGATAAAGCTTAAGCATAATATCAGCTAATCCATCTAATCCAGCCGCTATTGCCTCAGTGGCTTTAGTTTTCTTTTTCTCTTTATAAGGTCTATATAAATCTTCAACCTCAATAAGCTTAGTAGCAGATGTAATTTGATTCTTTAAATCATCAGTTAATAATCCCTTTTCTTCAATTAATCTAATTACATCATTTTTTCTCTTTTCAAGATTTACACCATATTTATATGATTCATCAATCTTTCTTATTTCTTCTTCATCTAAGCCACCTGTTGCCTCTTTTCTATATCTTGCGATAAAGGCTACAGTTTTATCTTCTGAAAGCATTTCAAGTACTGCTAAAACATATTCCTTTTTACAGTTAAGCTCTTTGCTTACCTCATCAATTACATTTTCACTAACAACTAATTCACTCATAAGTATTCCTTTCCTTAGAAAAAATAAGGTCAGTTAGACCTTATTATTCTTCTTCATTTGAAATAAAATTTTGATTCATAAATACAATAGCGTTATTAACCATTGAATTATAAACATCAGCTAAAGTAAATGTAGTTAAATCTAATTCCTTCTTATCTGAATTAGTAAACTTCTTTACAAGACCATCTTCATTAATTAAACCAAAGAAATATGAATTTGATGAATCATCAGTACCACCAAATAATGAATCAGCGAAGATAGTTGAATTATCACCAATTGATGTATCAACTATATATAATACAGCCTTATTATCATCATCTGCAGTTGCATTATAAGCATCAATATTACCTTGTAATACAACTAATTGATTGAATGTCTTATATGCTGTTTCATCATATAAGAATGTAACGCCTTCTTCATCCTTATCCTTACCATCATCAATTGCCTTATCAGCATAGAATGTCTTAAGGTTAGCTGCGAAAACAAAAATATTAGGAATGAATGTATTTTCACCACCATCTACTACGTTATGATGCATTAAAACACCATCGTAAGACATCTTTGTGAATTCAACATTTTTACCTTCATATTCATAAGTTAAATTAGTAGCTTCGCCACCAAAGTAATCCTGAATTTCATTTTCATCAGTCTTAGTTACAAAATAAACAATTAAACCGATTGTTACACCAATAACAATTAGACCTGCAACAATACTACTAAAAATAATCCAAAACTTTTTTGACTTAAAAACACTGTCTTTTGCTTGACCCTTTGTAGCTTTGGAGTTAACTTTTTTTCTCTTAATCTGTGCCATAATTACTCCTCTTATGTTTATAAAATAAACAAACTCGATTTATTTTATCATAAAATAGACTTTTAAACAAGTTTTATAACGTTAAAGTTATAATATGATTTACATTATTTATTCTTATTTTGTCTTTCAATATCCTCTTCAACTAATTCCTTTATTTTTCTAAATCTATGATTCAATCCAGACTTAGTTAAATATGGATCATATTCTTCATGAATAATATCTAAAAGCTCACTTAATGACGCTTCAACATTATCCTTTCTAACCTTCATAACCATCAGTAGCTTATTATCAATTTTAGATAAATCAAAATGATATTCGATATATTGAATATTCTTTAATTGCTCACTAGCAGCACTATTTGTCTTTGATTGATTTGCCAAATCCAAATTGATAGTTCTTTTCGCTGTGGTTTTAATTTCTTTAGTAATAATGATATTTTGGTAATATTCCATTGATTTTGAGGCACCAATCAAATATAGGAATTCACCAATAGCGTCTTTACTTTTAATATAAACAATATAATTGTTCTTTCTTTTTGAGATTCTAGCATTTAAATCGAAATCATTCATTATTTTTTGTAATGCTAAAATTTCTGTATCAGAATTATAAGAAATCTCTAAATGTGATGATTTAGAATTAGGATCGTTTACACTACCTCTAACAAGGAATGCACCTCTTAAGAATGCTTTTTTCTCTTCTTCATCCTTAAAATCCATCATTTCAAAACTTAAAAGATTATAATCTTTAATTATCTTATCCGCACCCTTAGATATTTCACATGTAAATACAACATGATTATCTAATCTTGAAATAGTTCTAGATAATACAGAATAATCTAAATCATACTTTTCTTTAAGGATTTTAATATATCTTCTTATAATTCCCATAGAATTACATGTAAATGATATTCCTAAATTTTTACCTAATATTACCTCACCAGAAAATCTAAGAACACCTAATACTTCTGCATATTCTACATTATAATTATCATTTTCATAATGAAGTAAATCTTCTTTAACATCCTTAGTAAATGACATAATTATTCACCACAAACTTCAGTTAATTGTGACATATTTTTAATTACATAATCTGGTTGATCTTCTAATAATTCTTCTATATTCGAAGAATATAAAACACCACATGCTTTAACATTAGCTGCCTTTGCGGCTTTCATATCACTTAATGTATCACCAACATATAATGTATTTTTAGATTCAAGTTTATTAATTGCCATTAAAATACTTTCTGGATCTGGCTTTGGTTTTTCAAAATCACCTTGACCAATAATGATATCAATGTATTCAGTAATACCAAATAATTCAACTGTATGTTCTACTAAATCCTTCTTCTTAGATGAAACAATACCAAGTTTATAGCCCTTCTTATGTAATATCTTTAATGTTTCTTTAGCACCAGGGAATAGTTTTACATTCTCATCATATCCTGCAACATTATATTCTCTATAATAAGCAATCATTTCATTAATTTCGTCTTCATCGTCACTGTATCTTTTGAATGTTTGATATAAAGTCGGTCCAAAGAATGAATTATATTCCTCATCTGAAATCTCTAAATCAGGTCTAAACTTTTGGAATGTATACTCAAATGATTTAGTAATCCACTCCTGACTATTTAATAATGTACCATCTAAATCAAATAATACTGTATCAAATCTATTATGTTCGATTTTTTCTAAAAGCTCATTATATTTAACTTCCTTTGGAAAAATAACCTTACCCTTAATTGCCTTGCCACCTAATACTCTCTTTAAAACTAGGAATGAAACACCTATAACAATAAAAATTACACTTATCATTATAGAAACAGGAATAGGTCCTGCCATTAAAGGCTCTGATACTCCACTTTTTAATCTTAATGATTCAGTAAAGATTCTAACAATACCATACCATGTTAAATAAATGCCAATCATATCACCAGAATTTAGATATTTCTTATCTTTTCTTCTAATAACTAGCATGAATATAAAGCATGCTAAATTTAGTAATGACTCATATAAGAATACTGGATGTCTATAGGCACCATTAATATACATTTGGTCACCAAAAATCTTTAATACATTCTTATACCAATCGGCAGTAACAGATGGACCATATAATTCTCTATTAAAGAAATTTCCCCATCTACCACAAATTTGGCCAATAAATAAACCTGGAGCTATTATATCTAATGCTCTATATAAAGGTATCTTTTTATATTTACAATAAATAGGGGCCACTATACAGGTCATTAATACACCACCTTGTATAGCTAAACCTGCAAGTCCTATAAATTCACCATTTCTAAATCCTATGATTTCTGCAAATGATTTAAAATCACTGGCATTAAATATTACATACCATAATCTAGCTCCTACAATGGCTAAAGGTAAAATGATAGCTAATCCAATATAAATTGAATCAGATGATATACCTAGTTTTCTACCTTCTCTAAGACCTAAATATACGGCAATAATAACACCTATTAAAATACAAACTGCATACCAAGATATATTTAATCCAAAAAGGGAAAACGTAGGCTGTATATATTCAAACATGTTATTCCCCCTTATTAGATGCTTTTTTATCAACCTTAGAAACGAATTCTTCAGCTGAATTGTGTCCTAAAAGCTTAAGCTTTTCATTCATAGCCGCAGATTCAACTAATAATGAAACTGTACGACCTGGTAATACTGGGATAGTAACCTTAGATATTTCAGTATTAAAATATTTAATCTTTTCATTATCTAATCCTAATCTATCATAATATTTACCTTCGTCCCACTTTTCAAGCTCAACTACTAATCTAATATTTTTTCTTTCTCTATATGAAGAAGCACCAAACATATTAATTACATCAACAATACCAATACCTCTAATTTCCATAAATCTCTTTAGAATATCAGGAGATGTACCAATAAGATTTCCTGGTTCCTTTTCCATAATCATTACTAGATCATCGGCAATTAGCTGATGACCTCTTCTGATTAATTCTAGGGCTGTTTCTGATTTACCGATTCCACTCTTACCAATAATTAGAGTACCCATACCATTAATATCCATTAATGTTCCATGAACAGAAAGCTTTTCAGCGAATTTTTCTTGTAAATATGTATATATTTTAGATGAAGTATTTGTAGTTCTTAAATAGCTTCTTAAAATAGGTACATCATATTTTTCAGCATATTTAATGAATAATTCATCAATCTTTACTCTTTCTGAAAATACGATACATGGTGGATTTAGCTCAAATATCTTTTCAACATTTTTAGCCTTAACATCATCTGATAATGTTTCTAAGAATGAAGCATCCTTACTACCAATTAGTAATACTCTTTTACTTTCAAAAAAGTCAAAGAATCCAGCAAATTCAAGACCTGGTCTTGAAATTTCATCCTCAGTAATTTTATTATCTAAGCCCTTTTCACCAGCAATAAGCTCAAAATTATTATCTTTTTTAAATTTAGCAATAGAAATATACTCTTCCATATTCCCTCCATCATTTTAAAAGTTTTCTTGATACATAAGATGCACATAAATCAGATACTATAACAGTCACAAATAACCATATCATAGGATCATATAATTTAAATACAATTGTATTTATAAGTGCAAATACGAAAAACTTTAATATTATTAATATAATCTTAACTGCAAGATATATTTTATCATATAAAAACCTTAAATAATCAATCGAACCTGTAATAACAAATCCAAGTGCAATTGAAAGTCCTGAAAACATTAGTGGAAAATATCCAGTATTTTGTAAAAATGAGAATGTTATACCAAACATTACTAAAACAAAGAAAAATGATATTGCAAATTCACTAATGTATCTACAAAAATATAATAATACTAATTTAAATGATAATTTCTTTTTAATGAAATCTCCATTTTCAATACCAGCATTAATTATTTCTTTTAAATCTCTTAAGGTATTCTTTTCTTCTTCAGTTAATTTACCTGATTCTATTTGTTCATCAATTTCTTTTAACAAATCCTCAGGATTTCCTTTTTTGTTTTTAGGCTTAGGCATAATATCACCAATCCTTAAATTATTTATTCAATACAGTCCTCAAATACTTTCCTGTATATGAATCTTCACATTTAGCGATGTCTTCAGGAGTACCAGTAGCAACAACCGTACCACCCTTATCTCCACCATCAGGTCCCATATCAATGATATAATCAGCTAATTTAATAACATCTAAGTTGTGTTCAATTATTATTACAGTTGCCCCTGTATCAGCAATTCTATTAATAACCTTCATTAGCTTTTTAATATCATCAGTATGTAAACCAGTTGTTGGTTCATCCATTACATATAATGTCTTATCATTTATTTTTGAATGAAGCTCATATGCTAATTTGACACGTTGAGCCTCACCACCTGATAATTCAGTAGATGATTGACCAAGCTTAATATAGCCAAGTCCTACATCATATATTGTTTGAAGTTTTGATTTAATCTTTGGAATTGAATCAAAGAATTCTAAAGCTTCTTCAACTCTCATATCTAATACGTCAGCGATATTCTTTCCCTTAAATTTAATTTCAAGAGTTTCTGACATATATCTTTTACCCTTACATACCTCACAAGGTACATATACATCTGGCAAGAATTGCATAGAGATTCTCTTTACACCATCTCCACCACAAGCTTCACATCTTCCACCTTTAGAATTAAATGAAAATTTACCTTTATCATAACCCTTTACTTTAGCATCATTTGTTTGAGCAAATAATTCTCTAATATCATCAAATACACCTGTGTATGTTGCAGGGTTTGATCTGGGAGTTCTACCAATAGGCTGTTGAGAAACATGAATTATCTTTTCAAAATCACTAGCACCTTCAATTTTTTCTACTTTACCAGGTACAGTCTTTTTAGATTTATATAGCTTAGACCATAAATTCTTATATAAGACTTCATTTACTAATGATGATTTACCAGAACCAGATACACCAGTAACTACAGTAACAACACCCTTAGGAATTTTTACACTAACCTTTTTAAGATTATTAGCCTCAGCTCCAATAACACTTATATAGCCATTTTTAGCCTTTCTTCTTTCCTTTGGAACTGGAATACTTAAAGTACCATTTAAATATTTACCTGTTAAGCTATTTGGATTCTTCATAACCTCCTCAGGTGTACCTTGGGCAACAACCTCACCGCCATGAACACCAGCTAAAGGTCCAATATCAACTAAATAATCGCAATTTAGCATTGTTTCTTCATCATGTTCAACAACGATTAATGTATTACCTAAATCTCTCATTTCCTTTAGTGTATTTATTAATCTCATATTATCTCTTTGATGAAGACCAATTGATGGTTCATCTAATACATATAATACACCAGTTAATTGAGAACCAATTTGAGTAGCCAATCTAATACGCTGAGATTCACCACCAGATAAAGTATCTGCACTTCTTCCTAATGTTAAATATTCAAGACCAACAGATATTAAGAAATGTAATCTATCTGTTATTTCTTTAATTGCAAGTCTAGCAATTTCTGTTTTTTCTTTAGATAACTTTAAATTCTTAAACCAATCATAAAGCTTATCAATTGGCATATCACATACATCTGCTAGATTCTTATCATTAATGAAAATATTTAAAACTGAATCATTTAATCTCTTTCCATTACAAACCTCACACTTATTTTCAACCATGAAGTTTTCAATCCATTCTCTAATCCAATCAGATTGAGTTTCATTATATCTTCTTTGGAACATTGGAACTATTCCTTCAAAGAAATCCTTTTTATCATGGTTTCTACCAGATGTAGATTTTAATTTATATTCAATTAATTCATTAGAACCATATAATACTATTTTCTTTTTTGAATCAGGTAATTCATTAAAAGGTACATTTAAATCAATCTTATAATGATTACATGTTTGTTCTAAAATTGCCTTACTTAAATTGCCATCTTCTTGATTTTTATAAGGAATAACACATCCATTATTAATCGATTTAGATCCATCAATAATTAAATCAGGTGATATTGACAATTTTTTACCTAAACCATTACATTCAGGGCATGCTCCAAGTGGTGAATTAAATGAGAATAATCTAGGCTCTAAATTAGCAAGTGAATAACCACATTCAGGACATGCAAATTTAGTAGAATAAAATTCTTCCTTATCATCTACATATAAAACACAATATCCATCAGATTCTTTTACTGCAAGCTCAACAGCGTCAAATACTCTTGATCTTACACCTTCTTTTTTTACTAATCTTTCAAGTACAACATAGATATTATGTTTCTTAGTTCTTTCTAACTGAGGAGCATTTTCAATTTCAATCATCTCTCCATCTACTAACGCTCTAACATAGCCAGCCTTTAAATATTTTTCAAATACAGCCTTATGTTCTCCCTTTTGTCTAAACACAACAGGGGCTGTAATATATAATCTTTTGCCATCCTCATGTTCCATTATTCTATCTACAATTTGATCAATTGATAAAGATGAAATAGGAATATGATGAGTAGGACAATATGGAGTACCTACTCTAGCAAATAATACTCTTAAATAATCATGAATCTCAGTAACTGTACCTACAGTAGATCTAGGGTTATGAGACGCACTCTTTTGGTCAATTGAGATTGCAGGTGATAAACCATCGATTGAATCAACATCTGGCTTTTCATTTCCACCAATGAATTGTCTTGCAAAAGATGATAATGATTCAACGAATCTTCTTTGACCTTCTTGATAAATAGTATCAAATGCTAAAGATGATTTACCAGAACCGGATACACCAGTCATTACTATTAACTTATTCTTAGGTAGAGTAATATCAATATTTTTTAAATTGTTTTCTCTAGCACCTTTAACAACTATTTTATCCATAATAAATCCTTCCTAATTTTATAAACCTAATTTCGATAAATCCTTTTCCTTTATATATTTTTTTAGAAAATTATTATTGTTTATAAAATTTATTAATTCTTCTTTCCCATAAAAATAAAATGTCATTGATGGTATGAACCACCACATTTTTTCAACAACTACAAATTCATATAAAAATATAAATCTTTTAGCCCTTATATATTTAATGTCTTCCTTTTTAACACATATTCTAAATGATTTTGAATCATTTGAAATTATATTACCTTCAATTTTTAATTTATCTGCATCATAAAATTTAATAATACAAAACGCAATTAATGATATAAAAATAAATAAAGAAAATAATATGATAAGCATGATGCCAATATTAAAAAATATATCAGATACATCAATATTTCCGCTAATATATTCAAGAGGTAAAAATATTGAATATACAATTATTAAAATTGGTAATATAAAAGCCAGTGTTATAGATAAGCCAAACTTAAACATATAATTTCTTTTTTTCATTATTTTATTTTCTCCAAGAATTCAGCCTCATCCATAATATAAATACCTAATTCCTTGGCCTTATCATATTTAGAGCCAGGATTTTCACCTAATATTAAACAATCTGTCTTTTTACTTACTGATTCACTTAAATTACCACCAAATGATTCAATAAGCTTTTTAGCTTCACTTCTTCCCATTGAAGCTAAAGTTCCTGTTAATACACATTTCTTATTTGTAAAATAATTTTCTTTAATTTCAGTTGATTCAAATTCCATATTTAAGCCTAATTCTCTTAATTGATTAATTAAAGAAATAGATTTTTCATTATGTACATATTCATAAACTGAATTAGCTATAACATCACCGATATCAGGAATATCTACTAATTCTTCTAATTTAGCATTTAAAATACCATCGATATTTTTAAATCTTTTACAAATGATTTTAGATGCCTTAGCACCAACATGTCTAATACCTAAACCAAAGATTAATTGATCCAAATTATTCTTTTTAGAATTTTCAATAGCCTCTAATAAATTATTAATACTCTTTTTACCTAAGCCTGGTAAAACAATTAAGCTTTCATATTGATCTTTTAATCTAAATATTGAAGCTATATCAGTTATAAATCCAGCTTGGAATAATTGTTCACAAAGCTTATCTCCTAACGAATCAATATTATATGCAGGTTTAGATGCAAAATGAATAATCTTATTGATAATCTTATCCTCGCAATAATCATTTAAGCAATAATAATCCGCCTCGCCATCAATTCTTACTAAATCACTTCCACAACAAGGACATTTCTTAATCATCTTAAACTCGATTAAATCATCTCCACGTTCTTCAATAACAGGCTTTACAACCTCAGGAATTACATCTCCTGCCTTATGAATGATTACTGTATCATTAATATGAATATCTTTTTCTTTAATATAATCCTCATTATGTAATGTTGCCTTAGAAATTAAAGAACCTTGAACAAATACAGGCTTAAAGATGGCAACCGGAGTAATAACACCAGTTCTACCAACTTGGAATACGATATCAGTTAATTTTGTTGATACCTCTTCAGGTGGGAATTTATAGGCAATAGCCCACTTAGGATATTTTACTGTCTCACCAATAATATCATGTAAATCCATTTCATTTACTTTAATAACTATACCATCGATATCATATGGAAGGTTTGGTCTTTTTTCGCCCATTTCTTCAATATACTTAATGACATCATCCATAGTATTACAATGAGCATATAATGGATTAACCTTAAAGCCCATTTCTTTCATTTTAATAAGAGCTTCTTCTTGTGTCTTTACACTTTGGTCCAAATTGTAATATAAGAAAGCATCTAGATTTCTTGATGCAGCAACCTTTGAATCTAATTGTCTTACTGAACCTGCGGCTGCATTTCTACAATTAGCAAATAATTCTTCTTCATTTTCTTCACGTTCTAAATTTAATTTAATGAAGCTTTCCCTTGGCATAAAGATTTCACCTCTAACCTCTAGTGTTAAAGGCTTAGAAAGCTTTAAAGGGATACTTTTAATAGTTTTTACATTATGAGTAATGTTTTCACCAACTGAACCATTACCTCTTGTAGCACCTAATCTTAAAACGCCATTTTCATATCTTAAAGATACTGAAAGACCATCAATTTTAAGCTCACATAAATATGTAGCATTTGGAGCCACCTGCTTAACTCTCTTATCAAAATCCTTTAATTCATCATATGAAAAAGCATCAGCTAAACTCATCATCTTATTAGGGTGAACTACCTTTTCAAATTTTGATAAGACCTCACCACCAATTCTATTAGTAGGTGAATCAGGTGTTTTTAATTCTGGATTTTTATTTTCTAAATCAATTAATTCAGCCATTAATCTATCATATTCATAATCCTCCATTTTAGGATTATCATTAACATAATAATCAATGCTTGCTTGATTTAATATTTCTTTTAATTCTTCAATTCTATTCTTAGCATCCATCTTAAAATTCTCCATGAAAAAAATTCATTAAGATTATATCATAAAAACTAATGTTTTTATAGTAAAAAAAAGTGGCATTTCACAAATGCCACCTAGTCTTCATCATTATTCTTCTTTTTCTTATTCTCTTGTATTTTAAAAAGTATCGCTACAACTAAGCATCCTATAGTTGGTATAGACCAAATTACAATTCTTGCAATAATTTGCTTCTCAAGTGGAGTTTCACCCTCAACATAATTAAGCCATGCTAAAAGTGTAAATATTACACCTGCAATAAAAAACATTATACAAGCTAAAAACATTAAATTAGATCTTTTCATTTTTAGATACCTCAATAAGAATTATACAACGAATAATTCTCATTTTAAAGAAAAAGAAAAAGCTGCATAAGCAGCAATTCTATTAGTTAGAATACTTTTCGATTAACTTCTCGATTTTCTTCTTAATATCAAATGAAGCATAATCCTCATCTTCACCAATTAACTT
>JAEEGL011592699.1_pt1 | contig 11523 bp, 2 predicted proteins | sample 9134231 | NCBI WGS metagenome assembly JAEEGL01 (sample SAMN16246548, study PRJNA631951) | gut metagenome | biome: gut microbiome; feature: rumen; material: fiber-attached | host: Bos | place: Iran: Karaj | collected 2018-10 | reverse complement strand
GCCTAACAGGTGGCATTAATTTCTACTTTCGTAGATATTTGGACCCATGAAAAACAGATCATGCCTAACAGGTGGCATTAATTTCTACTTTCGTAGATCCACTTCGACGCCTGGTCCGGAGCTGGCCTAACAGGTGGCATTAATTTCTACTTTCGTAGATCGGTCCCTTGACTTTTTCGCTCATGGCCTAACAGGTGGCATTAATTTCTACTTTCGTAGATTACAAGTTCTAGCGTTCAAATGCCAGAGCCTAACAGGTGGCATTAATTTCTACTTTCGTAGATTCGACGATCTTCGCGGAGACGCGGGCAGGCCTAACAGGTGGCATTAATTTCTACTTTCGTAGATGGCAGCGTGGCGGATCTTCTGGACAATGCCTAACAGGTGGCATTAATTTCTACTTTCGTAGATAAACTTGTCATAAGCTTTGATCCTCGCCTAACAGGTGGCATTAATTTCTACTTTCGTAGATGTCATAAATCCATAAATCCATTTAATGCCTAACAGGTGGCATTAATTTCTACTTTCGTAGATATTTGCCTGATCGCCTATGACACCGTTGCCTAACAGGTGGCATTAATTTCTACTTTCGTAGATACCCACGCGTCCCCATACATGGTGAGCGGCCTAACAGGTGGCATTAATTTCTACTTTCGTAGATTTATCCATGACATTCCCCTTTGTTTGCCTAACAGGTGGCATTAATTTCTACTTTCGTAGATCTCCTGCGTCTCATTCATCAACATCTGCCTAACAGGTGGCATTAATTTCTACTTTCGTAGATTTTTTACGCCTCAGTTTATGCGATAGAGCCTAACAGGTGGCATTAATTTCTACTTTCGTAGATAGCAGTGTCAGGTTGTGAGAGGAAAGCCTAACAGGTGGCATTAATTTCTACTTTCGTAGATGGCAACGCACCATTCCTCAATGCCCGCGTGCCTAACAGGTGGCATTAATTTCTACTTTCGTAGATTTGATGCGGGCATCGATGATCATTCCAGCCTAACAGGTGGCATTAATTTCTACTTTCGTAGATCATGATCCGCTCCTTCAGCTGTCCAGATGCCTAACAGGTGGCATTAATTTCTACTTTCGTAGATAAAAGCATTCGTTCAGCCGCTGAAATGGCCTAACAGGTGGCATTAATTTCTACTTTCGTAGATCAGATAAGTCCGCCGCGCAGACGGAAAGCCTAACAGGTGGCATTAATTTCTACTTTCGTAGATGTGTGTTGTGTATTGGTTGATTTGGTTGCCTAACAGGTGGCATTAATTTCTACTTTCGTAGATTCTTTTCCTCCATTATTTTTTCCTTGGGGCCTAACAGGTGGCATTAATTTCTACTTTCGTAGATAGAGGGTGATTTGTCTGGATGCCATTGCCTAACAGGTGGCATTAATTTCTACTTTCGTAGATCTCTTTATAGCGTTTATAATCTTGTGCCTAACAGGTGGCATTAATTTCTACTTTCGTAGATCCGAGAGACGAATTTTCACACATATCCGCCTAACAGGTGGCATTAATTTCTACTTTCGTAGATTCCTCGCCTTCGATGACGGCCAATGGCCTAACAGGTGGCATTAATTTCTACTTTCGTAGATGATCCGCCGATGATGTCGCTTGGTTGCCTAACAGGTGGCATTAATTTCTACTTTCGTAGATCCAGGCTAAAGCCGCTTTGCTGAAGGCGCCTAACAGGTGGCATTAATTTCTACTTTCGTAGATGTCTGCTCTCCCTTCAGCGGATCGATGCCTAACAGGTGGCATTAATTTCTACTTTCGTAGATCTTTCTGGGCTTTCGTCTGGGCGGGGTGCCTAACAGGTGGCATTAATTTCTACTTTCGTAGATAATTCCATGTCACGAACCGTCAGCGTGCCTAACAGGTGGCATTAATTTCTACTTTCGTAGATTTGACAATGGCAAGCGGCGGCGGCACTGCCTAACAGGTGGCATTAATTTCTACTTTCGTAGATCTGGATGAAGACATCATCTGGAAGGGTAGCCTAACAGGTGGCATTAATTTCTACTTTCGTAGATCCTTGACTTCATCGCCGTGCGTTGCCGGCCTAACAGGTGGCATTAATTTCTACTTTCGTAGATCAACTATGTCGAACGCAAGGAAAACGGCCTAACAGGTGGCATTAATTTCTACTTTCGTAGATTTTGGTATTGAATGAGAAAAAGGATAGCCTAACAGGTGGCATTAATTTCTACTTTCGTAGATACGTAATTGCCTAGAGGATTTGCGCGCCTAACAGGTGGCATTAATTTCTACTTTCGTAGATATCCTTTTCCCTCTCGATGTCCCTTAGCCTAACAGGTGGCATTAATTTCTACTTTCGTAGATAGCTGATTCCTTTTCCTCGCCTTTCTTGCCTAACAGGTGGCATTAATTTCTACTTTCGTAGATATTTAGCGTGATATTCTATACCACTAGCCTAACAGGTGGCATTAATTTCTACTTTCGTAGATGAAAGGGCTTCCGTCATGGCGTAAACGCCTAACAGGTGGCATTAATTTCTACTTTCGTAGATTGATCGGTTTCGTTTAGTTAAATCAAGCCTAACAGGTGGCATTAATTTCTACTTTCGTAGATTCCAAGCCCTTTCTCCCTCTCTGAGTGCCTAACTGGTGGCATTAATTTCTACTTTCGTAGATTGATTATGAGGTCCAGCTTTGCGGGGCCTAACAGGTGGCATTAATTTCTACTTTCGTAGATACTACATCCTCAAAGAATGGCTTATACTATCGCCTAACAGGTGGCATTAATTTCTACTTTCGTAGATATTGTCCTTTTGCCGATGTTGCGGCGGCCTAACAGGTGGCATTAATTTCTACTTTCGTAGATATGCGTCCTGCGCCGATGACATTCAGCGCCTAACAGGTGGCATTAATTTCTACTTTCGTAGATAATTGGTCGGCTGTACATCCACGGAAGCCTAACAGGTGGCATTAATTTCTACTTTCGTAGATCCTTGTACCGCCACACCTTCCGTGCGCCTAACAGGTGGCATTAATTTCTACTTTCGTAGATAACCAAAAATCAAGCCGTTTCCGTTTCGCCTAACAGGTGGCATTAATTTCTACTTTCGTAGATATGTCCGTGCCTTCTACGGCCTGCGACGCCTAACAGGTGGCATTAATTTCTACTTTCGTAGATTATTACTGGTTGAATTAATGAGTCTGGGCCTAACAGGTGGCATTAATTTCTACTTTCGTAGATAGCACTTCAAAACGCGTGAAGACAGGCCTAACAGGTGGCATTAATTTCTACTTTCGTAGATGCGTATTGCCGCCGCCTGTCTTCCAGCCTAACAGGTGGCATTAATTTCTACTTTCGTAGATCGCTTTAATATCCCCTATCCCCTCAGCCTAACAGGTGGCATTAATTTCTACTTTCGTAGATAGAAATCGCATGATGAGCCAGCTGGATGCCTAACAGGTGGCATTAATTTCTACTTTCGTAGATAAATATTGATCCTACCACCCAAAAACAAGCCTAACAGGTGGCATTAATTTCTACTTTCGTAGATCGAAAGGCCGCGACGTGTCCGACGTGGCCTAACAGGTGGCATTAATTTCTACTTTCGTAGATTTTCAGAGGCGTCCATTTTCCTTTAGGCCTAACAGGTGGCATTAATTTCTACTTTCGTAGATATCCACCTTGACCGTTTAAGCTTGTAGCCTAACAGGTGGCATTAATTTCTACTTTCGTAGATTCTTGGTTAATGCCGATTCCTTTCTGTGCCTAACAGGTGGCATTAATTTCTACTTTCGTAGATATCCAGCTTGAAGTTGTTGCACTCAAGCCTAACAGGTGGCATTAATTTCTACTTTCGTAGATTTCTTGTTTCTTTTCCTTTATTAATGGCCTAACAGGTGGCATTAATTTCTACTTTCGTAGATAACCATGGGCGAACTTCTGCCATTATTCCGCCTAACAGGTGGCATTAATTTCTACTTTCGTAGATTGTCTGTTTCTTACCTCTTGAATCCAGCCTAACAGGTGGCATTAATTTCTACTTTCGTAGATAACGCGTCTTGGGGCATTGGCTCGCCGCCTAACAGGTGGCATTAATTTCTACTTTCGTAGATGTAAATAACGTTCATCCCAAGACGCAACGCCTAACAGGTGGCATTAATTTCTACTTTCGTAGATACTCGCATACGCCGCAGCCTTTCCGCGGCCTAACAGGTGGCATTAATTTCTACTTTCGTAGATAAAATCGGCAGGGCTGATCATCGTGATCGCCTAACAGGTGGCATTAATTTCTACTTTCGTAGATGCTGTGCGTCTGCTCCGGCCAGACGATGCCTAACAGGTGGCATTAATTTCTACTTTCGTAGATGTAAGCGTCCGTCGTCCTTCCTGGCGGGTGCGCCTAACAGGTGGCATTAATTTCTACTTTCGTAGATTAAATGGCAGGATTCACAGGGCCGTGGCTGCCTAACAGGTGGCATTAATTTCTACTTTCGTAGATGCAGGATTCTCCGATGGGTATCTTGCGCCTAACAGGTGGCATTAATTTCTACTTTCGTAGATGTGCGTTTTGTTTTGCCGTTGCTTTCTTGCCTAACAGGTGGCATTAATTTCTACTTTCGTAGATCGAAAGGCGCATTAGTTGGCTTTTCGGCCTAACAGGTGGCATTAATTTCTACTTTCGTAGATCGATTCCATTCTTCCAAGTCCTGAATGCCTAACAGGTGGCATTAATTTCTACTTTCGTAGATACAATAAGTGAACTACCCCTCAGCCAAGCCTAACAGGTGGCATTAATTTCTACTTTCGTAGATAACAGTCTCACCCTCTCCCTTGCCTGCCTAACAGGTGGCATTAATTTCTACTTTCGTAGATAACGTTTCCGCCATTCTTCTTCAGGACGCCTAACAGGTGGCATTAATTTCTACTTTCGTAGATAATTCGTCAATGTCTTTTCTTGCCGGCCTAACAGGTGGCATTAATTTCTACTTTCGTAGATGGCAACAATTCCGGCGAGATCATCGCTGGCCTAACAGGTGGCATTAATTTCTACTTTCGTAGATATATGCTGCTAACTCAATCGATGTTGCCTAACAGGTGGCATTAATTTCTACTTTCGTAGATACAAGAAACCGAACACGCCGACTTAGCCTAACAGGTGGCATTAATTTCTACTTTCGTAGATTCAAGGTGGAGTTTACGGGAAAAAATTGCCTAACAGGTGGCATTAATTTCTACTTTCGTAGATAATACGTGTTTAGTTATTGCCTTATGGCCTAACAGGTGGCATTAATTTCTACTTTCGTAGATTTTAACACCATACTACCTGTATGGCAGCCTAACAGGTGGCATTAATTTCTACTTTCGTAGATACATGGGAGGAGACATCCATCGCCGCGCCTAACAGGTGGCATTAATTTCTACTTTCGTAGATTCCTATCCATGGCGTCCGGATTGAGGCCTAACAGGTGGCATTAATTTCTACTTTCGTAGATTATAATGTTCTCTGTCTTCCTTCCATCGCCTAACAGGTGGCATTAATTTCTACTTTCGTAGATACGCGAAAGGATTTACTAGGCAAGCAATGCCTAACAGGTGGCATTAATTTCTACTTTCGTAGATCGTACGGCTTGTTGGTTCTTTCGTTGCCTAACAGGTGGCATTAATTTCTACTTTCGTAGATATTCCGGTGGTGGGCTTGCCCGTCTTGCCTAACAGGTGGCATTAATTTCTACTTTCGTAGATACGGCCTGGGGAGCTTCCTGTCTCATGCCTAACAGGTGGCATTAATTTCTACTTTCGTAGATTCCGTTCACGGGTCTGTGGCGGCTTGGCCTAACAGGTGGCATTAATTTCTACTTTCGTAGATGCGGCGATCTTCTTGACCTTGCGGTCGGCCTAACAGGTGGCATTAATTTCTACTTTCGTAGATAAGAGTTCACGGGTTTATGTCTCACTTGCCTAACAGGTGGCATTAATTTCTACTTTCGTAGATCTTGCAAAACTTTCACACTCAACGGCAGCCTAACAGGTGGCATTAATTTCTACTTTCGTAGATTCCGCGATCTCGCCAACCACTTCCTCGCCTAACAGGTGACATTAATTTCTACTTTCGTAGATGTGTGTTCTGCGCTTCATTCGCCAGAGCCTAACAGGTGGCATTAATTTCTACTTTCGTAGATGCTCCAGCTCTATCGGCTCCAGCGGCGCCTAACAGGTAGCATTAATTTCTACTTTCGTAGATTTCAGGACAGCCGTCACGCCCGTCCTGGAGCCTAACAGGTGGCATTAATTTCTACTTTCGTAGATACGATTCGCGCCAGCCGCCGAAACCGCAGCCTAACAGGTGGCATTAATTTCTACTTTCGTAGATAGTCAACCATGCAAGCCAACTTAAAGCCTAACAGGTGGCATTAATTTCTACTTTCGTAGATAGTGTTCCTTTTGGGTTACTGGTTGCGGCCTAACAGGTGGCATTAATTTCTACTTTCGTAGATTGATAGGCAAGCCACTCAAGATACTTCTGCCTAACAGGTGGCATTAATTTCTACTTTCGTAGATGTCTTGACGCCCATCTCCATGGTCGGAGCCTAACAGGTGGCATTAATTTCTACTTTCGTAGATATCTGCTGTTGAAGATCATTCCGAATGCCTAACAGGTGGCATTAATTTCTACTTTCGTAGATCGTTGACCTGTCTAATGTCGTCGCGGCCTAACAGGTGGCATTAATTTCTACTTTCGTAGATATGTTGTGTAATTCCTCTAGTTTTTTGCCTAACAGGTGGCATTAATTTCTACTTTCGTAGATTAAAAGCAACTTTCGCCCATCCCAAGCCTAACAGGTGGCATTAATTTCTACTTTCGTAGATTTCAGTGGCACAAGTTGGAGCGGCAGCCTAACAGGTGGCATTAATTTCTACTTTCGTAGATATTTCGCTTCCATGGGCGGCGAAACGCCTAACAGGTGGCATTAATTTCTACTTTCGTAGATAATAGCCCGCCCATGCCGTCTCCGTGTGCCTAACAGGTGGCATTAATTTCTACTTTCGTAGATTTACTCGGCGAGTCTATCCCGCCAGTGCCTAACAGGTGGCATTAATTTCTACTTTCGTAGATTCCATGATGCGGTTCTCCTCTTTTAAGCCTAAAAGGTGGCATTAATTTCTACTTTCGTAGATATTGCTCGCTGTCCTCCTGATGCTGGCCTAACAGGTGGCATTAATTTCTACTTTCGTAGATTTGGAAACACATCGCCACAATTATGGCATGCCTAACAGGTGGCATTAATTTCTACTTTCGTAGATATAATTCCGTTTCTCCTTTTTGTGTGCCTAACAGGTGGCATTAATTTCTACTTTCGTAGATTTGTGTTTGATTGGTGATGAATCATAGCCTAACAGGTGGCATTAATTTCTACTTTCGTAGATATAATGTGGACGGCAACAAACTTTTCGCGCCTAACAGGTGGCATTAATTTCTACTTTCGTAGATTATCTGGTGTTGACAGCTTCCCAATGCCTAACAGGTGGCATTAATTTCTACTTTCGTAGATGCAATGATTACGAAGGATGCCGCAAGGCCTAACAGGTGGCATTAATTTCTACTTTCGTAGATGGCGCGTGTAAATGGTTCGCCTTGTAGCCTAACAGGTGGCATTAATTTCTACTTTCGTAGATGTGGACGCCTTATGGCAATCCCCACCTCGCCTAACAGGTGGCATTAATTTCTACTTTCGTAGATTGTAATCCATACAGCTAAAATCAATCAAGCCTAACAGGTGGCATTAATTTCTACTTTCGTAGATTGACGAGCGAAGGCGAGTGGCTGATGCCTAACAGGTGGCATTAATTTCTACTTTCGTAGATAACCAGGGACGAACTTCTGCCATTATTGCCTAACAGGTGGCATTAATTTCTACTTTCGTAGATAGCGGTCTCCGCGCCGTCTTTGGCCGCCTAACAGGTGGCATTAATTTCTACTTTCGTAGATAATTCCTTTGATGGTTTCGACTTTTTGCCTAACAGGTGGCATTAATTTCTACTTTCGTAGATGGATTGGAAAGCCGTGAAAGCGAATGGCCTAACAGGTGGCATTAATTTCTACTTTCGTAGATCAGAGCTGGCGTATTCGCGACGCATTGCCTAACAGGTGGCATTAATTTCTACTTTCGTAGATCCATGGACCGGCTGACATGCCATCTGCAGCCTAACAGGTGGCATTAATTTCTACTTTCGTAGATTAACGGAGGTTTAATAGTGTACGTCAAGCCTAACAGGTGGCATTAATTTCTACTTTCGTAGATCAGACGCTCATCCCGCAGATGAAGCCGCCTAACAGGTGGCATTAATTTCTACTTTCGTAGATTGACCGTGTGCAGAATTCTGTCTCAGCGGCCTAACAGGTGGCATTAATTTCTACTTTCGTAGATTATGAATGTTCTTGACTCCTTGCCTAGCCTAACAGGTGGCATTAATTTCTACTTTCGTAGATCCTTCTTCCTGCGTCGGCTGTTCGTCCTGCCTAACAGGTGGCATTAATTTCTACTTTCGTAGATACTTGTTGTTTACTCGCCCGCCGACCTGCCTAACAGGTGGCATTAATTTCTACTTTCGTAGATAGTTCATGCTTCATTATCGTCGAACTGCCTAACAGGTGGCATTAATTTCTACTTTCGTAGATCGTAATCTACCGAGAGCGAAACGACAACAAAATATCTGGCATAATTTTCTATTTTCGTAGATTCAGTAATTATGGAAATTATGATCAGCCTAATAGGTGTCTTTATTATCTTTGTAGATGGAATCAACATTTCATGTCTTCCCATTACGGTGTTATATGCCAGGGAATCATCGCCCAAACGCAATTTTCACTACAATCATTTGATTTATACAAGAAAATCATTTGAATTATCATTTTCATGACGTAAATTGATGATTGTCTTGTATGTTTGTAATCAAATGAATAGGATTATCATTTATGAAAGCCAAGATGAAGAAAGAGAATTTGCATAGCAGAGTGCCAATAACCAATGAGATTCTGGAGGCATTGAAAGCAAAACGCGAAAAGATGCATTACTCGTACAATGATGTCGCAGAACTTCTTGGAGTCCATTGGAGTACATATCGCAAATGGGAACTCCAAGAAACGACACACTACTCGGGATTGATGGAGCAAAGAATAAAATCTTATCTGAATGGTGATCTGCCTGTTCATGACAATGTAGCCGACATGGCAGCTTTGGAAAAACTCATCAATCGCCAGAAATCCCTCTTCAGGCTACTTGTCGATGATTATAAACTGCAAATGAAGTTTTTCTCCGATATGGAGAAACTGCTCGACAAAACTCTGGACAAGTATTCATCAATCCATCAATCAAAGCAGAAGAAAAAATAGCCTATCTATCGAAACGGCAATCATTCTGGCGATTTGGCCGGCCTTAAAAACACAAAAAAAATCAGCCGCCTGACGGCGGCATTCATTCGTCGCATTCCGCCTTATCGGATGACAGGCCGACGGCGCTCCGCGCGGTATTGCTTCGCGACGATGCAACGCCTTTTGAACGAAAATACCATGGGTTGTACGACGGCTGTGATCCTGCCACCACCACGCGGTTCTATCGTTAATATCGTATTTTCCGTGGGTTACGTGCGCTTTGCGCACTTCATCCACAGCTGGGTTCCTTTCGCCGCTATGCGGCTTAGCCACGCCCTGCGGGCACTTTTTCAATTAACAATGAACAATTAACAATGAACAATTGAGTGCTGCCTACAGGCGGATATACAATGAATTTTGTTTATTTTTTCTCAGCCGCCGGTTTCAGCGATCCTGCGAAGGCCTGCAGATAGACAGAAACCATTATTTTTCCAATTTACTTATTTCATGTATGATATGCTGTCTTTCAATTTGCAGTTTTCTCAATTCTTGCCCCGCATTATCGGCATCACTTCTTAATTTTTCTTTCAAAGCCTTTTGCTGAGCGGAAATTCGCCGCGTAGAATCAGAATCCGTCGTTTCGAAAACAGGCGTCATAGGAACCGTTCGTGTGGCCGTTCTGTGCCGTGAATCAGCGGCGGCGATCTTCGAATCCAGTTGTTTTTTACGCTGTTTCAATTCACTTAATTTTCTTTCACGTGCCCTTCTGGCAGCCGCTTCAGCCTCTTCACGAGCTTTTTCCTCTTCATCTGGCCGAGCGGATTTTACCATGTGATCCACAAGCTCACCAATTTTTTTCCCGCCAAATTCACTGACGGAATCAAGCGGGTCTTTTACAAATGAACTTGCATCCGTTTTCGATTCTTCCTCTGGCCTTGCGGCTTTTATCATGGATTCAGTAAACTCGTGAATCGCATTCCCCCCGATTTTACTCACGGTATCAAGACCATCTTTTATAACCAACTCTTCGCTCTCATCTGTTTCGAGAAACGCATCTTGTGCATCTTTAATAGTTCTGTTATAAAAAAGCCATATACATACAATGGCAATGCCAAAAACAAGATATGCAATACCTAATATAATACAAAGTATTGTAGATCTTGAAGATTTCTTCTTTTTATTTCTTAATTCATAAGACATAAAATACCTATAAGGTAAGAAACGCCATAAAATGGCGTTTCTTGCACATGCTTTTAGAAAAATCCCCCTAAAAATCAATCAGCCGCTGCTTTCTCCGCCGGTTTGGCCGCTTCCACAGGTTTCGCAGCTGGCTTGGGCTCTTCCGCAGGCTTCGGCGGTTCTGCTGGTTTCGCGAATTTGGCGACCTTGCTATAGATGGTCTTGCCGCGGTTGCCGTAAGCGTCCAGCGGCGTGATGGCGAAACGGATATTCTCTTCGAGCGGGATTTCCGTGTAGGTAAACATGCAGGAGGCTGTCTTGTCGCGTTTCGCCAACGGCATGAAGTACTTAGGCGCAAAAATACGACGCGTCCATTTGCGCGGCTGCACATCGTAAATCGGCTTGCCGATGGCTTCGTGGTCGCTATGATCATCGCCGATTTCCGCTTTGATTTCATAGTCGAACGCCATGCTGCCGCTGAAAGCCGCCGGGAATGTGATCGCGACATGCGCAGGCAACTTGCCGGCCGGATTCTCTTTGATGACAATCTGCTCGGCGGCGTCTTCCGCGAACGCAGGCAACGTCTGTCTGAGTATTTGCGCACGATGAGCCCTTGCATAGGGCTTCTTCTCACCGAGCGGCAACGGTAGTGTCCAATCTGCACCAAGCGAATCGTCGTAGGCGAACGAACGGCGTTTGATGTTGATATGGTCGTCGTAAATGGACAGCAACATGCCATGCTGATCATTGCTGCCGACAAACGGATGCTTGATAGCGCATGGTCCGAAATTATAGGAGTTTACGCGGCCGGACCGATGGCCGATGTAGCGCAAAGAAGACGTGCCGATGGATGTGAAGCTGTCTTGCCAGATGCACGCTTCGTCACTCAGCGGATTGTGGGAATGGCCCGTGAAGACAATCGCGTTCGGAAATTCCATGAACGTCTTCGTGGAGGCGCCGTTGTCGTGGCCCCAAACCCACGGCCCATGG
>JAEEGL016459339.1_pt1 | contig 11524 bp, 5 predicted proteins | sample 9134231 | NCBI WGS metagenome assembly JAEEGL01 (sample SAMN16246548, study PRJNA631951) | gut metagenome | biome: gut microbiome; feature: rumen; material: fiber-attached | host: Bos | place: Iran: Karaj | collected 2018-10 | reverse complement strand
GTGAATGAATGTATTTAACTTTTACTTCCGTAACCGGAAAAATATAACCGCTTTTTTCCATGTCGAGATAGTTGTAGCCAATTTTGTCTAAAAGTGCACATCTTGCCCGCTCAAAATAATTCACGTAGTTTCCGTGCCATACAATGCGCATCGAATCAACTTCAAAAAAATCAATTTTAAATTCTATTTCTTCGCTGAGATATTTTTCCATTTTTTGCTCCATAAATTAAAAACAGTACTTTGTGTTAAATTGCCGCAGCTGCCATTAAGTTACGATTTTATTTCACATCCATTTTGAAAACTCCGTCCCAGTCTTTTGCAGGCGGATTGTTCTTAAAGTGAAATACCCTGTCCAGGAAAACAATCGACGGCATATCGTTGTACTTTTGTGCACATTCCTTAAAGAATTTTTCGCTTTCTGCCCAGTTTTGCTTTCGGTACAAAGCCAGTCCCTTTTCAAAAAGATTTTTGATATCGTATAGCTTGTCAGTTCCTCGAACCGTAGTCTGAAGGATTTCATAAATTCTTACAGGCTCTGTCTTTCCTTTTACTGTTATAAAATCCAGTTCGCGACAGATGAACGAATCTTTAAGTTTTGAATATACTGTTTCCGTGATTATTGATTTTGAACCGTAAGCCTTGTTTGCGCTTTCAAGACGTGCTGCAAGATTTACAGTGTCGCCGATTGAAGTAAAGTCTTTTCGAGTGCGGGAACCAACGGAACCGAAGACAACTTTTCCTGAGTTGATGCCAATTCCGATTGAAATATAAGTTGAGCCGTCCACAGTTGCAAGTTCCTGCTGCTCCCTCATCGCCTGACGGATTTCCATTGCAGCTTTGCATGCGTTGTATTCTTTTTTTGGACCAGAGAAGAAAGCCATCATCTCATCGCCGACAAATTTGTCGATGTCACCACCATTGTTCAAAATGATTTCTGTTTCGATGTCGAGGTAGTGATTGAGGATTTCTACAACTTTTTTAGGAGACATTCCCTCACAAATTGAAGTGAATCCGCGGATGTCAGTAAAAAGGAAACACAAGTCTCGAGAAGTCGTGCTACGCTTGCTGTCTTTTTCTGCGTGCTGCAATGTTGAGAATGAAATATAAGGCACAATTCCCTTTATGAGCGAGAACATGTTGTCAATTTCGCCAGATAAGTCTTTTATTTCATCGCGTGTCTTTATCGTATCACTGTACTGAATCTCTTCCGGAACGATTTTGGCACTTCCTGAAAGCATCTCAGAAATTCCTGCCGAAGTTTTTCGAACGTTCGCACGGAGATAAATCAACGGATTTACGATTACATCCGCCATAAAAATAACGAACAAAATGGAAATATATAGAAAGATTATGCTGAACGCAAATACAAATACTTTGGTCTGGAAGTATTGTTTCATCAAAACTTCCTGCCTGTAAGTTACAATGGAAAATCCGACAAGTTTGTGTCCTGCCTTGCGCGTCAATGTTACAGGATAGATATATTTGCATGTTCTGTTTACCTTATCGTAAACAGGTTCCTTTCTGAATGAGCCGTTCTGATAGCGGCGGATAAAATCATGAGCCTGCTCGCCAGTGAGTTTTTTTTCTGATTCATCAACTTTGGAAGCCCTGCCGGTCGTGTATGCAAAAACGTCAAAATCCGGGAATTCTGTTGAAGAATCGATAGTCTCAAGGAAAATCTGCTCGTTTTTGCTGGAAATTATGATGTCGATTCTTTCGTAAGGAGAAGCTGCGATTGCATTGGTTTTTTTCTGCGATTCAAAGTAGTTTACGATTTTCTCGTATTTTCCTTCGGCTGATTCATAAACAGCTGCCGTCTGCTCAGACTGAGTTCTTCCGACATCGCTGACAGCCTCCGTTATCATTTTTTTGTAGCCGCCTAGAATCAAAATTACAAATGTAGTGAGCACTACGGCAAGAGTTCCAATTACGGAAGCGAAAAATTTTGTCTTGATTGAAACTTTGCTTTTCTTGAGGTCGTTTTCCTTTAAGATTTTGTAATCCTTGTATTCAGGTTTTGATATCCTCAGGTAAATTAATGTATAAATCGACATGCAGATATGAGCGACAAAGGCAACACCGAAAGCAACATAAATGTACCACGGAAGCACAAGGAACCAGGAGCGGCAGTTTGCCTCAAGAATCAGACATACTACAAAACATGCCAGATAAATCGTAAGGCTTACATAGCTTAGGAAATACAATGGTCTGGAAAGTTTTTCTTTTATAAAAATAGACAGCAACGTAAAAAGCGCGGTAAAAGGGATCAGATAAATCGCAAAGAAAAAATACTTGAAAAAAACAACATCGTTAAATAAATCTGATGTAAGCGGAAGTGAATAAGGAAAAATAAAGTTGACTGCGTTTTCTGTATTATACAAGTCAATTGATTTTATAGATAAAGGCGCAACGAACAATCCAGCAAATATTGCGGCCGAAAGAAGTTTGCAAAAATATGGAAAAATCAGCAATCCAAAATTTTTTATGCCGTCAAACAAAAGTGATATTTTCTGATAAATTTTCTCGAACATTTTTCAAGTATATCACATTAAAAAATATTTGTTACAGACTAAGAAGAAATTCCGCTGAGTTTTATCCATGAAAAAACTATTGGACACAGCCTTAGCTCCATATTTTCCGTCTGTAAAAATGATGAAGTGTCTTAACCTAGTCCTTCCAAAAATCAAAAAAATTATACCACTGAAATGGATGCATTTTGCACAAGACTTCAAGATTTTCGGCATAGTTTTTCGCAGTTTCCAGAATCCGATCCTCGCGCTCTTTTCTTCCGCAATCAAAATTGATTCCATTCTTTTTTACGAACATGTCATACTGAGGATTGAGAGTGAAATCTTTCTGGCGCAAGCCAGTTATAAAATATGTAGGAACGTTCAGAAGCGCAATCAGAAGGAACACACCGTAAGGAAAATTTGCTTCCTCACCGAGGAACGGAATCCTTATGTTTCGGTCTGTATGTGCGCTAACTCTGTCACCTGCAATCACGACAACCTCGCCTTTTTCAAGACGTTCCTGCAGCAAAAAAATCGTTTCAGGACCGATGTTGTCCGAGCTTACAAGATTTACTGCGGAGTCAGGGTTTATCTCGTTTAAAAGCGCGTTGAAGCCGCCGGAAATTTTAGCATCGGAAATTGTCGTGATGCTCATCTTGCGGTCGGTTCCAGATTCTCCGAGCGATGCAAGCCCCTTAAGCATCTGAGGATTTCCAAGATGTGAGATGACGATTATCGTACCATTTGCCGCGTTTATGTTTTTTACGAGATCACCGACATCATCGTCCTGCCAGTGAACATTTTTGAAAGAGAAAGTGCCTGCCCAGCTCTGAATGTTTTCCACCAGGTTGAGCGCAAAACTTATTATATGCCTGGCGATATCCAGCGAGCGGATTTTTTTGCCGGGATTCAGGTGCTGGAGATATTTTCTTGAAACAGTCCGGGTCGTTTTTCCGAAAGCGAAATAGAAGAAACCAACTGGGAAAGCCAAAAAACGCATCACGCGAGCCGGCAAGACTTTCATGACGTAGAACATCATTCTGTATCCGAGGTTGTGATGCTGCTCAACTTCGTACCACTGTTCCGATTTTCTTGTCATTTATGAATTTTTCTCCATAAAAGGCACGGCGAAACAAGAATCATCTTGAAGAACATCCGCGTAAAGACCCATGAAATTCGCACGTTGTCGCGGAAAGCATGGAAATTTGAAATTCCGTCGCTCGGATAAGTAACTTTTACCGGATAGAATTCAACATCAACCCCCATCCACATAAGCTGGATGAGAATCTCCGTGTCAAATCCCATGCGTTTGTCGAACATTTTCTTTGTTACGAATTTTAGAGTCGGTTCAACCGGATAAATTCTGAAACCACAAAGCGCATCGACGATTTTTCCACTCCATGTAACAATCGCACACCACGTGTTTGCAAAAGCGTGGGCATTTTTTCTGTGCCCCGGAGCCGTTTCGTCGTATTCAGGATAACCGCAAATCATTTTATCCTGACTCACCTTTGATTTTTCTATGAACAGCGGAATTTTTGAGCTGTCATGCTGACCGTCGGCATCCAACTGAAGCAAATGAGTGTAGCCCTTTTCGTGTGCAAAAATCACGCCCTGCTTGAACGCCGCGCCCTTACCGGAATTTTTTGAGAGAGTGACAATCTCCACGGCAGGATGATTTTCTTTTATTTGGCGGAGATACGCCTTTGTTTCCTCGGCATTACCATCATCAACAAGAATAATCGGTACGTTGTATTGAAGAATATTGTCAACGACCTGTGCGCAGGCTTTTCCGTGACGATAAACAGGGATCAAAATGCAGGGATTAAAATTTTCAGTCATGTCGCAATTTTACAATGAAAGCGGAAAATCAACAACAGCGGAACGAAGTTCTTTCAGGACAAAGGAATTTACCCATATCGTTTTTACAGGAAACAAAACCACAGGTTTACACAGATGGATACAGATTAAGTAAACCGGAATGGAGCCACGGCCGCGCATTAAATATATTCAGGACTGTAATGAACAAGTGCAAACAAAGTATTATCGAGAGACAGTTTTCAGATTTTTTCTCAATTTTTTGCCGGAAAGTAAAAAAGACAGACAAAACTAGCACGGCGTTTTTTCTGACAAAATGCTTGTCTGCTGCCTGTGGATTTATTTGAACAGACAGCAGTTAACCCCAAGTGCCACTTTCCTCGCCAGCGTTTGGGCACCAGTTTTTGACGTCTGTCGGTTTGCTGCCGTAATAAACGTCGACACTGGTACTAATCGGCTTGAAAGTGCCGTTATTGCTGACTCGTTTTACATTTATATTTGTCAATTTGTTTGCAGGTCCTTCATAGATAAACTTTACATTGCTAAAATTGCTATCCGAATCAAAGAGATCCTGAAAGTAAATCTCCGTGACGGTTTCAGGAATATAAATGTTTATGGGAGTAGAACATATATTCTGCCCAATGTTCAGCAAAGCACTTGAGATGTATATCGTGGTAGCATTCTTGAAGTGGAAACTCTTAAAGTTGGCACAATTATTTACCATATTTAATTGTTTGAACCCATAAGGAATAGTAGTTGGAGTAACATCGCCATATAAATAAATCTCTTCCAAATCTGACAGGTTCTCAAATTTTTTACCGCAGTTACAGTCGCTTGCTTTTATCGATATTTTCTGTATATTGCTCAAGTCCTTGAAAGTGTTGGAAGTATAAATAACTCCCCCAAGCTTAGTGAAGTTAAAGTTCATTGTATAAGGACAGCTATTCATTTTGCGAGCCGCAATCGATCCCCACATATTAAACGAGCCGGTAAAGAGAATGGTATCTCCATCGTTGGTAACCTTATCTATTGCAGATTGTATCTGATTAGTTTCCGTCACAATTCCCTGTGCGATTGTTCCGTCGTCGAGGATTGTCCATTTTTTGCCGGTTGAGTCCGGGAGCAGGTCGAATTTTGCTGTGTCCGTTTTGAACTGATTATCTGAACAATTGTCGCCATGTTTAATGATAGTGCGTCCGTCAATATATCCAATGTCGTTATGTTGAGGTCTGTTATTATCCAACTTCGAAAGTGAGATTTTTCCTATCTTGCCTGTGGTAAGGATTCCATCTGTAAGAATGCTTGAAAAACTGCTTTCACTTCCAATGTAAAGGTTAATATCATTATTTTTAAAACTTCCATCTGGAATCGAAATATATCCTTTGAGAGTAATAACATTATCAGTATTACCAGTAGAAGAAACATAGTAAGATATAGCACCTCCAGATCCCCCATAGTCGGTAACGGTATTGCCTATCAATCTTGTAGGCCTTGAAGAAACGGAACTTCCAATCACAACATTTTTGTTTCCTTTAACATAAATACCACCGCCATAATATTCTGCGACATTCCCCTGAATGGTAACGCCACCAATCTCAGAATTTCCAGATTCAATTCCTATTCCGCCTCCACCCCTGCCTTTATTATAAGAAATGTTTCCGCTCGCGCATTTTAACACAGAGCCTTCATGGCTAATGCCACCGACTGCAGGGTCACTTACATACATAGAGCCACTGTAATTATAATTATGGCAAACTCCACCAGTAAGTGTTTTTTCATGAGTCTCGCTGTCATAACCAAGATAACAGCTGGCACCATTAGCAATGTGAATTCCACCACCACAAAGATCTGACCTGTTGCAAAGGTTTTCAGTGCCAGTTCTTTCATAAGTTGTGGTAGTCGAGCTGCTTCCGATTAAAGCAGAACCGTACATAAAGAGTTTTGAATTTTGTCCGACATAAACACCGCCACCATAGCTATGTGCGTAATTTCCAACAATATGAACTCCGTCTCCAAGCTTTACGGTACAATTATCTCCGATGCATATTCCGCCGCCATTTCCCGTACCAGGATATGCAGTTGAACTGTAGCCGTAGTCATCAGATTTATATCCACCAGTAATTTTGAGTTTTTCGATCGTTACCGGCGCCGCTGTCGTAATTTTTAATACACCGCCACTGGAATAATAACCTTTCTCATTGTATGTTGTTTTTTCGGCAAGCCCACGGTCAATTATGTCTTTTGAAGGGCCTGTTTTGCCTGTAATTTTTATTGATTTTGCCGCAGTCTCCGGCGCATCAAGAATCTGAGTTGCGAAATTTTCAATTTTGCCGTCAATCGTAATTACATAATCCTGCTTAGTGTCCTGATAGTTAATAAAGGCACTTGCAGTTGCCAGATTCTTAAAAGGAATGCCTTCCAGTGAAGTCGTCTCATTAAAGCATGTCGTTCCTATACCTGGCGGATTCCAGGTTATGTCTTTATCGAGGTAGGACGTAGCTAAAAATGCGTTTTCTGCATCAGGTTTTATATAAAGTTTGTTCGGCGTGTATTTGAGTTTCATTTTTCCCTGATCGGTAGAAGATGTAATAATCTGAAATCCTGAATTATGTACGAGCATAAATTTGCTTACATTGGAACTCAAGGCACTTCCTGTAACCATTACGCGCTTTTTTGCAGGGTCTGTTGAGCTTATATTTATCTTCTTTGATGAATGTTTTGTTAAATTAGAATCAACCGTTATTTTTGCATTGTTGGCAAGCTGAATGATGTTTGAATATGTTTCCGGGCTTGTTCCAGAAGCCGGAATATAGGCATTTCCTCCAAGAGTACATGACGAACCTGCAGGTTGATAACTACTATTATTAGGATTTTTTTCAACTGAACCATCATAAAAAATTGCGTCTCCGCCCTTTGCAGCAAAGTTACCCTCAATAGTCCCGCCATTCATCTTAAAAGTTGTAATTTTGGAATAAGCACCATTGTCATAGTCGATATGACCTTTGCTTATATAAACGCCGCCACCAGTTTCCTGTGTGGTGTTTCCGGTAATCAAAACGCCGTCAGAAACAGTAAGATTAGCACCAGTGCTCAGGAAAACCCCTGCACCGGATTTAGTTGAGTTTCCGCCTGTAATCTTAAGGTTCTTGAGCGTTATTGGAGCAGTTTCCGAATATCCGCCAATCTTTAAGACAGGTTCAGAGTTTCCATCAGTAAACTTTCCGTCGATGCCGTCCACAGGTTTGCCGTCTGAATCCAGGCCGTTTATGCCTAAAATCAAAATCGATTTTGCACTCGCATCTGTAGAAGTAACAGATTGGGCACCAGTGAGGATTCCATCAACATAGATTATGTGATCTGAATATTTGTCACTTATTTTGTTATCTGCCTTTGTAATTGATGCATAAGGCTTTTTTCTTGAGCCGTTACCGGTGCTGTCGCTTCCGGCAACACCGCATTTTGGATGAACGTCCTGCCCCGCAACATAAATCGGTTTCTGCATTGTCAGCGACTTGTTGTCCGAAGAAGCAATGCCTTCGTATATGGAGTTCGTAAAAGCAAAAGAATCCTGATACGGGCTGATGTTCGACAATGAGCCGTAGACTTTCGCAAATTCATTTCCAACTTTCCATGCGTTAGTGGTTTGGTAAAAACCGATTGTGAGATTGCTTTCAGTCGAAGGAACACCTTCCGGAAGGGTTAAAGCACCAGCAACCTGAACAATAACTTTTTCGTTATAAAAGGTAACATCATTTTTAGCCACATTTGAAGCAGTGGTATCGACATACGGAATATATACCGCACCGGATATTCTAAAGGTTGCACCTTCTTTTATATAAAGAGCACCACCGCTGTTAGTACCATAAGCATAATTGGTCTGAATTCTTCCGCCTTTCATTTCCAGAGTACCGGCAGCAACATAGATTCCTCCGCCGTCGCCAGCCCCATTGCACAGCACTTTTGCGCCGTCCTCAATTGTGACAGAGCCTGATTTATTGTGAATTCCGCCACCATATTGACTTCCCCTGTTGTAGCTTACGCAGGAACCGCTTTTGAGTGTTAAAGTTCCGCCGTCATTGTAAATTCCGCCGCCGTAACTTGCATAGTTTGCACACTCTGATGAAGAAGATCCGGAAGCATAGACGTCAGAAATGTCACCGATTAAGGTTCCGGCATCAAGAGTAAGTTTGGAGCTGCTCACCATGCTGATTGCGCCGCCATTCGAACCATTTCCGCCGGTAATCTTGAGATTTTTTATCGTGACTGGCTTTGTCGTAGAGATTTTAAGGACAGTGCCTTTTCTGTTTCCGTCAAGAATGTCCGTGGAATTTCCGCTGTTGCCCTGAATCGTAATTGACTTCACTTTTGATGTGAGGGAGCTTGGAAGTTCAGTAGTGCTCGTATTTGCTTTGGGCAAAACTTTTCCACTTATGTTTATCGTATAATCCTTTGAAGAATCGCCTGCAGCAACAATTGAACCGATAACTCTTGAAAGAGTCTTTGCCGGAGCATAAAAAGAACCTGCGTTTTCATCGCTTCCGTTCACTCCGTCCACGTAAAAGTTTGTAATTGAAGCTATCTTGATTAAATCCGCAGAAAGATTGAAAGTTCCGTCTGATTTGATTGCAGAAATTGAGGAAGTCACCGGCTCATACCATGTGCTCGTCGTAAGGCCGTCATATATGTTTATAATCTGCTCCATGGTATATAGAAGAGGAGTTTCTGATGTTGAGCCTACAGACGTGCTGCCATAGAAGTTCAGTTTTATGCGGTAGCTTCCAGAAGCAAGCTCTACTGCACTTCCGTCGGTTGATTTTCCAATCTTAACGGTCGTGCCGCTTTTGTAAAGTCTTGTCTCCTCAGTTTTTAAGCCTGAAGCCGTCCATTTTGTACTGTCTCCGTCAAGAAGCTGCATTGTAACTTTGTTTACGGTAGTCGGAACTGTCATAAAAGGATTGAGTTTTCCTTTTCCGCCAGATGTCTGCACAGATTTAAGAACAAGATCCGCACGGAAAACCGCATTGATTTCAGAAAGCGTTGTCTCAACCTGACTTGATTTGTAGATTAAAGTCTCATCAGAATTCTTAATTGAAGCCTCTACCAGCCATTTTCCGTAAGGAACGCTTATGGAAAAAATGACATTTCCCTCATGAACTGTAAAAGTATCTGGCGTAGCCTCAATCTTTTCGCCAGTGTCGGCATTGGTCGCACATGCGTAGTATTTGTAAGCTGAAAGGTTTGTCAAATCTGAAGGAGTCGTTGATATCGCAGATTTTAAGATTCCTAAATCAGGGGAAACTTCAGAGCCAAAATCCACTGCTCTTGTACCGGCTCCGGCATCAGCCGCATCCTCAGAACTCGCTTCTTTGCTGATGTTTTTGAGTGCTGCGTTCAGTTTTTTTACAATCTGTGGCGGATACGCCCCCTGAGGAAGAGCAACCGTACCCGAAATTGTCGCATAGGAAACAGAATCCGAGCCAGAAGATGTGCTGTTTTTAGAATTTGAAACAAGACTGTGCAAGATAAATGCTTTTTTTAAATTGTCAGAATCGTCGAAAGAGTTAAAAAGATTTGAGCAGGAAGAAAAAGTAAACGAAAAAAAAGCGAGTGATAAAATAAAAAAAGGAGCTAAAAACTTGCGAAATGCTCCCTTAAAGAAAAAGAAGGAGCGGCGTTCGTTTGCCGAATCCGACTGTCGCCCCCCCTATACAGATATATAGCTTTTTCTAAAAAACAACTTTTTTTCATATTCTCTCCTGAAAGACAAAAAGCCCCGCTAAAAGAATGATGCATATTCAATAAATAATCGGAAACCAATCTATAGTATAATACAAATTTTAATTCTTTTTTAAGAAAATGCTAAAATTCTCAGGAGTTTTTACTCCAATGTATAGCTTCCGCTGGCATAAGAAGTTCCAGCGTCTGCGTCTGCCGACGTAATCTTAAAAGTGATTTTTTGTTTTTCTGAGTCGAAATCAATTTTGAAGAGCACGCTTGCGTCAGGCAAGATTTTGTCGCTGAATTTAAAGCGCTTTATGTTCGGTGTCGAAAGCGGCAGACCGAAATATTTCTGCGCATAGTGAGCGACCAAATCAATCTGCGCGACGGCAGGAAGCAATTTGAACTCCGGGAAATGACCGTCAAAATAGTCGCTTCCGGCATCAATTTTCACTTTGAGCGTAATGGTGTTTTCTGATTTTTCGATTATTTCTTCGGCAGGAATTCCGTGAATCACTTGTCATCCTCCATAAACAGAGCCTGAATCTCCGGCTTGTGCTTTTTGCCCTGAACGTCGCACGGAAGTTTTTCGAGATAGCGCCATTTTTTAGGAAGGACAACATTCTCAAAGAACTGCAAAAGATAGTCATGGAAGTGGCGATTAATCAGATATTTTTCTGTTCCGTCGAATTGAGCCTTTCCTTTTTCGTTGAGGACAATCGCCGCCGCAAGATACTGCCTTCTGTCCTGCATTGGAACGACCGAGCAGTCAAGGACAAGTCCGCTCTGGAGCAGGCGGTTCTCGACTTCAGTGACGGAAATGCGCTTTTCTTCGATTTTGACGATTGAATCAGCGCGGCCTTTTAGAAGGAAAGTTCCGTCATCGTACATTTCGGCAAGATCACCTGTCTTAAAACCGGCTGGATCTTTGATATACGGAGAAATAATCGTGAGGCAGCCGTCGTCCTTATCGAGCCAGATTTTTGCGTTGTCGAACGGAGTCCAGATTAAGCCTTTTTTTGTCTGCTGACGGTAAGCGATGCCGGAAGTTTCGGTTGAGCCGTACACTTCAAGCGGACAGAAGCCGAAAACGCGCTCCGTGTCTTTTGCAAGCTCCGGTGAGACAGCCCCGCCCGACGTAAAAATCCACGGATTTTTGAGAGGAAGCTTTTTTTCGCCCATCTCGGCACAAGTTCTCTTTAAGAAAGCCGGAACCGCAATGATGATGTATGATTCGTCGTCTAAAGCCTCGAATTCCTCAGGGAATTCAATTCGCTTTCTGCGGAACGGAACGCCTGCGGCAAACGGAAGCGAAATCGTGAACAAAAAGCCGTAGATATGATGCTGGGAATTGACTGCGCACAGCTTTCGTGAAGCAAATTCATCGTACCATTTTGAAAGGATAAAAGCGTTGTCCAGCTCAAACTCGGTCATTCGCTGATGAACGGCTTTCGGATCGCCTGACGAGCCAGATGTAT
>JAEEGL015382462.1_pt1 | contig 11524 bp, 10 predicted proteins | sample 9134231 | NCBI WGS metagenome assembly JAEEGL01 (sample SAMN16246548, study PRJNA631951) | gut metagenome | biome: gut microbiome; feature: rumen; material: fiber-attached | host: Bos | place: Iran: Karaj | collected 2018-10 | reverse complement strand
CTTTTTTCCCATATTTCAATAGGTTCTTTATTTTCAACTTATTTACTTTTTGTTGTGGTGGTTTTACAACCACAAATGTTTTCAATAACTGACTAGTACTTCTATCCATTCCTTCGACCATCATTAATTCTTTATCAGTTAGCATTGGCCCATATTTATATAAATAATAAAGAATGTTTTCTACCAGCTTATCCGACAGAAAAGGAAAAATATTCAAATCCTCTTTCGTTGCTTCATTAATATTTAAGGGATTCGACACGTAATCGGATAATTCTTCTAAATACAATTCTGTATTTTGTTCTCCTATTGACATGAACTGTTCAGCCAAATCTTCTATAACACTTTGTGAATAACTTTTATTCACAAAACAGCATAATGTTGTTACAATCAACAACAAATTAAATAGTTTGTTCATCCAGTAATTATAATATGTGTTTAAATACTAAAAATAATTATCATACATACAATAAATCACTTTTCTTACTACTTTTGCAAGTATGATAAAAAGGATTTATGTCATATTATCTCTATTGATTGTTTCTATATCTATCTATGGACAAGATGATTCATCTCAAAAAATAATCGGCTATCGTGTACCTGTCATTGTATATGATGGAGATACCATACCAGATATTAAACTGCCTGTTGTTTATATTTTTAAACCTTTAATATTTAAAAATAAAAAACAAAGAAATGAATATAACAAACTTGTTAGAGATGTAAAAAGAACACTTCCCATAGCTAAAGAAATAAATCAAATAATCATAGAAACATACGAATATCTTCAGACACTTCCTAACGAAAAAGAACGTCAAAAACATTTGAAGAATGTTGAAAAAGATCTCAAACAAACCTATACACCAAAAATGAAGAAACTTACCCTTAATCAGGGTAAACTCTTAATTAAACTTGTTTTTAGAGAAACCAATTCTTCATCGTACGAATTAGTTAAAGCCTTCTTAGGTCCTCTAAGAGCAGGATCCTATCAAGTATTTGCCTGGATGTTTGGTGCAAGCCTCAAAAAAGAATATGATCCTACTGGAGCTGACGTATTAACAGAACGTGTTGTTGTTTTGGTTGAAAATGGACAATTATAGTCTATTCCCTCAATTTTTTACTTAATTCCCATAATACTATTCCTGCTGTTACTGATACATTTAAAGAATGTTTAGTTCCATACTGAGGTATCTCGATGCATCCATCACAAGCATCTACTACTTGTTGTTGAACACCCTTTACCTCATTACCAAATACTATAGCATAAGCCTTATTTTTCTCTGGAATAAAATCTTGTAGCATTGTGCTTCCTTCAACTTGTTCAATAGCTAAGATCGTATATCCATTATTATGAAGTTCATTGATTGCATCCATTGTTTGTTTCTTATATATCCAATCAACAGAATCTTCTGCCCCTAATGCTGTTTTATGTATTTCTGGATGTGGAGGTGTAGCAGTTATTCCACACAAATAGATTTTTTCTATACAAAAAGCATCTGATGAACGAAATACTGATCCTACATTATATAAACTACGAACTTCATCCAAAACGACAGTAAGATGTAATCTATCCGCTTTTTTAAATTCATCAACTGTCATTCTGTTTAGTTCAGTCACTTTTAGCTTTCTCATTTTATTCTAATTTATATGCAGCAAATGTAATCAATAAATTCACAATTTCGGTTAATAACCAGTTAAAATAAAAATAAAAATTCTATTTGCTTTATTTATTTATTTGCATATAGCAACAAGAATATTTGATAACCAAGAAAAAATGAAAGAAATTTTGGATAAAATTCAAACCATAAATAACCATTTTTTCAATCATATTAAAAGTATAAAAAATTCACACCTTTCTTTATTAACCATTTGTTTATATTGCATTTAATTTTCTTATATATAATAAGTTAACATGTTTATATACTATAAATAAAGCCTCATAATATATTAATAATTCATTATACAAATAAAAGTACATTTTTTTACTAACAGAATTAACAACCTATCATCATCATCATCATCATTTTTTTCTTTATAAAATAAAAAAAAGAATATAATAATAGAAGGTTGATAACATTATTGTATCCACAAAAATGATGCTATTGATTTTGCTGGTAATGTATATGAGATATTTATCTTATTGAGTTGAATATTGATGTCCTTTCGATTTTCTGCATTATTTGTTATTACAAAAGCAAAACTTCCGTCTACGTTTTTAAAGGCACAATACGTAAGATCTTTATCTTTTATATCTTTACTTTCTATACGTTTTGCATCTGGTTTTACAACCGCAGAAAGATGAGTGAACATATAATAATGTGAATTACGAATGATAGTAGAATAATTATTTATATCTATATCTACAGCTCCATAACAAGTTCTGCAACCTTTAGGTCGATTAGGGCCCAGGTTTGTATCAAGCATAAGATTCCAAACCATAACAGCTTTACACCAATTATTGATAGTACCTAATCCTAGTTCATTCATATCAGCAATAAGTCTCTTTTCTATATTTCTTCCATCATTCCATGTTCCTATGGATGATTCAGTAAAAACAAGTTCTTTTTCAGGAGCATTTTGATGGATATTTAGTAATTCTTGTTTATTACCTCCATAATTGTGATAGGCAGCACCAGTAATATAAGTACTTGCTTCTTCATCTTTATATATATTTAGAGGATATTGAAACTGATCTTCTATACGATCATAATTATAGTTATGGTCGAATACATAAATTTTAGTATTCAGATTGGCCTTTTTAAGAGCAGGACCAAGAGCTGTTTTAATAAAATCACGTTGTTCTTCCCATCCCATAAAAAGAGAAGCAGAATTACCTCTATTAAGAGGTTCATTTTGGATGGTTATACTATAAATAGGTATATTATTATTTTGGAATGCTTCAATCCATTTAACAAAATAAGTAGCATAATCTTGGTAGTATAAAGGGTTTAGTTGACCTCCTGTCCAAGAGTCAAATGGTTTAAGTTCGGTTAGATTATTTACTTTCATCCATTTTGGACATGTCCATGGAGAAGCAAGGATTTTAATTTTTGGATTTATAGATAATATTTCTTTAAGAATAGGAATAACATAATTTATTTCTTCAGAGGTAAGATGAAATTTTTCAATATTAGGTTCATCACAACATGTATATTCATCTAAAGAAAAGTCTGAACAACCAATACTTACTCTTATATAACTAGTACCATATCCTTTTTGTGGAGAAAAGGTTTCTTCTAAGAATTTAAATCTTTCATTCTTATCCATTTGAGAAAGATTATAGCATGAGGAACCAGTAAGAGCGGCTCCAAATCCATCAATATTTTGATAAGTTATTGATGGATCTATAATGATTGTATTATCATGGTTAGGAGAATTATTTATTTTAACATTCATTTTTGTTAAGTCGTATTGACGATCTGAAGTAGTAATATAAACAGTAGCTTTTTTATTATATGAACAAAAAGCAAAGAAACTACATAAAAAAATTACTAATAATAAAAGAAAAAACTTATTCATATATATTGTGTTTATAAAGAGTTTTTACAAAGATACTAAAAAAGGGTATATACCTATTTATAGGTAGATTGTTATAATATAGAAAATACAAAAAAATAGGTATTGTTATGATTATTAACAGATTATAATTTTGCATCACTAAAAAAGTATAATATGAGAAAGTTAGTTTTATTAATATTTTGTTTAACTTCTTGTTGTATACAACAAGGATTATCACAAGAATTAAATTCAGATAAAAAGGAAGAAAACAAAACTTTTCGTTTTCCAGGAAAACTTACTATTGGTGGTTATGGTGAAGTTGCGTTGACTCGTGAGTTTTATAGTGATAATGTTTATCGTTATAGCCAGCCAGGAAAATATAAAGATGATCCAAGTCATGGTAAATTTGATATTCCTCATGCAGTAATCAATATAGGTTACGATTTTGGAAAGGGTTGGAGTATGGGTACTGAAATAGAGTTTGAACATGGAGGAACAGGTACAGCCTATGAAAAAGAATATGAGGAAAGTGGTGAATGGGAACAAGAAGTAGAAAAGGGTGGTGAAGTAGAATTAGAACAATTTTGGATTCAAAAATCATTTTCTCAATCACTGAATTTAAGAGTTGGTCATATTGTTGTTCCTGTTGGTGGATTAAATAATGCTCATGAACCATTAAATTTTTTTACAGTTTATCGTCCAGAAGGAGAATATACAATTCTTCCAAGTACATGGCATCAGACAGGTATAAGTTTATGGGGAAGATTGAAAGATTGGCGATATGAAATACAGTTTCTTCCTGGTTTGAATGCAATGCATTTTACACGAGATGGTTGGATTCATAAAGGAGCAATGACTACGCTTGAATTTGAAGTTGCTAATAAATATGCTTCAATGATTCGTATTGATAACTATTCAATTAAAGGATTACGAATGGGTATATCTGGCTACTATGGTCATAGTATAGATAATGCGTTGACACGTGATGCAAATGGTAAGGCAAGTGAATTAAAAGGTGCTGTTGCTATTGGAACATTTGATTTTACATATAATGATCATAATTGGATTGTTCGAGGAAATTTTGATTATGGTCACATAGGTGATGCAGTAAGTATTTATAATTTACCTGGACGTCAGACAAAGACAAGTCCTTATTCAAAAGATCATGTAGGTAAGAATGCTTTAGCTTATGGGATAGAAGCAGGATATGATGTATTCTCTCAAATAAAGAGTATGGCATCAAAAAATAAGAAGTTATATGTATTTGGACGTTATGAATACTATGATTCTTATATTCCTAATTTGAATTCACAACCAGAATATCCATATACAGATAGAAGTAGAATTGTAGGAGGTTTAAATTATTATCCTATTCCTCAAATTGCCATAAAGGGAGAGTATTCATATAGAATATTAAAGAGTCAATATAATAATGAACCAGCTATTTCAATAGGAGTAGTTTATCAAGGATTTTTTACTCGGTAATAATTAAAAATTTAGAATATGAAAAAGTACTTAGATTTAATGTTTTATGTAACACTCTTAACTGTTACATTATTTATGTCATCATGTAGTGATAGTAAGGATGATCCAGATCCAAACGCTCAAACAGAAGGTGAAAAACTGCTTGAGGAAATATTAGAACAAAATGTTGATGGAACAATTAATCCAACTTATAAAGCATTAGCATCGGATTGTGAGACATTGTACAATCAAATGCAAACCATTAGGAATGCAGCAAAATCAAAAACAGTAACACAAACGATGGTTGATGCAGCTTGTAATAGTTGGAAGAATGCTCGTTCAAATTATGAAAAAAGTGAAGCGTTTTTGATGGGTGCCGCAGCAGATTTTAGTATTGACCCGCACATTGATTCATGGCCACTTGACCTTGATCAGTTATGGACATTATTAAGCAGTCCAAATATGGTCAATAAGTTGGATGGTGAAGATGGTCCGGAATATGCGAATACAAATTTAGGACAGAACTTACTTGGTTTTCACGGTGTAGAATTTATTCTTTTCCGTGATGGAAATCCAAGAAAGGCAGAGGAATTCAATGGGTATGATTCATATAATAAAGACGGACTAGACTTTACTTCTTTCTCCGGCGAATATGAAATGGTATATGCTTTAGCCGTTTGTGGTGATTTACGTAACAGTTGCTACCGTATGGAAACAGCTTGGAATGAAGATGCTCCTAAGGCTCACAAAGATGTAATGGAAGACTTGGAATGGGGTATTACATTGACAAGCGGTAAATCGTATGGAGAAAATATGAAGGATGCCGGTGAACCAGGAAGTACATATTATAGTGTGAAGAATGCTATCAGTGCTATCCTTGTTGGTGATGGTGGAGCGGCAGGTATTGCTGACGAAGTAGGTATGGTAAAGATAGGTAATCCTCATACAGGTGCAGATGTAAATTATATTGAATCGCCTTACAGCTACAACTCGTTGACTGATTTCTACAACAACATGGAGAGTATAAAGAATGTATGGATGGGTGGTGTTGAAGGTAGCCGTGTTTCGCGAGTATCTCTTTCTGCTTGGTTCTCAAAATATAATCCAACAATCGGTAAACGTGTAGAAGATGCGATAGCAGCAGCTCAGTCGGCAATCAATAGTATTCCTAAGCCTTTTGTTTTGAATTACACAAGTTCTGCTTGTGATAAGGCTATGGATGCTTGCGATGAAGTAGTAAACGCTTTGAATGCAGCAAATGACTATATTCAGAACTCAAAGGATTAATTTAGTATAATATAAAATGAGAGGAGACAGTTTTTATTGTCTCCTCTAGGTTGTATATAAAGATAATAGTTATGAAAAACAAAATTTTAGGCATACTTGGTATATTTTGCTTTCTTTCGTTGACAATCACATCTTGTAGTGATGATGACGATAGTATCATAAATAATGAAATAAATGGTGAAGAAGGTGAAGCAAACGACGTGTTTACAAAGGCAGAGTGGTATCCTGGCGGTGAATTAGGAACAACTTCTAATGAACAGGGATGTTATGCAAATCCTTCTCCATATGTTGAGAATAATGGTTTGTACGTTTCTTTTAAAAGAGGTGAGTCTTTCTTTGAAAAGGATTATACATTGAACACATATCCTCGTCGTGGTTTAGGACCAGCTTGGGTTCGTTCTGGTTGTCTTTATTGTCACCCATCTTATGGTCACGGAAAGCGTCAGACTTCTTATCAAGCCAACACTCAGGGAAATGGGTATTTGTTGGTTATTTATCACCCAACAGCAGGAGTTGATGCAAATGGTAATCCTTATGCTGCAAACAGTTACATTTCGGAGGTAACAGGAATGCCGCAGACAAAAGCGATGGATCCATTTTTGCCTCCTATAGATGAAAGTAAAATCCGTATTGATTGGAAGGTTGTTACCTCCATGCCTAGTGGATTAGGATTAACATTTCCTGATGGGGAGTCTTATCAATTGATTTACCCAGAAGTTACAATACCACAGGATGCGTTCAACACCAATCCGAAACCGGATAATTATAAGGTGTTATTGGAGTCAACAATTGGTATCTATGGAACAGGTTTAATTGATGCCATTCCAGATGATTCGTTAAAGGCTCAATATGCGAAAGAGGCAAATTATGTGGAACTAAATCCTGCTATGTGGGATAAGGCTGCTAATACATGGGCAAAATCAGCATTGTACACAGCTAATGGGGTAAACCGTATAAAGAAGTTCACATATGCAATGACTCGTGGATCATTGCAAGATGGAGCAGGAGCAAATGCCATTTGGAACATCACAAATGTAACTCGTTCCGATCGTCATTATTTGTATACAACAAAGGCTTGGGCAAAGGCAATGTCAGAAAACGAGGATGTCGTTGCCGCCATTCAAAGTCAAGGTGCCGCTGAAACATCATTATTACATCCTTATTACGGTGATGGCACAAAAGAAAATATCAGCGAAATGGTTAATCATTTGTTGGGATTGAACACACCTGGTGATGGCGACGAGTTTAAGAAACACTTTGTTGATGCTGCTCCTTACAATGGAGAAGAAGAAATGCTTGACAAAGACTATTACGACTTTATGGTTTGGCACAGAGGTCTGGGTGTTCCAAAAGCACGTAATTTGAACTCTGTAAAAGTGCAGAAAGGAAAGAAACTTTTCAATAAAATGGGTTGTGCCACATGTCATCGTCCTTCTTGGACAACAGGTAATGATGATTATTGGGCAGATAAGATAACTAAGTCACAAGGTCCTTTGCCAAAATATGTAAAGCAAGTTATTTGGCCGTATACGGATATGGTTCAACACCGTTTGCATATGGAAAATGATATTCGTACCGGTTGGTGTCGTACAACTCCGTTGTGGGGACGTGGCCTTTCATTACAGGAAACTGGTGCAGAAGATCGTTTACATGACTGTCGTGCACGTAATGTGATAGAAGCAATCATGTGGCATGGTTATAGTAAGGAAAGTGATGCATATTCTTCTTGTGAGCAATTCTATAAGCTTTCTAAAGAAGAACGTGATGCTGTAGTCGCTTTTATCAATGCAATATAAACAGTAGTTTAGAAGCGACAATTTAGTTATGGCTGATTATCGTTTCAAGAATGAAGCGACGTCTGAAGGATAGTCTGAATTGATGAAGTCAATTTTCATCTTTCGGGCTATCCTCCAAGCCAATTCAGTATCAGGACTTTGCCAGAACCGTATCTTTAGCCCTTGTTTATGAGCTAGCTTAATTAGTTTTTTGATTTTCTTCTGATCATCTTTTGTCATAGGTTCTTTACCGTTCCATGCGGAATACTTACGAAGGGTTTGACTGACCAATGCAATATGCTGACGTTGGTCGGGAGTATAGGTCTCACCAATTAATCCATCAAAGAAAATGTTCTCTCCGAATTCTCCGAAACGGTCGGGGCCAAGGTTATGTCCAGTGATTACAATCTTAATGGCATGTGGGTTCGTTGTATGGTCGAAGCATTCCTTATATTCGCTCAGCGTCTTCAGCAGAACGGGCATGGTAGATGCCACATCGGTCTTAAAGTCAATCATCAGCTGGAATGTATCCCCATTAGGATAGCCAGATTTACCGTTTTCTTCGAATATCTTTTGTATTGGATCCAAATACATGGAACGAAGGGTTCGCTCCGGTTTCACATCTTTTCGGTTATGACTGACGAATAGTTCACCATCAATCTGATAGATATCTGCTTCGATTGAGCCGCAGCGGGCGTTATATGCTCCCCAGAATGGGTTCGACTGATCATAATCATTATGTGAATGAATGGAAATCTTTTGATTTAACTGAGCATTTATAGGTAGTATTCCAAATATCCAAGTGAAAACAATAAAAAAGAGAATCATCTTGTTCATAGGTATAATTGTTTGTTTAAAAACAAAGATATAAAAAAAAGCGAAGTTAAAAACTTCGCTTTACCTTTATTTATAGAAACATAATTATTTAGCAATTAAAAGGAAATAATTTTTCTTTCCTTTTTGAACCAATAAGTATTTATCAGCAAGTAGATCTGAGGTTGTAATGTTCTGATCGAAAGCAGCCAATTTTACTTTGTTGAGTGAGACGCCTCCACCTTGAACCATCTTTCTCATTTCACCCTTAGATGGGAAAACAGCGGCATTTGTAGTGAAGAGTTCTACAGCTTTCACGCCGGCAGCAAGCTCGTCGCGTGATACCTCGAAAGTAGGAACACCGTCGAAAACCTCCAATAACATTTTCTCGTCCAACTTTGCCAAAGCATCATGCGTACCGTTACCGAAGAGGATAGTTGAAGCTTCAACAGCAGCATTGTAGTCTTCTTCTGAATGAACCATACAAGTCACCTCCTTTGCCAAACGTTTCTGAAGAATTCTCAGATGCGGAGCTTCAGTATGCTGAGCGATAAGGGAATCAATCTCTTCTTTTTCGAGAGAAGTAAAGATCTTGATATATTTTGCAGCATCATCATCGCTGACATTCAACCAGAATTGATAGAACTTATAAGGAGTAGTACGATTACGGTCCAACCAAATATTACCACTTTCAGTTTTACCGAACTTCTTACCATCCGATTTGGTAATCAATGGACATGTGAGGGCGAATGCTTCATTCTCAATACCCAAGGTACGACGGATAAGTTCTGTTCCGGTAGTGATATTACCCCATTGATCGTTTCCACCCAACTGCAACTTACATCCTTTATGTTGGTAGAGATAGAGGAAGTCGTAGCCTTGAAGCAACTGATAGGTAAACTCAGTGAATGACAATCCGTCGCGAGCTTCTCCGTTCAAACGTTTCTGAACAGAGTCCTTTGCCATCATATAGTTGACAGTGATATGTTTACCTACTTCACGGGCGAAATCCAAGAAAGTAAAGTCTTTCATCCAGTCATAGTTATTGACCATTTCTGCCTTGTTGGGTTCGTTACTTTCAAAGTCAAGGAATTTGGCAACTTGCTTTTTGATACATTCCTGATTATGATAAAGGGTTTCAGAATCCAAGAGGTTACGCTCCTGACTTTTTCCTGATGGATCACCAATCATGCCTGTTGCACCACCGACAAGGATAATAGGTTTATGTCCGCAGCGTTGTAGGTGACGAAGCATCATAATGCCACAAAGGTGACCAATATGCAAGGAGTCTGCAGTAGGATCTGTTCCTAAATAAGCAGTTACCATTTCTTTCTGAAGTAGTTCTTCTGTTCCTGGCATGATTTGAGCTAACATACCACGCCATTTCAATTCTTCAACAAAATTTTTGTTCATCGAATGATTTAACTATTTAAAAATAAGATTTGTAAATACGGATGCAAAAGTACGATTCTTTCTCGGAACAAGCAAAAGTTAAGCCTTAAAAAAGACTTTTTGTACATTCTTATTAAGGTGATCTATGAGTTCGTCAGGTGAGATGTTTTTGACGAGTGCGATGCTTTGAATGATAGAAAAGATGTTTTTGGTACTTTCATCGGTTTCTGTCAAAAGATGATCATTCGGTATCATCCCTACAACGGTTGCTTGATATCGCTCGCCAATGGAAAGATAGAAATCTTCGTTAAGCAATCGCTCAGCGATGAAAGGATTGTTTCGGAATCCGTGTACAATCCATGGTACATGTGGGTGGTATTGTCGCTTGAGGGCTATCAGCTCGTTAAAGCATTTCACACAATGGATGATTAACGGTTTGTGTATTTCCTCGCACAAAAAAATTTGTCGTTCAAATGCATTTTTCTGAAGAATAATATTATCGGTGACAAAACGATCAAGTCCAGCTTCCCCGATAGCAAGTATAGATGGATGTTGACTATGTTGTTGTAGCAGGTCAAAGTCCTTTTCCCAACGCTCATTGACTTTCCATGGATGAAGACCAAGCGAATAAAAACAACTCTCCTGAGGATTGAACTGTCCGATTTCGATGTTTTGGATACAATCCTTATTCGACGGATCGAGATGATGGGTATGAATGTCAAGGATCATTAGGGTACAGGGTCATAACCGGAGCCACCCCAAGGATGACAGCGAAGGATGCGACGGATAGCAAGGTATAGCCCTTTGATAGGACCATGCTTTTTGATGGCTTCAACTGCATACTGTGAACAGGTAGGAGTGAAGCGGCAAGAGGGAGGGGTCAGCGGTGAGATACATCGTTGATAAAAGTAAATCGGAAGAAGAAGGAAATAGGAAACAATTTTCTTCATATATGTTCCGATGAGAACGAGGATTTCTATTAACCGTTTCATTTGATATGCTCTGTAATATGCAATAGCAGATTCTTTACTGTTTGATCGACAACCGTAGAGTTGTTCAAGTCATGATGAATCCAGATGAAGGCCACAAGCAGATGTTTCTCCTTTGCCTCCAATTCATCTAAAAGAAGATATTTATACATTCGATAAGCTTCCCTGACTTGTCGTTTGACACGATTTCGCATAACAGCCCTCTTTATATTTTTCTTTGGCACGCTAATCAAAACCATTGCCCGAGGAATGTCTTTGTCGGTTTCCAATTCTTTATAAACCACACGCAGAGGGAAGGATGAAAACGAT
>JAEEGL015178434.1_pt1 | contig 11524 bp, 10 predicted proteins | sample 9134231 | NCBI WGS metagenome assembly JAEEGL01 (sample SAMN16246548, study PRJNA631951) | gut metagenome | biome: gut microbiome; feature: rumen; material: fiber-attached | host: Bos | place: Iran: Karaj | collected 2018-10 | reverse complement strand
GGGCGGCTTCGATCGCATCCTCCGCCGAGCCACAGCAAATCTCAAGCAGAATATCATTATGCATGGGAATCTGCTCCCGTTTCATTATTCACTTTATTTTATAGAGAACCATTCATTTTGTCAATCAGCGACAGGCAAAGGCGGAACAGGCAGATGCCCCAAGCGTCGGTACAAAGGGACTGTCTCCGACGTTAACATCCTGATCTCTGAAACCGATCATTTTCCAACAGCCCGTCCGCCGGAAAAATCTTGCAGATCACCGTCACCGGCAGCATGATCGCCGTCCGGATTTCCGCAGGTTTCATGAACACGCTGCTGTACCCTCCCTCGCCTTCGCTCTGCCGGTTCCAGCACTTGAATGCAGTTTGTCAAAAGCGGCGGTGGATTAAAAACTTTCTCCGTTTTTCTCGTCCCAGGGACCTGACTTTTAGTAGTCAGTCTTCTTGTTCCCTGGAAGGCTTTTCGCCGTTTGGGAGGTGAACAGGCCGTTGCTGTGGGGAGACTGATAAGGTCAAGATGAAGGCTTCATCCGGATCGTGCGTTTGGGAATATGTTATTGGGTTGTTTACGGCAGTCCGACGAAGTCTGCCATGTTTCTGACGAGGGCGTCCGCCTCCTGCCGCGTGGGGGCTTCCGCGAAGATCCGGATCCGGGGTTCGGTGCCGGAGAAGCGAAGGATCACCCAGCCGTCCCGGAAATAGACTTTGCAGCCGTCCATGTAGTTAACCTTGTCCACCGGCCGGTCGAATTCAGGGAGCTTTCTTTCCGTCATCATCAGATGGCGGATCTCCTCCTTCTTCTCTTCCGTCAGCGCCCAGTCATATTCTGCTGCATGCATCTCTCCGTACCGGTCGTACAGGTCCTGCACCAGCTCACTGAGCTTCTTTCCGCTGACGCTCAGCATTTCTACCAGCAGGCTCGCCGCATACAGGCCGTCCTTGCCGGCAATATGCCCGCGGACCGTCAGGCCACCGGAGGATTCGCCGCCGATCAGCGCTTCGTGCTTTTCCATGGCCGCCGAGATATGCTTGAATCCGACCGGCACCTCGATGCATTGCTCCCCGTGCTCCTCCGCGATCCTGTCCAGCAGATGGGTGGTCGCGATGTTCCGCACGGCCGGTCCTTTCCAGCCTTTATGCTCCAGCAAGTAGGAATAGAGCAGCGCCAGCGTGATATTCGCGTTGATGTAATTGCCCTTCTCGTCGATGATGCCGAGCCGGTCGGCATCGCCGTCCGTGGCGATGCCTACGTCCGCCTGGTGTTCCTTCACCGCATACTGCAGATCCACCAGCGTGTCCGGGTTCGGAGCCGGCAGGTGCCTGCCGAAGAAAGCGTCGTGCCGGTCATTGATGACGTCGATATCGCACCGGGAAGTGTAGAGGATCGTCTGCAGCCCGCTCAGGCTGACGCCGAACATCGGATCCAGCACGATCCGCAGGCGGCGCTTGCGGATCGCGTCCGTGTTGACCTGCCTGAGGATCGAATCCAGGTAGGCGTCCCGCGGGTCGATGATCCGGATGATCCCGCTCTGAAGCGCTTCCTCAAAGCGGGTCTCCCGGATCTCTTCCTCCTTCACGCGGTTGGCAGTCTCCTGGATCGCTGCGGTCACCTCCTGCGCGGCGTCCCTGCCGCCTGCGGTGAACAGCTTGATGCCGTTCCAGATCGCCGGGTTGTGGCTGGCCGTGACCATCGCTCCGTAGGGCAGCCTGCGTTCCTTCACAGTGAACATGATCTGCGGCGTGGGACAGCTCATATTGACAAAGAAGACTTTAATGCCCTCTCCTGCCAGCACCTCGCAGAACCAGACCAGCGCTTCCTTGCTCAAAAAGCGTCGGTCGTAGCCGACGCAGATTCCCTGCTCCGCGCAGCCTTCCTCCTGCATCCGCCGGGCCACAGCCGCTGCTACCCGCCGGATATTAGCCTTCGTGAATCCTTCGCCGATCACGGCTCTCCAGCCGCCTGTTCCGAATTGGATCATATGCTGCCTCCGCTGTTCACAGAATTCTTCCATTCATATAATTCCGGCAGGAGGAACCTTCCTCCTGCCGGCAGTATGTGTTTCGTTCTGAAAGGTTTTATTTGGCCAGGAATGCTTCCAGCTGGCGGTTGACTTCCGCGACGTAGTCGTTGATGCCTGCCGCTTCCAGTTCAGCCAGCGCCGCCGGGTAGTTCTCGTCGAAATCCACGTAGCCGTAGAGAATCGGCGCCATCTTCTTCCAGGCTTCGTTGCAGGCGGTCTCGACTGCCTCAAAGCCGGTATTGTCGAAGGCGAAGCCCAGCATCGCGGACGGGATCGCCTCGTCGTCCCAGTGCTTGTACATCTCGATGTATTCGTCGGAGATGTCGGCCTTGAACACCTGGTAGTTGGCGTTGCGGAACATCCACTCATAGAAGTAGCCGTCGCCGCGGGCGGTCTCGCTCAGGGTCATCAGCCGGCCGTTTTCGTCCAGGTCCCAGTCCTTGCCCTTCTCGCCATAGAGGCAGAAGAGGTAGTTGTCCTGATTCCCCCACAGCCAGGCCAGGAACTTCAGGGCGCCTTCGGGGTTCGTGGCGGAATACGGGATGCACAGCACTTCGCCGCCAGTGGCGTTGATGTAGCGGGGCTTCTCCGGCGCCAGGAGGTAGTTCTTCAGCACGGCATTCGCGTCCGCGGTCTTCACGCTGCCGATGATCTCGTTCTCCTTGCCCAGGGAACCTTCCACCCACAGGTACAGGCCGGTCTGCATCCGGCTGTCTCTCTCGTTGTACTTGATGGCCACGTCATCCTGGTACAGGCCGTCCAGGAACATCTCACGGTTGAACTGCGCCACCTGCTTGAATGCGTCGGTATGCGCGTAACTGTAGGCCTTCTTGCTCTCCTCGCCAAAGACCACCAGGTCCTGGCTGGCAACCCAGGTATACTGCTCCTCGGCAAAGTTCCGGGTCAGGGGCTTGAAGATGATGTCCGCCGGACCCTTGAACTGAGGCAGCTGCTCCTGCACGCGCAGAGCATATTCCCGCAGGTCCTCGGCGGTCTTGACTTCATTCATGCCCACCTGCTCCAGCACATCCTGCCGCAGGCAGACGAACTGGAACATCGCGGAAGAAGGAGCGTAGGCGGATGGAATGCCGTACTGTACGCCGTTGATCTTTCCGCCGGCCATCTGGCTGTCCGGGATGATCTCCTTCATGGATTCCGGCCAGCACTTGGCGAGCAGTTCGTCCAGGGGCTGGGCTTCCTTCTTGTTCACCATCGTGGACAGGTCCGGCAGGCCGTCCCAGTACAGGTCAATCGCCTCATTGGCGCCGAGCATGACGCTCTTCTGGTCCCAGTAGGCGTCCCAGCTCAGGAAACGGAAATTGACCTTCATGTTCAGTTCCGCCGCCACCTTCTCGGCAAACGCGCCTTTCAGGAAATTGGACATCTCGTCGGTCTCTTCGCCGGGATACAGGATCGTGATCTCCTCGAGTGCATCGGCCTGCGCGAGCGGCAAGGCCAGGGTCAGTACCAGCATCAGCGCCAGCACTACAGCCAACAGTTTCTTCATGTTCTTCTCCTCCTTGTTTTTATTCAATATGCTTTGCGCATGATGAATCGGGTTTACTCTTTGACTGCGCCCATCATAATGCCCTTGACGAAGTACCGTTGGATGAACGGGTACAGGAAAATGATCGGTCCGATCGTGATGATCGTCACAGCCATCTTGACCGTTTCCGCCGGGAGCCGGATGTTTGCCGCCGCGCCGGAGGGAACCCGTCCGCTGGAGACCGCGTTCACATTGGACACGATGGAATACAGGTAATACTGCAGCGGATACAGGTCCCGGTCGTCAATGAACATCAGGGCGTGCCACCAGTCGTTCCAGTAGCTCAGCGCGTACATCAGGCCGACGGTCAGCAGCGCCGTGATGCTCAGCGGCAGCGCGATCCGGAAGAAGATGGTCCAGTGTCCGGCGCCGTCGATCTTCGCCGCGTCGTAAAGGCTGGGGCTGATCGCCTTGAAATAGGTCCGCATCAGGAACATGTTCCATACGGCGAACAGTGGCGGCAGGATCAGGGCGAGGATGTTGTTCCGCAGTCCGTACCAGTTCGTGCATACGACGTACCAGGGGATCAGGCCGGCGGAGAAAATGCTCGTGAAGTTGCAGATGAAGGCGATCACGTTCCGGTACTTCATCTCTTTCAGGCTGATGGCATAGGCGATCATGCAGGTCACCAGCATCGATCCCAGCGTGCCGACCACTGTCACCAGAATCGTGACCCCGTAGGATTTCAGGATCCGGGCGCCGCTGTGGGCGAAGATGTAGGTATAGGTGTCCGTCGTCCAGGTTCGCGGGATCACCCGGAAGCCGTCCCGGTTGATCACGTCCTCCGGCGTAAAGCTGACCGTCAGCGTCAGCAGCAGCGGGTACAGGCAGATCAGGCCGAACACGCCCACGATGACATAGGCGATGATCCGCGCCGCATGGTCGTTTTTGCTGTGGCGGATATGGTTGGAATGCTTTGCGGGGGATCTTGTTGCGATACTCATCAGAACAGTCCCTCCCCGTCGTTAATCCGCTTAGCCGAGGAGTTGGCAAGCACGATCAGGATCAGGCCCATCACGCTCTGGCACAGGCCGATGGCAGTACTGAAGCCGAAGCCCATCGTCCGCATTGAGGTATAGACATAGGTATCGATGACTGTCACTTCATCGAGTACCGTGGGATTCTGTCCGACCACGCCCCAGATCATGCCCATGTCGCCGAAGAAGATCCGGCCGATGCACATCAGGGTCAGGATCACGACGTTCGGCTTGAGCATCGGGATCGTCAGGTACCGGATCTGCTGGAAGCGGCTGGCGCCGTCGATCGTGGCGGCTTCGTACAGGCTTCCGTCGAAACCGGCCATGGCGGCCATGTAGATGATGGAGTTGTACCCGGCCCACTTCCATACATCCAGCAGGATGATGATCACCTTCCAGTATTTTGCCTCCGCGTACCAGCGTACCGGCATCCCGCCCAGTCCCATGATGAGGCGGTTCACGATACCGTTCGCGCCGGTGATGATCAGTTCGCCGCTCCTCCGGTCCACCCGGAAGTTCGAGGTCAGGAAGCCGTACAGAATCGCGCCGACCACGACCCAGCTCAGGAAGTAGGGGAAGAACATCGCACTCTGGCTGACCTTCTTGAAGATCCCGTTTTTGATCTCGTTCATGCAGATCGCGATCGTGATCGGCAGGATCGTCCCGAGGATCAGTCCCCAGAAATTGATGATCAGCGTATTCTTGACCGCGTTCCAGAAATAGGGATTCCCGCTGAGGAAGTAGGAGAAGTTCTGGAACCCGACGAAAGGTGATCCGAAGATGCCGTCCTTGACGTTGAACTTTGTGAACGCCATGTAGATGCCGCCCATCGGCAGGTACGCAAAGGCCAGGAGCAGCAGCAATGCCGGCACACACATCAGGTACAGGGTTCGGTTATGCTTCATTTCCCACACAAACCCGCGTTTTGACGGGCTCAGGGTTCTCTGCACGGATCCTTCCTCCTTTCTTCTCATGTCATATAAGGATCGTTTCCAATCTGAGAGACTTCCTCCCGCAGGAGGAACATCCCGGTCGTGTGGAAACGGCCTCCGTTTCTCCACACCTCAAACATCCCACGCTCCAGGCTGTTCCGGGGCGTCCGGTTCCGATAATCCGCCTCCTCGTCCCCGAGGACCTCCAGGCGGATCATCCGGTCCCCCTCTTCCGTGGGGTAGCAGTAGAACTGCCGCTGCACCCGGATAATGTTTCGATCCGGTCCCAGGACCGCTTTCAGACCCGGGTCGTACAGCCAGGACTCGCTCCAGAATCCCTTGTAGTGATATTCCGGATAATACCGGTCCCAGAACGCCAGGGCCGTCTCGCAGCTGTGCTTCACTCGTTCCGGCGTATAGCCTTCCCCGCCCGGGATGTGCAGTGCCAGCAGAAAATCGTCGTCCCCGAGGGCCTTCACCCATTCTTTCCGGTCCAGGGTTACCGGTTCGGCCAGGATCCGTCCCTCCGGTGCAACCGGGTTTGCCCGGACCGTACGGTCGTTCTCCTCCCGCACGGTCGTGAACGCCTCCGGATCCGTCACGCCGTTCACGCCGTCCAGCTGCCCGTCCCGGCGGACCCGGACGCCGCCGGTCCACAGTGCTTTGACCTCCCCGGTCTTCAGGCTGCGCCAGGCGTCCGGCGCACCGCCCCAGCGGTATGGGATGAAATAGAACCGGTCCATCAGGAAGATCTGGCAGCAGTAGAAGTTCATGTCCCAGGGGTAATCGTCGAAGCTGATGTCCCCCGTCTTCACATACTTGGCCAGCTGTTTGCGCGTCATCCGCTCCGGGATATCCGCGTCGTATCTCTCCGGCACTCCCCGTACCCGCAGCGCCTTCCGCCCTTCCAGCACACACAGCTGGGTATAGAGGAAAGCGTACGCCTCCCGGGCGAATCCGCTCAGGCACTGCGGCTTCGGCTGAAAAAACTCCACTGCGTAGCAGCGGACCAGCCCGCGGACCGCGTCCGCCGCCATGATGTGTGCCAGCTCCACCAGCTCCGGCACAGCGTTCGCGGCATCCAGGGCGTCAAACAGCGGCTGCTGTTTCTCCGAGGGAACGCAGTTCGTCTCCAGCACCTGCTGCAGCGTTTCCTGGGGGAGCAGTTCCCTCTCCGCTGTTTCCAGGTCCCCGATGCATTCCTCCGTCCCCTCCGGGACAATCGGACCGGTGACCCGCAGCAGGGATGCCAGGCGCTCTCTCGTCATGCTTTCGTCGTCCCTTCGATCTTCCTGCGGAAATCAGCCAGGCTGACCACGGACCCGGTCAGCCGCGCCTCCTCCGCGGCGCATGCCATCATATGGCTTTCCACCGACTCATGGATCTCCGTGGCGGAAACGCTGTCCCGGCCTTCCAGCATGTTCAGGAAGTCCTCCACGATCCCGCTGTCTCCGCCGCTGTGACCGCTTGTCGACTGTTCAGGACGGATGATCTCGCTCTCGCTCTTCTCCGTGCTGTTTCCCGCGAAGCGTGTCACTTCGATCACGTTCTCCGCCTCGCTGGCCCGGATTTCCCCGTCCTCGCCCATGATCTTCATCGTCCGGGTCATCAGGTTCGTAAATCCGCTCAGATTGAAGGTGGCCGTGATCCCATTCTCAAACTTCAGGATCGTCACCTGATGGTCGCAAACGTTGTTGTCGCAGTGGTAGACGCAGCGCCCGTAAGGTCCTGTCCGGATCGCCTCCAGCAGGCCTTCCTCGCTCTGGTCGTCCGTCAGCACCGTCGCGGGCCAGTTCCCGGCCAGCGGCAGGTAGCTCCGGTAGGCGCTGAACCGGCATCCATCCTTCAGCGGACAGTCACAGCAGCGTACCGCAGCCCCTTCCGGCGCGTTTTCCTTCCGGAAGTAGGTCAGGTCCCCGAAGGAGGCGACGCTGCTGCACTTGCTTCCCGTCAGCCAGACCAGCAGGTCCATGTCATGGCAGGATTTTTGCATGATCAGCGGGCTGGAAAGATCGCTCCTCCGCCAGTTTCCCCGCACAAAGCTATGGGCGATATGGAAATTGCCGATGTTCTCGTTGTGCTGGATCGTGATCACCCGGCCGATCCGTCCTTCCGCGATCACCCGGTGGATCTCCCGGAAGAAGGGGCTGTAGCGCAGCACATGGCAGACGGTGATCTGCCGCCCGGTCCGCTCCGCCGCCTTCTCGATGGCCAGCGTTTCCGCCGGATCGGGTGAGATCGGTTTTTCCAGCAGCAGGTGATAACCCTTTTCCATGGCCGGAATGGCCTCGCTGTAGTGGTCCCGGTCCATGGTCGCGATGATGGCCGCCTCCCCCATGCAGGGGGCAGCGAGCAACGCTGCTCCGGTCTCATAGCACCGCTCCGCCGGGATGCCGAACTCCGACGCCGCGATCTCCCGTTTGGCGGGATCTGTCTCGGCGACCGCTGCGATCTCATGTCCTTTTTTATATGCATATTTCGCATAGATCATGCCACGCTGCCCGGCACCGATCAACACAAATTTCATACAAACCTCCGGAACATTTGATGATGAAACAACTCGTTTTGTTTACTAAACAATATCATATGTTTCATCTCTTGTCAACACAAAATCAAATATTTTTATTATGAAACAAATTTGTCTTGTTTCATAGATACACTTGACATCAACCTGAAAAAACGTTTATTATCTATATAGAAACAATCAACCTTGCAGCTGTACAAAACTGTTTCAGATTCAGAACCGGTTTATACAGCAGCCGAAGCCGAAGGAGGTTTGGAGGGCGATCAGAAGCCTTCCAGGAAAAAGATTATGGCCAATATTCGGGATGTTGCGCGTTTGGCAAAGGTCTCGCCCGCGACCGTTTCGCGAATCCTGAACGACAACCAGTTATATAAGACCACCGACGAAACCCGCGAACGGGTCCTTCGCGCCGTGACCGAGCTGGGCTATCAGCCCCTCGCCCGGAAGCATTCCCTTTCGCCTGATCCGAACGCCGAAACGCGCTTTTCCGTGGGCTGCCTCCTGGCCACTACCCGAGGAAAATACAGCGATCCCTATTATCTCTCCATCCTCGGCGGCATCGAGGAAGAGCTCGCCCGCCTGGGCGGAACCCTGTCCCTGATCCAGACGGAGCTCGAGCTGGAAAACCCGGAGATCCTGGACCGCGTCCTTCATGCCGGCCTTTCCGGGCTGATCATGATGCGTCCCCTGTCCGAGGCCCTCTTCAGCCAGCTGCATTCCCTGATCCCGCATATCGTCGGGATCGACACGGGTCATATGCCAATCGACAACATCGAATACGATCATCTCCGGGTCAGCAGGATCGCCGTGGAGTACCTCTTCAGCAAAGGCTACCGCCAGATCGGCTATATCGGTGGCAGCACCGGCAATGCTCCGCTGAAAAAGTCCCGCCGTTTCCGCAGCTATCTGGAGACGATGGCGGATCTGGGACTGGAAGTCCGGCCGGAATGGGTTCTGAACTGCGAATGGGACGATCAGAAGTGTATGCGCCAGATCGAGGAGGCATATCAAACGACCGGCCTGCCGGCCGCTTTCTATGCCGCCAGCGACCTGATGGCCATGGCGGCCCTCCGCGCGCTGTACCAGCTCGGGATCCCGGTCCCCGGCAAGGTCGCCGTCATCGGCATGAGCAATATCGAAATGAGCCAGTACGCCAATCCGCCGCTGACCACCATCGACGTTCCGGCGGCCGAGATGGGGATTACAGCCGCCCGCGTCATCACTCAGCGCATCCGCGGAGACGACACCCTTCCCAAACGCATCCTGCTGCCTTCCCGCCTGATCGAGCGGGATTCCGTCTAGCAAGGAGGTTCCGGAAGATGAAAAAGCAAAAGAACAGGTTCAGGGTCAGGCATGAAAAAATCGGGCTCGGCGCCCATACAGTCCGCCTGCTGATCCTATCGCCGCTGAACCAAAGCAAAGAAAAGGTTCCCGGCGTCCTGTGGATTCATGGCGGCGGTTATCAGGCCGGCCATGCCAGCAATGTCTTCTTGACCCGTGCCTTGTCGCTTGTGGTGAAGTTCGGCATGGTGCTCGTCGCTCCGGATTACCGCCTCTCCAAGCGTCATCCATATCCGGCCGCCCTGAACGACTGCCATGCCGCCCTGCTCTGGCTGCGGGACCATGCGGAGGAACTGGGCGTGCGTACGGACCAGATCATGGTCGGCGGGGAAAGCGCCGGCGGTGGCATGACGGTGGCCCTCTGCCTGCTTGCCCGGGACCGGAAGGAAGTCAATATCGCCTTCCATATGCCGCTCTATCCGATGCTGGACGACCGGGATACGCCCTCCTCCCGGGACAATCACGCAAAGAACTGGAATACAAAGAAGAATCACAAGGCCTGGAAGCGCTACCTGCGGGATGCATACGGCACGGACCTCGTCTCCCGCTACGCCGCTCCCGCCCGCTGCACGGATTACAGCAACCTGCCGCCCTGCTATACGTTTATCGGGGATATCGAACCCTTCTATGATGAGACCATGACCTACGTCCGCAACCTGCAGGAAGCCGGCATTCGCGCCGAGGTGGATGTCTATCACAACTGGTGGCATGCCTATGACGTCCTGGTCCCCATGGCGGAGGAGTCCCGCACGGCGGTCGCCCGCTTCGAGGAAAAAGTCGCCTACGCCATCGCCCACGACTTCGCCCCGCAGCATTCCCCCTCCGTGTCATCCCGAACGAAGTAAAAGACCTTGGGAACAAGGAAATGTCCCTCGCAGTTCCACGCATGCGGAGCGAGAGAAACGTCTTCACCGCACCCTGATTAACAGGAGAATGATAATGGCCAATCTGATCGTGATCTGCGGGCCTCAGGCCGTAGGTAAAATGACCGTTGCAGAAAGCCTGCGGGATAAGCTTCGGTATAACATGATGACGAATCATGACAGCATTGAACTGTCAGACAAAATCTTCGGTTTCGCTACTCCTGCCCAGAAAGAACTCAATCAGTGTATTCGTGAAAAAGCCTTTGAGCTGGCTGTAAAACACAATATAGATCTGATCTTCACATATGTCTGCGCTTTTGACATACCGGAAGAAAAGGTTTATCTGACACAGCTGAAAGACCTTTTTGAACGAAATGGTGGCAGCTTTTATTTCATCGAGTTGTCCGCCGATATCGAAACAAGGCTCGCGCGAAATGAGACACCGCACCGGATGGAAAAGAAACCCTCCAAACGTGATGTAAACTGGAGCAGGGAAAATCTGCTGAAAGATACAGCAAGATACAGGCTGAACTCAAATGAGGGCGAAATATGGTTTGGGAATCACCTGAAGATCGATAACACAAGCCTTGAACCGGATCAGGTTGCTGATATGATTATCGGTCAGTTTCAGCTAAATGCCAATAACAAGGATGAAAAAGAATACAGGTTCGGAGTTTAGCAATTATCTTTAGAAATTCTTTTCATGGAGTGGCCTGCAATTTCATCATTTCTGTTCTGACAGTATTTTCTCCAGGATTTCCACCGCGCTTGCGACCATCTTCGGGCAGAATTCCGTGAACAGATGATGGTCACGGGCGTACTGCACGCCCTCCGTTGTCCGGATATTACAACCCAGCAGGTCGTTGCAGAGACAGGATCCGTTAGCCTCGCTGAACCGGTCCATCATCAGGTCATTCAGCCTGTTTGTCCTCTGGCGGCCTTCCTGATCACCGGCATGAGTCTCACCATACATCAGACCGAGTACCATTAACGCGCCGGTGCATGCTCCGCATACATCTCCCCTGCGCATGCCGCTGCCAAAGCAGGAGCCAAGCCTGAACGCTTGTTCCTCCGTGATGCCGCATTCTTCGGAAAAAGCAGCCAGAATTGACTGAGAGCAATGCAGACCATCAGCAAAACACTGCATAGCTCTTTCTTTTCGTTCAGTTCCGCTGTTCATGGGTAGCATCCACTTTCATCCTTGCTGGCGTCCCGGATCGATTCGATATAATTCCGGAACGCTGTCCATTGATCACAGTTCAGGGAATAATGATTCCATTTTCCTTTCTTTACGGAAGAGACCAGACCGCAGCCTTCCAGC
>JAEEGL013896530.1_pt1 | contig 11524 bp, 7 predicted proteins | sample 9134231 | NCBI WGS metagenome assembly JAEEGL01 (sample SAMN16246548, study PRJNA631951) | gut metagenome | biome: gut microbiome; feature: rumen; material: fiber-attached | host: Bos | place: Iran: Karaj | collected 2018-10 | reverse complement strand
CGAGTAGATGTTCTCTGCGTTGATAAAACAGGTACTATCACAGAGAATGCGATGTCTGTAACCGCAGTTGTTCCTGCTTCGGAAGAATATGATATAGACTCGGTACAGGGACTTATCAGTGATTTTGCCGCTGCGCAGGATTCTGACAACCAGACAATGGAAGCAGTAAAAAATCACTTCCACCGTCCTGCGGGAAGAGTTGCTGTATCGGTAACAGGCTTCTCGTCAGAGTTCAAGTACAGCAGTGTTACATTTGAAAATGACGCTTATGTTCTGGGTGCGCCTGAGTTTGTACTCAAGGAAAACATTGAAGCTCACAAAAGCATTATTGAGGAATACAATCATAAGGGCTACAGAGTTCTTGCTTTCGGAAAGTATAAAGGCAAGCCTGACGGCAAGGCGCTTACAAGTTCTGTTGAGCCTGTATGCTTTGTAATGATGTCAAATCCTATCAGAGAAAATGCTCCGGAAACATTCAGATATTTTGCTGAACAGGGCGTTGAGATAAAGGTAATATCGGGTGATAACCCTGTTACTGTATCAGAAGTAGCTAAACAGGCAGGCATAAAACACGCCGCTGACTATGTTGACGCAACTACTTTGACTACCGAGAGTGCTATAAAGGACGCTGTAAAGCGTTATACAGTATTCGGACGAGTTACTCCCGAACAGAAGCGCAAGTTCGTAAGAGCACTCAAAAAAGCAGGCAAGACGGTTGCTATGACAGGCGACGGTGTAAACGATGTTCTCGCGCTTAAAGATGCTGATTGCTCGGTAGCTATGGCTTCGGGAAGTGACGCGGCGGCACAGGCTTCACAGCTTGTACTTCTTGAGTCTGATTTCTCAAAAATGCCTGATGTTGTGGCTGAGGGACGCAAGGTCGTAAACAACCTTGAACGTTCGGGAAGTCTCTTCATCGTAAAGAATATCTTCTCGCTGATAATCTCTGTGCTGTTTATATTCTTCGGGCTTGCTTATCCGCTGAAGCCTGCACAGATATCACTTATCAGTGTGTTCACCATAGGTCTCCCTGCGTTCTTCCTTTCACAGATGCCTAACCGAGACCTTATCAAGGGACGTTTCATAACGAATATCCTGCTGAAAGCACTTCCTGCGGCACTTACAGATGTACTTGTGGTATGTGCGATGGTGTACTTCGGCAATATCTTCAATGTTGCACCGACAGATATCGCAACGGCTTCGACAATACTTATGAGTATCGTCGGTATGATGATAGTTTTCCAGATATGCAAGCCTATGGATATGTACAAGATGTGGATGTGGATACTCTGCGGCGTGGGACTTGCCTGCTGTATGATATTCGTAAGCAAAATGTTCGATATCACATCAATGTCTAACCGCTGCATACTGCTCTGTGTGAACTTCTCGATTATTGCTGAGCCGTGCCTGCGTTATATGACGCTGATAACAAAGAAGATACAGAGCTACTTCATAAAAGAAGAGGAAGATGAATAAACAGCAATGCCCCGAAGCGTGTGAGATGCTTCGGGGCATAACTTTTATATTAGTATCAATGCAGCGTTTTTATTTCTTGTGGAATAATCCCTTTTTCTCATATGGCTCTGATGTGATGTCAAGCACCTTGTAGCCTGTCTTTTCAACAGCTTCTTTCAGAATTGCATTATCGAGCGCCTCTTCAGAAATAATTTCAGTTTCGCCCTTGCTGTGAGAGGAGTTTACCTTTTTTGCCTTGACAGCGGCACGTACAGCGTCATTGACATGAGCCTCGCACATTCCGCACATCATGCCGTCTATCTTCATAATTGTCTTTACCATAATATTCAGCTCCTTTGGTTAGTTTATACTGACAATTAAATTCTACCCCTTTTTTTGACAGATGTCAAGCTATAATTATATTATTGTCAGAAAAAGCAGTATGCAAACAGGCATACGTCTTTTATTTGTAAAATATAAATAAATATTTATGTTATCAGATGCTAATGCAGTTAGAATATAATAACGAATTTAGCAAAAAAGTGCCTTTTTGGAGCGGAAATATTTATTACCCGATGTTATAATTTAAATAAGGTCAGGAAACTGACAGACATCAATTTAAATCTCACAGGAGGGAAATAATATGAGTATTTCATGGACAAAACTCGGATTATTCGCAGGAGGTGTGCTTTTCGGAACAGCAGGCATAAAGGTTCTGGGAAGCAAGGACGCAAAGAAGGTATACACACATACTACAGCGGCTGTACTTCGTGCAAAAGAGCAGGTAATGTCAACAGCTACTGCGGTTCGTGAAAATGCTGAGGATATCCTTGCTGATGCTAAGGAAATAAACGAACAGCGTGCGGCTGAGGCAGAGATGCTCATCGAAGACGAAATGATAGCAAACGAGACTGAGGATACAGAAGAGGCAGGGGAATAACCTCTGCTTCTTTCTATAGAGGGGGCAGATTATGAAATGTAAGATACTTCACGAGTCTAAGGGCAGGATAAGGGTACATATCATGCGAAGCCGCATGACGCTTGAACAGGCGGATATCCTTGAATACTACCTTCGCTCGAAGAAATTTATCACCCGTGTAAAGGTCTATGACCGAACAGGTGATGCGGCTGTCTGCTACAGCGGCAGCAGAAATGATGTTATCGCGGCTCTCTCGGCATTTTCCTATGATAAAAAGGAGATAACTGAGCTTGTTCCCGAGCATACAGGAAGACAGCTCAGCAGAGAGTACGAAAACAAGCTTGTAAATGCAGTTGCAAAGAGAGTGTTCAATAAGCTCATTCTTCCTGCACCCATAAGGCACGTTCTGGCTTTTTTTCGCGCCGCAAAATACGTTCTTGAAGGCATTCGCTGTCTTATCAAGGGCAAAATAGAGGTAGCTGTACTTGATGCAACGGCTATAACAGTATCCCTTGTAAGAGGGGACTATGATACCGCTTCGTCGGTAATGTTCCTGCTTAAAGTGGGCGAGATACTTGACGAATGGACGCATAAGAAGTCCGTTGCAGACCTTGCGAGCGCCATGTCACTGGGAGTTGATAAAGTCTGGCTGAGAAGCGGCGGTCAAGACGTTCTTGTACCGCTGAATTCCGTAAGAAAGGGCGACTGCATAGTAGTCCGTACAGGCAGCATGATAGCTCTTGACGGAGTTGTAACAGACGGCGAAGCTACGGTAAATCAGGCATCTATCACAGGAGAGTCTCTGCCTGTGCACAAGACTGTGGACAGCTATGTGTACGCAGGTACAGTCGTCGAAGAGGGCGAGTGTGTTATCCGCGTTGAAAAAGTGTCGGGAAGCGGCAAGTACGACCGTATCGTAAAGATGATAGAGGAGTCGGAAAAGCTGAAATCCGCAACAGAGGACAAGGCTTCACACCTTGCGGATAAGCTTGTGCCGTACAGTCTGGGCGGTACGCTTCTCACGTATCTGCTGACGAGAAATGTCACAAAGGCACTTTCGATACTCATGGTGGATTTCTCGTGCGCATTGAAGCTTGCTATGCCTGTTTCTGTGCTGTCTGCAATGCGTCAGTGCAGCCGCAGCGGTATATCAGTAAAGGGCGGACGCTTCCTTGAAAATGTTGCAGAAGCTGATACTATCGTCTTTGACAAAACAGGTACACTTACCTATGCAACACCGTGTGTTGTAAAGATAGTGACCTTCGGCGGCGCAGATGAAGCTGAGATGCTGAGACTTGCAGCCTGCCTTGAGGAGCATTATCCTCATTCTATGGCGAATGCAGTTGTAAAGGCTGCGGAGGAGCGCGGAATCAGCCATGAGGAGTGCCATACAAAGGTGGAATACGTTGTAGCTCATGGTATCGCAAGTTCAGTCGATGATGAAAAAGTCATTATCGGCAGCTATCATTTCGTATTTGAGGACGAAAACTGTGTGATACCTGAGGGCGAAAATGAAAAGTTCAACAGTCTGCCAAAGGAGTATTCACATCTTTTCCTCGCGTCGGGCAGTGAGCTGAAAGCGGTAATATGCATCGAAGACCCACTCCGCGCAGAGGCTGCTGATGTGGTAAAACAGCTCCATGAGCTTGGTCTGGAAAAAGTCGTTATGATGACAGGTGACAGCAAGCGCACAGCTAAGTCTGTAGGGGCAAAGGTGGGCGTTGACGAGCTTTATTATGAAGTCCTGCCTGAGGATAAAGCGAACTTTATCCGAAAGGAGCATGAGCTTGGCAGAAAGGTCATTATGATAGGCGACGGCGTAAACGATTCGCCTGCACTTTCTGAGTCCGACGCAGGCATCGCTATAAGCACTGGTGCGGCTATCGCCCGTGAAATAGCGGATATCACCATCTCTGCGGAAGACCTGTATGCGGTGATAACGCTGAAAAAGCTGAGCAATTCCCTTATGAAGCGCATACACTGGAATTACAGGACTATAATCGGATTTAATCTGGGACTCATAATTCTTGGCGTTATGGGTATACTTCCGCCTGCCACATCGGCATTGCTCCACAATGCTTCCACGCTGGCTATCGGACTGAAAAGCATGACTGACCTTGAAGGCGATGAACCTGTGAATAAGTGATGAAAACTCACACTGCGGAGAATATCTGCGGTGTGAGTTTCCCGTTTTATAGCGTTATTTGGTGATATTTACGATTTCGGATTGACTTTTTCTGTGAAATATGGTAATATATATATTGCTTAGTTATTTTTTACTGTATAAGGAGAAAATATCATGAAGAATATTATCAGGAGAGCTGCGGCTTTCCTCTTATCTATAGCTGTTATTTTTACCATTCAGATGTGGTTCGTTCCGACACTGAACGCTAAGGCTGCAGTATACGGAGTATGGCCTACTGAACCGAAATACAAAAATATAACCACTTATTTTGATCCTGCAAGAAACACATACGATAATTCCGCTCACCACAACGCTGTTGATATCGAAGCGGCGGGCGGAAGCAATATATATGCGGTTTACGGCGGCGAGGTCATTTCCGCTGACTGGAAGGACGCTTACGGAAATATGGTAATACTCTATCACGCAGACCTGGGCGTTTATACTTTCTATGCTCATGCTTCACAGATGAATGTTTCAGCAGGCGCTAAGGTAAAACAGGGCGACATTATCGCAAAGGTAGGCAGTACGGGACAGTCTTCGGGAAATCATCTTCATTTCGGAGTATGTGACAAGCTTCTGGGAGCTTTTCCTGCACGTACATATTACGACCCGCTGACATACTTTGTCTTTTCTGACAACACAGGCGGCGAACAGCTTCAGACTCCTGCGGCAGAATGTGACTGCTCTGAGGACTATGCAGGACTCTACACCACAAAAAATGTTGTGACTTATCTCAATATCCGCTCGGGACACAACACAAGTTCAAGCGTAATAGGACAGATACCTGCAAATGCTGAATTTACTGTAACTAAGGGCGACGGCGAGTGGGCACACGTTGAGTACAAGGGCACTAAAGGATATGCGTCTATGGCGTATATGCAGCTCAAGGAAGAGGTAAAGTCAGGCATGAAGATAGATAATACTACTGCTCCTGAGGGAACTCTCGAAGCAGGAAAGCCTTTCTCGCTGAAAGGTGTTATCACTTCAAATCTGAATATCACAAAGGTTTACGGCGGAGTTTATTTCCGAGACGGAGAAGCGACCAGCCAGTGCGCAGAGGCAGCTCCGAATGCTGTAAAGTACGACATTTCAACATATTTCGATAAGAATATCATATTCAACGCTCTTTATGACGGTGAATACACATACAAGATAGTCGCAGAGGATTCCGGCGGAGAGACCTACACGCTCATTTCAAGCGACTTCATCATAAGCAGTGATATCTACAGCGGTGTTATGGGCGACCTTAACGGTGACGGCTCGCTTAGCGTTGCGGATATTGTTATACTGCAAGATCACATTCTCAACAAGGAAGGCGAGTTTACCAAAAAACAGTACCTTGCATCTGATCTGAACAAGGACAGCTCAGTTGATATATTCGACCTCATAGAGCTGAGAAAAGCAGTTATCGCAGTAACTGAATAATATTCGGGAAGTATCGCTTCGGCGGTGCTTCCGTTTTATTTTAAGGAGGAACTATGAACGCAGAACTCATCGCAGAAGAACTGAAAAAACACTATCAGAAAGGAAAGACGCTTCTTGCAGGCATTGACGGTCTTGGCGGCGCAGGAAAAAGCACGATCGCTGAGGAAGCCGCAAAGCTTCTTGAAGCTGAGGGGATACACACTGAAATATTCCACATTGACGATTTTATCCACCCTAAGGCTATCCGATATAATGACGATTATCCGCAGTGGGAGCAGTATTACTATTTACAGTGGCGTTACGACCATTATAAAAGTGCGGTAGTCAAGCCTGCACGCGAAAACGTTACAGCTCCGCCTGTAGAGCTTTACGACAAGGATAATGACAAGTATATCGTGGATATGAGAAGTATCCCAAGCGGCAGTATTGTAATTACAGAGGGGATATTTTTACAGCGCGAGGAGCTGAAAGGCTGTTTCGATTGTATGATATACATTGATGTGCCCGAAGATGAAAGACTGAGCCGTGTGCTTCGCAGGGATGGTTATATCGGTGACGAAAACGCTATACGTGAGAAATATGAGAAGAGATATTTTCCTGCGGAGAGATTTTACGCAGAGAAGTATTCTCCCGAGAAAAATGCAGATATGGTAATATAACAAAACAGCACTCAGAAATGAGTGCTGTTTTTACTATATCATGTTTATAATAACTATATCATGCTGTTATTATCTGAATGCGTATCTCATGAATGTATAAAGGTGAGGTTTTACGCAGCTCGCATCGTGACCGCCGCCTGAGATGGACTGATATACGTGGTCAACGCCGTTCTTTGTAAGGATATCACTGTACTGCTTAGGAAAAGTACCAACAACAGCATCGTTTGTTCCTCCCGTTATCATAAATACATTTGGCTCAGGACCAACATTTCTGAACTTCATTTCGTTCTCCTGCATACAGCCTGGGTGCACCATGAACATATCCTGACCCGGAGTGATTCCCGGTGCGGGACAAGCTCCGCCTACATATCCGAAGAGGTCGGGACGCATGAGTCCTAAATATACAGCTTCGCGTCCGCCCATTGAAAAGCCTGTTATTGCGGTATTCTCCCTGCCTGTTTTTACTGGGAAGTTTTCCTCGATGAACGGCATAAGGTCATCGGCAATTTCGTAAAGGAAATTGTCGTATGCGGCGCAGGTCTCCTGATTGATACCGCTTGGTGAAGCCATTGTCTTGCTTGTGAACATATTTGGCAATACAGCAATGAACTCCTGAGCCTTGCCGTCAGACATAAGACCTGTCATAAGCTCCTGAACGCCCATGCCGTTGAGCATACTGCTCTCATCGCCCATAATTCCGTGAAGTATATACATTACAGGGTACTTCTTGTTCGGGTCGTAGTTGGGAGGGAGAATGACGTTGACTTTTTTATTCCTGTTGGAATTGGTTTAGAAATAAGTCTTGTTCTCAACAGTGCACTCATTTGATTTTTCGGCACCTGACGGAACTTTCTCAGGCATATCCTCTTTTATCATGGAATTGTAATTTGTATTGCTGATAATCGTGACAGCGGTAGTTGTAGTTGTCTCAGTCGTTGTTGAAGATGACACAGTTGTCGTTTCGGAAACAGCCGAAGATGTGGTTTCCGAAGATGTTACAGCTGAGGTCATTCCGCCGCCGCCGAAAGCAGGGGCTGTAGTTTCATAAGCTGTAGAAGAAACCGTGGTCGAAGTTGTCTCGGCAGTTGTGGTAACTGTAGTAGTTGTCACAGGCTGTTTGAGATCCTTTATGCTTCCGAGAACAAACCTTTGAAGCAAAAGCAGATCTGCTACAGTAACATTTCCGTCGCTGTTCAGGTCGGCTTTATTGGGAGCTGAAGAGCTGCCTGCGAATACTTCGAGGACTGTTTTTCTCATAACAGAGTTATCCAATGAATTGATAACTCCGTCATTATTCATATCGCCGTGTATACAGATCGGCGCAGGGTGATTGAAGTTAAGAGCTTTCACCTCAGCAGAACCGCTTGAGTCGAAGCTGCTGACTGAAAAAGCTACGGAATAGATGTATCCGGGGATCTTAAATCCCGCTGAGTCAAAAGCCTTTAAATGATTACGGAGTGTGACAGTTCCGCTTACCTGATTTTTCTTGTCAAGATCAAGAGCACCATTTTCCCTGACGCTCCAGTAATGGGTGTTCTGGATATTGCCATTAGAGGACTGCTCATATGAGTATGTTTTGTAGAGTGTGTATCTCTTGCCGTCAGATGTAAAAGAACCGTAGGATATGCTGTCCTGCGAATCCAAAAATTCTTCTCCTGTCCAGCCTTCGATGACTGCGAAAGATGTATATGGATATGCAGAATCGCGGCTGTAAACGCCAAAATACGAGTAACCGTCATTCTCTATCTCGATATCGTAATCTATTTTCAGATCGGGAAGCTTTTTATAGTTTATTGACATATCAGAGTAATTGTAGCCCATGTCGGAACAAGTATTAACGATCTTGTCCCATGAACAGGTAAATGCCCCCTCTTTGGCTTCCATAGAGTAGCTGCCGGTATTATATTGATTGAAAGCGCTCCATTCAAATCCATTAATGCTGCCGCGCTTGGAATAGTCCGCAGCATCGGCTGTAATGGGGATACAAAGAGATGAAATGAGCAGTGCAGCACCGGTGAATAAAAGCTTGATGTGTTTTTTGATACCCACTTAAATCACTCCTTAATAAAATAAAAAAGTCATAATTTTTGTAAAATCTTTCTGAGTCAGACGACTCAACTCTCTATCTGTTTTTATTATAAATTTGGTAAAATTGAAATGCAAGTCATTTATTGCCGCGATTATGGAAAGTGACTAAAAATTGCTTGCAATGTGCGAATAACGCTGTTTAGCGCAAAAAAGGTATAGATAATATTATAATACATTATTTAAGGAAAGAAAACAACCCATTTTATACCGATAAGGTGGAGAAAAAAAGGAAAGTTTCGACTCGCAATTGTTAAATCAGTAAATAGTGATATTTTTAACATAAAAGTGCTATCCGTAGTAGGAATATTACCATTTTTGTCATTATTTTAGTATAACATACAGAGAGTTGCAATTATAATTTAAGTAATATAAAAAAGAAATGTGTATTTTGTATATTTTTTATTCAAACTGCACACAAGAAGGGAAATTATAATAGCGGACGGCAGAAATGCTGTTTGCTGTTAGCCGAAACGCATTGAGCAACAGAAAAAAACAGCCTGTGCGTAAGGCAGAAAAATGCAGCCGATAACAAAAAAATGACATTGGCTGTAAATATTAAAACTGGGGGCAGACTTATGAAAAAAATCCTCTCTATCGTAACGGCTGCAGCTCTGATTATTCCTGCTGCGGCATCAGTGCCGCCGAAGGTGGCAAAAGCGGACAATCCCATGATACAGACCATTTTCAGCACCGATCCAGCGCCGATGGTCTATGACGATACTGTGTATGTATATACGGGTCGTGACAAGGATAATTCCGACTTTTACTATATGCCTGACTGGCACTGCTATTCCTCAAAGGATATGCAGAACTGGACAGATCACGGCATGATACTCTCATGGGACAGCTTTTCATGGGGAAAGGAGGACTCTGCCTGGGCGGCTCAGTGTATCGAGCGCAACGGCAAGTTCTACTACTACGTTACTCTTGAGAACAAGACAGGCGGCGGACGCGCTATAGGCGTGGCTGTTGCGGATTCTCCCACAGGACCTTTCAAGGACGCTATCGGCAAGCCTCTGTGCGGTCCTAACTGGGATTACATCGACCCGACTATTTTCATCGACGATGACGGACAGGCGTGGCTCATGTTCGGAAATCCTACCTGTTACTACGTAAAGCTGAACGAGGATATGATATCCTTAGACGGCTCTATCGGACATTTTGACATGAATTCTTCTACCTTCGGTCCCGGAGGAAACAAAGCCTCTTCCTATGGTGAAGGACCGTGGTTCTATAAGCGCGGCGATCTGTATTATCTGGTATATGCCGCATTCTACAACGGTGAAGGCTCTGAGAGCATAGGATACTCTACAGCTCCGTCACCGACAGGTCCGTGGACTTACCGCGGACAGGTGATGAAGAAGCACAACTGCTTCACTAATCACCCGGGTGTTATTGATTTCAAGGGAAGATCCTACCTTTTCTATCACGATGCAAGCCTTCCGCACGGCGGCACATTCGACAGAAGTGTGTGCGTTGACGAGTTTTCATACAACTCTGATGGCACTATCCCTGTTATATCGCCGAGCAAGAGCGGTCCGAAGCAGATCGCTTCCGTTGATCCTTACAAGCGCGTAGAAGCCGAAACCATATGCAATTCATCGGGCATTAAAACTGAGAATTGCAGTGCAGGCGGTATGAATATCGCCAATATCGAAAACGGCGACTATGTAAAGGTGTCGGGCGTTGATTTCGGAAACGGTACGGATAAATTCACGGCAAGTGTGGCTTCTGCTACTGAAGGCGGCAATATCGAGATATATCTTGATAGTCTCAGCGGCAGGAAGATAGGTGCTTGCAGTGTGCCTGCTACAGGCGGCTGGCAGGATTGGGAGAAAGTCTCATGTAATGTCAGCGGCGCAAGCGGTGAGCATGACCTGTATTTTAAGTTTACAGGCGGAAGCGGCTTCCTGTTCAATGTGGACTGGTGGCAGTTCGGCGATGATGAAGGAACAAGCAGTGTTACAACTTCTTCATCTGCTCCGATACAGCAGACCACAACAACTACAGTAAGTGTTCCTTCTGATGGCGCTTATCTGCTTGAGTGCTCGTTTGAGAGCGGTACTGATGGCTTTGAAGGAAGAGCGGGCGCAAAGGTCGCTTCTTCGTCAAAGGTTTCTTTCAGGGGCAGTAGTTCCCTCTACTGCTCCGAAAGAACTGCAGCTTATCAGGGTGCATATATCGATCTTGGAAGCAAATTCAAGGCAGGCGAGAGCTACAGCTTCAGCGTGAATGCGATGTATGAGAACGGCAAGGACTCTGATACATTCCATTTCACTATGCAGTACGACGATGCAAACGGTGATACTCACTATGAAAAGATCGCTACTGTTTACCCTTTGAAGGGCGAATGGGCACAGCTTTCAAATACAAGCTTCAGGATACCTGAGGGCGCTGAAAATGTCAATATCTATGTTGAGACAGATAAGAGTACCTGTGACTTTTACATTGACGATCTGAAGATCGCGAAAGCAGGTACGGCCATAAACGGCGCTGTGGGCGGAGTCTATATGCCCGGTGACGTAAATATGGACGGCGATGTAAATTCCCTTGATCTTGTCCGCGCAAGAAAGATGATCATTACTCAGAACAACGGCGGCACTTCAAATATGAACGCTGACGTTGACAAGAGCAAACAGTTTGAGGTGAATGATATCGTACTGCTTCAGAGATATCTCATCGGAAAGATCGTTGAGTTCCCTGATAATACTCCCGAACCTGAGGTCAGCGCTTTCGAGTACAATTCGGCAGTACAGTACAAGGAAGCTCCCGGAAACTATCTCAACAGCTGTT
>JAEEGL012661629.1_pt1 | contig 11524 bp, 13 predicted proteins | sample 9134231 | NCBI WGS metagenome assembly JAEEGL01 (sample SAMN16246548, study PRJNA631951) | gut metagenome | biome: gut microbiome; feature: rumen; material: fiber-attached | host: Bos | place: Iran: Karaj | collected 2018-10 | reverse complement strand
TTCTGGCGAAAATCAGATACCCCGTATGCCCAAGCATCTCGAAAGCGGGCCTGACGCCGCCGGGGTGGACCTCCAGACCGCGCTGCATGTTCTCCATCGCTCTGACGTCGCGGTATCCCCTCTCGCGCAAGGCGGTCACGATGGATTCCGCTTGGTTCATGTTCGGAACGTAGGCGCAAACCCTTCCGCCGGCGCGCAGATGCGGTTCCAGATTGCCCAGAGCGAGCCAAGGATCCGGCATATCCATCGTCAGGACATCATATCCCTCGTCCGGGACATCCATGGATCTGGCGTCTCCGATGGAATAGGACCAATATTTATCCAGACCCGTCCTCGCGACGTTCTTCCCGGCGCGGGTGGCGTTCTCCTGCTTCAGCTCGAGGGTGTGGACATGGCCTTCGGGAGCTACGGCATGCAGAAGCGCCGTGGTCAGCCCTCCGGAACCGGCTCCGACCTCCAGCACCTTGTCGCCGCATTTGACGTCGCAATGAAGAAGGATTGTCGCGGCATCCTTTGGGATTATCACCTGCGCGCCGCGATCCAGGGATTCCATGAGCTCCAGGACGCCTGGGCGGAATACGACGTACTCCCTTCCGACTATCGTCAGGGAATCCCCGTCGTCCATAGAGAGGAAGCGGGAGCCGTCCACGGTACCCAAAGAAGGCACCTTGACCATCCCGACCATGACTTTCAGCCAGTATTTCTTTCCCTCTCCATCCTCCATGTAGATGATTTCGCCCTCAGAGAATGCCATGGTCGGACGTATCAGAACCTGAATGATAAACGAAACGGATGGAAAGCCATCGGAACGAACAGCACGCCTCCGAATCAGATGGCATTTTGGGGGCCGGATGCGGACCGAATCTTCTCGCATCTTTCCTCATGATGGAAAATGAGGGCGCGCGGCCCTCCCGCGTCACATAGTGTGCGCGGCGTAAGCGGGTTTGTCCACGGGCTTGCCGCAGATTATGCATTTTCCCTGGTAAGGCTCGGGCGTATACGGCGTGCCGAGGATCTTGAACCCGTAGGTGTCCTCGAACTTGTGCCCGCATCCCTCGCATCCGCACCATCCGAACCTGAGGATCTTGTCCTGCGGGATGTTCTCGGCGGAATCGATGTCCTGTATGCGCGACTTCTGGATTTCGTTGGCCTTGGCCATCATGGACTCGGAGATGACCTCGAGAAGCATCCTCACTCCGGGAACGACGTCCTCGGCGGATATGGTGCCTTTCTCCTCGGTGTCCCTCCTGTAGAATGAGACGACCCCGTTCTCCAGGTCGCGGGCGCCGACCTCCAGACGCACCGGGACGCCTTTGATCTCCCAGTCGTAGTACTTGCTTCCGGGGCGGGCGTCGCGGTCGTCGAGCTTGGCGCGTATTCCGGCGGCCTTCAGAAGCCCCAGGATCTTGGCGCACTCGGCGGAGACCTCTTCCGCGCTCTTCTTCGAGATGATCGGGATTATGACCGCCTGTATGGGCGCGATTCCGGGAGGCATGACCAGCCCTTTGTCGTCGCCGTGGACGCCGATCAGAGCACCGACCAGCCTCTCGCTCATGCCGAAAGTGGTCTGGTGGACCGGAAGGTGCTCCCCGGTCTCGTTCTCATATTCTATATCGTAAGGGACCGAGAAATTGGTCCTGTAATGGTGGATGGACCCCATCTGAAGGGTCCTTCCGTTGGGCATGGAGGTGTCTATCCCCACGGTGTAATGGGCTCCGGGGAACTTGTCCCACTCGGTGCGTATGAGCAATGTGTAAGGGAGACAGATCTTCTTCGCTATCTTCGCGAGGATCTGGATGTCCTCCTCGATCTGATCCTGGGCCTTCTCGCAGGTTTCGTGGCAGGTGTGCGACTCGAAGAAATGGATCTCGCGGACCCTGATGAACGGGCGGGTCTGCTTGGTCTCGTAACGGAACGTGTTGACTATCTGGTAGACTTTCAGTGGAAGATCCTGGTGGGATCTGATCCACAGCGAGAACATGGGATACATCGCGGTCTCGGACGTCGGCCTGACCACCAGCCTCTCGTCCAGCTCGTTCTTGCCGGCGTGGGTAACCCAATAGACTTCCTCGTCGAAGCCTTTGATGTGCTCCTTCTCCTTGGCGAACTGGGTCTCCGGGATCAGCAGCGGGAAGCAGACCTCGTCATGGTCGGTAGCATCGAACTCCTCGCGGATGTACCCGTCGATCTGCCTCATTATCTTCCAGCCGTAGGGAGTCCAGACGTTCATCCCTTTGATGGGGTATCTCTTGTCGGAAAGCCCGGCTTTCTCTACGATATCAAGATACCAATCGGCGAAATCGTCCTCTTTCAGCGGCACTCAGAATCCCTTCCCTATCTCTTCGGCCACGATCTTGGCCACAGATATCTTGGAAGCGGGACTCTCGAGGGTGTTGCAGGAAAGCACATCCTTCAGAGCGCTGTGGGTGAGCTTGTCCAGAGCTTCGCCCACGAACACGCCGTGGGTGCATGCGACGGTGACGCTCTCCGCTCCGACCTCTTTCAGGGCCGCCGCGGCCGCGATTATTGTCCCGCCGGTGGAGATCATGTCATCCACGATGAGTATGTTCTTTCCCCTGCAATCGGCGTTGGCCGGCTTAATGCGGACCTCCGTGCCGGAGAGCCTGGTCTTCTCCAGATGGTCGTATGGGACCCCCAAACGGTCTCCGACGTCCTTGGCGCGCCCGGCCGCCCCGATGTCGGGTGCCAGGACCATGTCTATCCCTTTGCCGCGGAAATGGTCGGCGATGGGGCCGGCCGCTTTCAGATCGATGTGCGGATGGGAGAAGTTGTCCAGAGTGGATTCCTTGTGCAGGTCTATGGTGATGACTTTGTCGCAGATCGCGTCCAGAATCCCGCACATGACCCTCGCGGACATGGGCTCCCCGGGTTTGAAGAGCCTGTCCTGCCTGGCGTAGCCGAAATATGGGATGACCATGGCCACTTTTTTGGCGCCCATCCCAACGGCCGCGTCCCTGATCAGCAGCATCTCCACGAGGTTCCCGTCGGGATAGGTGTTCTGAACGATGACGACGTCTTCGTCCATCGAATCCCTGTCCAGTCTGGTGTAGCATTCGCCATCCGGGAATCTGGTGGTCGATGCCCGCAAAAATTCGCATCCGAGCTCCCTGGCGATTTCCTGGGCCAGAGCGACGGATGAGGAGCCGCCGATGACAATCATGAGCGGGCATAAACTCTCATAGTTCTTATAGGAAAGGGAGGAAAGCGCATCAGACCGATACGGATTTAACATGAATCCGCATGGATTAGGGCATGGCAGAGATAACCGACAGGATTGCCGACGAGAAAATCGAAAGGTATCTTAGCATCACCGGGAAAGCGCTTGGGAAGCTGAAGATAGCCGCTCCCGAACGGTCTTACGGCAGAAGGCTGGCGGAAAGCTTCCTGGAGATGGCCAACTGCTATTACTCCGACGCGAAGCACTTCAGGGACACAGGCGACTATGTCACGGCGTTCGCATCAGTGAATTACGCCCACGCCTGGCTGGATTGCGGCGCTAGGATAGGGCTTTTCGACGTGGACGGGGACGACGTCCTGTTCACTCTCTACGAACGATCGCGATTTCACCGGAATATGGGCGGCAGGACGCCACAAAGGCGCCGGGACCGAGAATCCTGCGCAGAACGCGCGGCGGAGCCGTGGTAAACAGACTGTTCCCAAGCATGCACATGCCGGCCGCGAACCCCATCGAACGCAGACAACCCATGGCCTCCGACATCTCACGGGATTCCAAACCTGTTCCCGACGAAAACTCGTTGGAAAAGCGGAAGAGATTGGCCTGCGAGGGATCCGCCAGAAAACCTTCCATCGCCGATTCCGCCGCGGCGATTATGGCAGCGGAACGATCCGGATCGGATAATACGGAGCCTGTGACCATCTTAGGCCCGACGACGCCGACGGATATTTTCCCCAGATCCATTCCGGCACCGGATACCTTTCCTTCCGCGGGCATTCCAGGAATCTTTCTTACAGGATAAGAATAACCAGAAGCTATCGCGGCGACATCCCCCATCCCGCCTCCGCCCCTTATGTCGGCCTCGTGAGCCGCCATATACGCCTCTTCACGTGATTTCCCCGCAATCTCGGCTATGCAGACCGCAGCGGCGATCGCCCCGGCGGCAGACATCCCGAACCCTTGGCTGACCGGCAGGCCGTTCCTGACGGAGATATCGAATCCCCTTCCGGGAGCCAGAATCCCGGCGACAGCGCGGGTGACCGGAGCCTCGGATTCGATGCCGTCGATTGATATCGAAATCTTATCTCCATCGACCTCGGAAACCGCCGCGCGCGCACCTAAACCTAACCTTATCCCGACTCCCCGGGATCCGGTATCGGCGATGGATGCGCCTTTGGACGGTTGGAATATGCATGAGATATGGCCGGGGCAGAACGCTTCGATCATAGCATCCCAGATATCTCGCGGAGGATGGAGTCGGCCATGGAATCTTTGGTTCCTCCGATGGCATGGCAGGAATCGGAGGTCACGAAGAACGCCTCGGAAGAATCCTTGCCTGCCGAGGATACGTCGTTCGCTACGATCGCCGCCGCCCCATACTTCTCGATGCGCGAGCGGGCCCTGGCGATGAGCTCCGGCTCTGAAAGGCCTGATTCCGCTTTGAACCCGACTGCCATGGAGCACCTCTCCGCAACCAGAGGGAGGACTTTGGGCACCGGCTCCAATCTGAGATCGATGCCGGAATCGCTGGGAATCTTACCTTCTGCCCTCTCTGCCGGAGCAAAATCGGCCAGAGCCGCGGGAACTATCGCGATATCATGGCTTATCTGCGGCGCCATGCCGATCAGATCCGAAACCGACGAGAAGCGTCTTACCGGAATGAAATCCGGGATCGGCACGTCGCATCCGCCCATCCAGAGCTCGACGTCCGCCCCCAATTCGAAAGCGCGGACGGCGAGCGCGACAGCCATCCTTCCTGATGAGCGGTTGGTGATGATCCTCATGGAATCCAGCGCCTCCTCGCTGCGGCCGCCTATTATCAGCGTTTTCTTGGAGGCCAGCGGACGGTCGGAAAGCATCCTGATGACATTCTCGACTATCTCGTCGCGGGATGCCACCTTGGCTCTCGCGCCGTCGGTGCGGGGGCCTATGAAATTTATCCCCCAGGATTTCAGAGCCTCGATGTTGGCGGAGACCGCCGGGTTCCTGTACATCGATTGGTGCATCGCGGGCGCTATGGCTATCGGCACGTTGGATCCCAGCGCAACCGTCGCCATAGATGTGGCCGAAGTATCGTCGATGCCGCACGCTATTTTGGACACCGTGTTCGCGGTGGCGGGATAGATCAGCAGCAGATCCGCGAAACCCATCATGTCGATGTGCTCGGTGCGGCCGGTGAGGCTGATGACCGGACGGTTGCCGCTGGCGAATTCCAGAGCATCGGAAGCCACCAGCTTGGACGCGGCCTCGGTCAGAACCGGGAACACCTCCGCGCCGTGCCTGATCAGCTCGCGTATGGTCGCGAAGCACTCCACAGTCGCGATGCTGCCTGTTATCCCCATCACTATCTTCTTTCCTTTGAGCTTCCAGCTCTTCTCCCCGAGAATCTCTTCGGACGGATGCATCGGATGGCCTCCCTGATTATGCGCTTGGCATCTCTGAAAACATCCTCGGACGATGCCGACGCGTCTATCACTTCGAAATTGAATTCTTCTGCCAGCCTGAGATACTCATCCCTGACCCTGCGCAGGAAATCTGCCCTCTCGAATCTGCTTCTGGCTTCCCCGCGGGACTCCACCCTGGATATACCCGCGGAAGGGTCGATGTCCAGAAGGATCGTCGCCTTCGGGACGCCCGCGAATTTCGAGCTTATTCCCAGCAGCCATTCCCTGTCGGCGGAGGTGCCGTCCAGGTCCGATGACTGATAAGCGACTGTGGACGCGAAATACCTGTCGCATATGACGATCTTGCCCTCGGAAGCCCATCTCTCCATCGCCTCGGTGTGGTCGCTGCGGTCCGCCGCGAAGAGGAGCGCTTCTGTGCGCTGAGATATCCCTTCGATGCTCCCGCCGCGGATGATCGCCCCTATGCGGTCGTGGGTGGGCTCGGCCGTCAGCACGACATCGTAGCCGGCCTCTTCCAGCCATGTTTTAAGGCTGGCGGCCAGCGTGCTCTTCCCGGCCCCGTCTATCCCTTCCAGAACTATTATCGCGCCTTCCATGGCATCACCCCAGAATCTTCCTCTGCATCATTAGCATCACGGAATCTATGGATTCCACGTCGCTGCAATATGGCTTCAGCAGAGCCCCCAGCTCCGAGCGGAAATGGAGATCATACTTGACACCCAAAGACATCATATCTGTCTTGAGCGAATCCGCGAGGATGTTGCCGCGGCGGTCCCAGTCCGTCATTATTATCGCGCTCCTGCCGGATTTCCAGACGGCTTCGGAAGCTTTCATGGGGCCACCCGCCGAGCTCTGCACGCATATGAAATCGGCGTCCATGCCGCAATTCCTGAGGGCGACGACGTCGTTCATCCCTTCCACCAAGACAGAATGGTCGCCTTTCAGAGAGGAAATCTCGGCGATTATCGCGTTGATGCGTTCCATGCGCTCCCTGTCATCTTTCGGTGGCTGCATGGTCCAGCGCCTCCTCTGCCTTGTCCGCGTCGCCGCATACGGAAACCGTCTTCTGCCTGTTCGTGTGCCCAGAGATCACCTACGAACGCATCCCGGTGATCTGCGAGAAGGTCTCTTCCACCTCCTTGTTGGCCCTCCCGTCCAATGGAGGGGCTTTGACGCGCAGAATGAGCCTCTTCCTCCACTGATCGAAGCCTTCCGGACCGGATCTGTTGGAGCGCGGAGAGACGAGGACGTCCACCTCCAGGCACCCTTCCTTTTTCCTGGACACATCGGCTATGCGCATGAATGGATAATGGCAGTCAATATATTATAAAAATGGATGACCATTGTTGTGCAATCGATTGCCGGCGCCCATACCGGGACAGATGCCGGCCGCGGGGGAACGCACAATGGATCTGACGGGATTATGGAAAATAGCGGAAATAAACGCCTTAGACAAAAATTTCAAACAGACTTGGAAAGCGACCGAAGGGCTGGATGCCGATGATAGCGTCTCAGAAATGCAGAAAACCATGGCCAAGACGCTGTATCTGTTCAAAGAAGAGGGCAGATTCATTACGATCATCCCCAAAAATGCGGTGAAAGACGAAGGATTCGAGGAATACGATGAAGAGCATTTCCTAGCCTCTGCCGGGGAATGGAAGGAGGAGGACGGGAAAACGTTTGTCTCCACGGAAGAAAACGGAGAGATCGAATGGACGGAAGCGATCCCTCGGGACACCAAATTTGAGATTTTCGGATTCTTCAGGATCGAAAGGGTCTGACTCCCGCGAACATCCGGGTTCGGAGGGGAATAGCCCCCTGAATGCGGGCATCGGAAGATTCGAAGCGCCCTGGCAGACCCGACCGTCAGCTCTCATCCTCGCCCAGGATATCTCTGACGAATGCCGCGGCGAAAATGGGGTAATGCTCTACGCCATCCTCATCCACATGGACGCCCGAATCCTCCAGCATGACCCTTCTGCCCACATTGAAATGCTTCGGAAGCTTCCTCAGCGACGGCGCAGACCTGTCCTTCCCGGACTTCACCTCGAATGCGACCACTTCTTTGGAAGTCTCTATGACGAAATCTATCTCCATCATCCCCGGGTTGGATTTTTTGGAGTAATAACATGGCGGAAAACCGCTTTTCATGAAACATTCGGCCACCGCATTCTCAGCCACAGCACCCAAATTGATGCGCGAATCCCCGCTATAGATAGCATCCGCGACTCTTGCCCCATACATATGCACCAGCATGCCCGTGTCTGAGAGATAGACTTTGAATTGATCGCGGACGATATTGGCCATGAGCGGCGCCTCGGGCTTCCTCAGAAGGTAGCAGAAATTCCCATAGCCCGCCTGTCTGATCCACAACAGATTGCCCATATAACGATCCGATGCCTTGCGGATCCTGTCCCCCTGAATCCTGGAATACATGAACCTCTTGTTGCTCTCCGCCAACTGCGAAGGGATGGATTCGAAGCATTCGGCCGTCTTCGCTATATCTTCGCCCGAATTGTAGCGGTTGATATCGCGTATGCATGTGCTCAGGAGCCCGTCGAGAACTTTGTCTGAGCGTTTGAAATCCTTCGTTTCGACGTATGCCTGAACAGATTCGGGCATTCCGCCCACTATCATGAATTCGCGGAAGAGAGCTCTGAATCTGTCGAGATAGAATCTATCCAACTCTTGTTTGGATGCGATGCTCCGGCGAACCTCGGATATCATGTCCTTCGGGACTTTCGATGCCCACAGAAACTCCTCGAAATCCAGCCCCCTCATGACCAAGACCTCCTCGTATCCCAGCGGTATTAGAGGGTCCGGACCGTTTCCATCCCTTCTTTTCCTGTCTACCCCGAGCATAGAGCCTGAAGCGATGACATCGAACCTTCCGTCGATTGAGAAGGGCTTCAATGAGCTGTAGGCCTCCGGACATTCCTGTATCTCATCCAAAAAAATGAGGGTGGCGCCCGGCTTCACCTCGCGGCCAGTGCGAAGCTCTATCCTGCGCACCATCTCATCCACTTCTCTTACCCCGAATATGTCCGCCAAGGACTCGTCCACAGAAAAATCCAGCTTGACAAAGCTCTCGTATTCATTGCGGGCGAAATGCTCGATGATGAACGTCTTCCCCACCTGACGCTGGCCTTTGATCACCAAGCATTTGCTGTGGAGCGCTTTCCATCTCATCAATTCGGAATAGACCTTCCTCTCCAGCATAAGGCCATATTACACTGACACCTACATTAATGTCACTAAATTACGATTGAACAGTGACATATTTGTCACTAAATTACGATTGAACAGTGACGCAAAAGAGTGTCTCACCCTTCTGTGCCGCCAAAAACCAATTCATGACCGACCGATGCCGGCGCGGCGATTTTCCTCGGCTAAACGCCGGACGCCAACCTGTCCCGACAGATTAATTACGCATCCGCCTATAGGCAATCATGAGCCCGGTCCTGGAGCACATGACCTTCGAAGACCTGTCCGAGCTGTACAGGGTGGAGATGAGCGGCAGCTCCGTGTCCGAGGTTCGCCGGGATCTTTTCAGGGCTATGGCCGACCTGATGACCAGATTGCGCTCGGAATATGAGAGGCTATACGCCATAGATCCGGATTCAGTCATGTGCGAGGGCGCAGAGCACAGGAAGAAAAGCGCCGAGCGCCTGTGCAAAGACATCATACGCATAAGGTCGGACAAAATCCTTAGGATGGCATTCCTGGGTGCGCTGGGATCCAACAACGTGATAGACGCCCTCACTGAGGAGGAAAAAGCGTATTATTACAAGATAATGGAGGTTTCCAAAGCCCACCTGGCCGAGGTCGACCGCCTCAGAGGGAAGCGGGTCACCGTCGCCACTCATATCGACGAGATTCCCGTGCGCGATCTGCCCAAGGAACCTGTCCGCCCGCCGGAGTCGCAACCCCCAACTGTGAACATCCCGCTGGAAGAGGAATTCCTGCCGCCCGACGAGGAACAGTTCGTGCCTCCGGAGGATTTCGAAAGCCCGCAGGACGATTCGGATGGGCAAACCGTTCCCCCTGCAGAGAAGCAAACGGTGCCAATAGAGAATCCGGGTCCGGAGGAAGCGCCCAAGGAAACCGAGGAACCCCCTCCCGCAAAAGAGCCTCCGAAACCTGAGATCTATCCGGATGACGATTTCCAGGGAGACTTCGACGATGACATCCCCGATCCGATGGAGATGGAGCCCGAGGACATCGTCCCTCCCGATATGCCGGAAGCCCCGGTGGAAACGGGAGATCCCATGGAACCGATTCTGATGCTTATTCTGGAGGATCTGCCGGAATTCTCCGGACCCAGCAGGGATTACAGCCTGAAAAAACAGGATCTGGTCACGCTGCCGAAAGCGTTGGCCGATGTTCTGGCCGAAACGGGGAAAGCCTCCCCGATCAGCCCCTCACCCTGAAAGTCCTCGTATCGCCCATGAACTCCAGGCAATCGATTTTCATCCTTTTTATCCCGGTGATGTTGGCCACGGTCTCCCTGGCTATGTCCGGCTCGTTGTTGGTGCGGCTCAGATGGGCCAAAAATATCTTCCTTCCGAGGGAATCGGTGCGCCTGAGGGCTTTGCCGGTGTCCATATTCCACATATGCCCGGTGTCCCCTTCTATGCGCCTCTTGAGCGATGGCGGGTATGGGCCGTTGCGGAGCATCTCCAGATCGTAATTCGCCTCGACCACGGCCGCGTCGCATTCCGCCAAAGCATGCTCGATCCTGAAATCGAATTTCCCGGTGTCGGTGACCAGCGCGACTTTCCCCTGATCGCTCTCGACGAAGAACGCGTTGGGCTCGGCCGCGTCATGGTACGTCGGCAGAGGAGTTATGTGGAAGGGACCGACGCCGAAAGAATCCTTCAGCTCGTACGGCACGAAATCCACGGAGCCCATGGAAGACGCGTTATACGTGCCCATGGTGCACATCACTGGGATTTCGAGCTTCCTGGCCAGAGGGCCGACTCCTTTGACGTGGTCGCTGTGCTCATGGGTCACTAGAATGGCCTTTATCATCCTGGGATCGACGCCTTCTCTGTCCATATAGGACATAAGAGTGCGACAGCTAAGGCCAGCATCGATGACCACGGCCTCGCCGTCGCACTCGATGACAGTGCAATTTCCGTCGCTTCCGCTGGCGAGAACGTGCACTTCCATCTTGGTCAAACCTTTTTCTTATAGAGCGCGAAGACTATGTCCGCTCTGGATATTACGCCGATGACCACGCCTTTCTCGACTACCGGGAGACGGTTGACGCCCATCTCTATCATGGATTTCAGGACCTCCATCACAGGCGCGTCCGGAGAGGTGGTGAGGACCGTGCGGACCATTATGCTCCCGACTTCCATGTTGGATATCTCATCGGAGATTCTCTGAAGGCCGTCTGCGCCGTTCTCGTCCGAATCCATGGAATAGGAAAGCATCACCGCGCCCGTGTTCTCCTTGTCGAGCATGATCTGCCTGCTGTAGATCAATTGGAGGATGTCATTCTCGCTGACTATCCCGAGGAGGTGGTTCCTGCCATCCACTACGGGAGCCCCGGAAATGTTGTCGACGGCGAACTTTATTGTCGCCTTCTTTATCGTGTCAGTAGGCTGAAGCGTAACCACCTGGGTGGTCATCAGGTCTCTTACCTTCAATTTAGACATCGGCCCCTTTATGATGGAGTACCCATATATTGATTGGGGTTCGACGTGGACATGGGTCCCAGCAGATTTTGAACCGACAGCAATGCATATATATGACGACAGAATAACGGGGCTTTGCAGGGGCCTGTAGCTCAGCTAGGTAGAGCGTTCGACTCTTAATCGAACGGCCAAGGGTTCGAATCCCTTCAGGCCCGCCACCTTCTTAGCCAGATCTTCTGAAAAAATTCTATTGTTCAGGATTTTCCATACCCTCGGCGCCT
>JAEEGL011951952.1_pt1 | contig 11524 bp, 12 predicted proteins | sample 9134231 | NCBI WGS metagenome assembly JAEEGL01 (sample SAMN16246548, study PRJNA631951) | gut metagenome | biome: gut microbiome; feature: rumen; material: fiber-attached | host: Bos | place: Iran: Karaj | collected 2018-10 | reverse complement strand
TCGACGCCGTCCGCTGGGCCGCGGATCCCGCGTTCCGCGGCGCCTTCGACCTGGTCTTCGTCGACCCGCCCTTCGCGAAGGAGTTCCCCGCCGGCGCGGACTGGCTGCCCCTGCTGGCGCCGGGCGGGACGCTCGTGGTGCAGCACCCCTCGCGCGGCTCCTTCGCCTGGCCCGTTCCGCCCGCGCGGGTCCGCAAGTACGGCGAATCCTCGCTGGCCTTCTGGTCCGCGCCGGCCTCCGGCGGCGCCAAAGTGTAGATTTGGGCCATGTCGCTCCTGATCCTCCCCGGCAGCTTCGATCCCTTCACCCGCGGCCACCTCGACCTGGCCCGCCGGGCGCTCCGCCTCTGCGACCGCCTGATCGTCGCGGTGGCCGTCCACCCCGGGAAGAAGCCCCTCTTCCTCCCCGACGAGCGCGTGCGGCTCATCCGCGCGGCCCTGGGCGAGGAGCTGGAGCCGCGCTCGGAGGTGATGCTCTGGAACGGCCTGATCGCCGACCTGGCGGCCAAGACCGGCGCCGACGCGGTGGTGCGCGGCGTCCGCGACTCGGCCGACCTCGCCTGGGAGTCGCGCCTCCACGAGGCCAACGTCCGCCTGGCCCCCGGCTTCGAGACGGTCTGGCTTCCCTGCGACCCCGCGCTGCGCTGGATCTCCTCGTCGCTCGTCCGCGAGCTGCTGGAACACGGCCGGCCGGTCGACGCCCTCGTCCCCGAGGCGATCGCCGCCGAAGTCGCCGGAAAGGCGAAGAGCGTCCGATGAACCCGTTCCTCCCGCCGTTCCGCTCGCTCCACCCCGCGCTGCGCGCGATCATCCTGCTGAACGCCGCCGTCTTCGCGCTCTGCGCCTTCGAGCGGACGCTGGGACTGCGCGTCTTCGCGTCGCTGGCGCTCTTCCCCCGCTGGGCGGGCGACCGCCCCTGGACGCTGCTGACCTACGCCTTCGTCCACGCGAACTTCGTCCACGTCGCGCTCAACATGCTGATGCTCTGGTCCTTCGGCGACGACGTCGCGCGGACCCTCGGCGGGCGCCGGTTCGTCCTCTTCTACCTCGCCGCCGCTCTCGTCGCGGGCGGCGCGAGCGTCTTCTTCTACCAGGGCTCCGTCGTGGGGGCCTCGGGCGCCCTCCTCGGCGTGATGTACCTCTACGGGGCGCTCTATCCCGACAGGCGCATGCTCTTCTTCTGGCTGATCCCGATGAGGATGGGCTGGGGCGTCTGGGTCGTCGCGGCGCTCGACCTGCTGGCCACGAACACCGGCGACGGCGTGGCGCACTGGGCGCACCTGGGCGGATTCGCGGCGGGCATCGTCTACGCCCGCCTCTTCCTGCGCAGCCGCCTGCGCCCCTCGTTGTTCTCGCGCCTGGCCGCGAAGCTGCGCTCCCGCGGCGCCGCCGCCGGGCCGATCGACCTCGACGCGTTGCTGCGCAAGATCTCCGAGCGCGGCATCGACAGCCTGACGCCCGGAGAGAGGGCGGCGCTGCTCGCCGAAAGCGAGCGCCGGCGCCGCGAAAAGGAGGAGTACCAGAGATGGCGCTGAACGAAAAGACCGTTGTGAGCGCGGGTTCCGCGCTGGTGGACCTGCTGGTCCGCGTGGACGCGGGCTGGCCCGAACGCAGGGGAACGCGCCCCGGCGGCATGGTCAACGTGGACGCCGCGGAGATCGACGCGATGCTCGCGGAGATTCCCGCCGCGCCCGAGCAGGTCTCGGGCGGCTCGGCCTGCAACACGATCGTCGGGCTCTCCTTCCTGGGGGCGAAGTGCCGCTTCCTGGGCTGCGTGGGCGACGACGCCCGCGGCGAGTTCTTCGCCGCCTCGCTCCGCTCGCGCGGCGTCGAGGGCTCCCTCGTCCGCGTCGAGGGCGCGCGCACGGGCACCTGCCTTTCGGTCATCACCCCCGACGCGCAGCGCTCCATGTTCACCGCGCTCGAGGTCTCGGGGCGTCTCGCGCCGGAGCACCTCTCCGACGCCTTCTTCGACTCCGCCGACCTGCTCCACCTGGAGGGCTACCTCGCCTTCAACGCGCCGGCGTTCCGCCGCGTCGTGGCCATGGCCGCCGAGCGCGGCACGCGGATCTCGCTCGACCTCTCCGCCTGGCAGTGCGTGGAGGCCTGCGGCGACCTCTTCGCCGAGGCGATGAAAAACGTGGATATATTAATCGCCAACGAGGACGAGGCGAAGGCCTTCACGGGCAAGTCCGCCGGCGAGGCCCTCGAGGAGATGGCCCGCATGGCGCCCCTCGCCGTGGTGAAGCTGGGCGCCGAAGGGGCGCTCGTGGCGCGCGGCGACCGCCGCGTGGTCTCCCGCGGGATCCCCGTCGAGGCGGTCGACACCACGGGAGCGGGGGACCTCTGGGCCTCCGGCTTCCTCGCCGGCGTCCTTTCGGGCGAAACCCTGCAGTCCGCGGCCGATTTCGCCAATCTCGTGGGTTCCGAAATCGTCCGCGTCGTGGGGGCCCACCTCCCGCGCGAGACCTGGGAGCGGCTCGTCCGCCACAGAAACTCCGCCAGAGCCGGACTTTAGTTTCTTTACCCAGTGTTCCAGCACTTTTTACACGTGCGACCTTCGGTATTCCGGCTTTGAAGGATAGATTTAATGCGTTCTAACAGGATCGGGAGATCCGCAAAAACACCCCTCGCCTAAACAAGGAGACTTTCAATGGGCGTTATCAAGATGATCATCCACGGCTTTGCCCCCAGCGAAACCGGCTTCATTTTCATGTGGATCATTCTCGCCGCCGGCGGCATCGCGGCCGCCATCGTGGTCGAACGCTTCATGTACATCGTGATGAAGTCCGCCAAGGGCCGCAAGGAATTCATGACCAATCTCTCCAACCTCCTCAAGGGCGAGAAGATTGCCGAAGCCACCTCCTACGCGCAGAACAAGACCATTCCCCTCGCCAAGTGCGTCTACGCGATCCTGAAGAACCGCGACAAGGGCGAAAAGGGCATGACCGACGCCCTCGACGAAGTCTTCCTCACCGAAGCCCCCCGTCTCACCCGCTACATCAACCTGATCGTGGTCATGGCCAACGTCTCCACCCTGACGGGCCTGATGGGCACCATCTACGGTCTGATCTTCGCGTTCGACGCCGTGGCCAACCTCCCCGCCGCCCAGCGCCCCACCGCGCTCGCCAACGGTATTTCGGTCGCCATGGCCACCACCTTCCTCGGTCTTTGCGTCGCCATTCCGCTGCTGGTCTGCAACGGCTACCTGACGCTCCAGGCCACTCGTCTCGTCGAAGAGATGGAAGAAAAGTCCCTGAAGATCATGCACATCCTCTAATCGGTGAATTCACCGAGAACAGGAGGCATCATCCATGGCATCCAAACGCAAAAAGAACGGAGTCGGGGACGCCCCCAACCTGGACTTGCTCCCGGTTATGGCGCTCATGACCGTTCTGATTCCGATTCTGCTGAGCATGGCCAGCTTCCAGAAGCTCGCGGTGGTTGAAATCAACATGCCGGAACGTTCGATGATGAACGCGGACGGCGCACCGCCCGAAGTCGACGACCAGGCGCTGAACCTTTCGGTCGCGGTCGGCAACGACTATCTGGAAATCTGGGCGCGCGGCGGTTCCATGCCGAAGATCTTCGCCGACGAGATCATCGAATACCGCTGCCAGACCGGCGACAACTTCCGCTACCACCCCCGCTACCAGATTCGCTACATCAACGAAGCCGCGGCGACGGGCGGGCACAAGTGGGTCCAGGACAAGAGCTTCTCCGGCGGGCAGGCCAAGTGCCTCGACGGAACTCCCATTCCCGACACCTACGCCAAGGGCGAGAAGCGCGTCGCGCAGAAGGAAGCGATCATCATGGCCGCCCGTTCCACGGAAGGCGCGAACAGCGAGGAAGAGGTCTTCGGCGACCCCGCCCGCCTGCTCCGCTCCGTCTACAACGCGAGCGACTCCGCCTACGTCGACGGCAACCTGGAATTCTACACGAGCAAGTCGCAGCTGCACCCCGGCATGGCGGTGCAGACCCTCCGCGAAAACTCGGTGCGGAAGCTGGGCTCGGCCGCCGGTCCCGCCGTGGACGACTTCGGCGCGGTCTACGAAGACTGGCGCAGCGCCTACGACGAACTGGCGAAGGTGCTCGTGGGCATCCACAACCGCTTCATCGACCTTCCCGACGCGGACAACATCATCGTGTTCGCCGGCGACGAAATCCCCTTCGACAAGATCATCCAGGTGATGGACGCCGCTCGCGAATCCGGTTTCTGGAACATTCAACTGGCCAAGCTGGGAGGCTAAGACATGCCGCGCAAACCTCGTTCGTTCGGTGGTGGCAGCGACGACCTGAACATCACCTCCCTGATGGACGCCATGACCATCATCCTGGTCTTCCTTCTGAAGAACATGGACGCCGAAGGCAACCTGCTCACGCAGGCGGACAACCTCCAGCTGCCCAACTCGTCCTCCCAGAAGACCGTCCAGGAAGTCATGCTCTCCGTCGTGGTCGACAACAACCAGATCCTGGTCGACAACACGGCCGTGATCGAGACCGACCTGGTCGCCCAGCAGGACTCTCTCTTCGTCCAGCCCATGGTGGAAGCCCTCAAGGCCAAGCGGGAAGACGAAAAGAAGGCCGCGATGGCGACCGGCGGGGCCGAAGGTCCCGGCGCCGTCATCGTCCAGCTGGACAAGAACATCAGCTACGACGTGATGTACAAGACCATGGCCTCCTGCGGTTTCTCCGGGTACGGCAACGTCAAGTTCGCTGTGATGCAGCGAAACGCTGAATAAGGAGTCCCAACATGGCAGAAGCGAAAAAAGCCAAGAAAGGCAAACCTGTTCAGGACGAACTCACCGTAGCCCTGATGCCCGAAACGGACGACCGCGTCGCCCGCTACGGAGCCATCGGTCTCGTGGTCGCTCTCATCTGCGGTCTCTGGTTCGCCACCGTGGAACTCGTCGTCGACGAAATCATGTTCGACGAAGAGGGCCAGGAAGAACTGACCGCCACGATGAAGATCGAAGAAGAGAAGAAGGAAGAGAAGAAGGAAGAGAAGAAGAAGGACGAAAGCCAGAAGAAGCGCAAGCAGGCTGGCGGCGGCGGCAAGCAGCGCGGCAAGGGCCAGCCCAACGCGCCTCAGAGCCGCGGCGTCCTCAAGCTTCTCACCACCGCGACCAGCAAGTCCGGCTTCAGCGCCTACAACCTGACCAACAACGCGAAGTTCGCGAAGGACATGGACAAGGTGCTGAAGAACGTGGCCGGCCTGCAGAAGACGGGCGAAACCAAGCTCGGCGGACGCAAGGGCAAGGCCGACGCCGGTTTCAACGACGGGTACGCCGAAGGCGGCTCGGGCGGCATCGGCGACATGCTGGGCGGTCTGCTCGGCGGCGGCGGCGGCAGCATCAGCACCAAGGCCAAGGGCAAGATCAAGGCTCCTTCCTCCAAGGACATCGACTGGGGCGACGGCGGCGGAAGCCGTTCCAAGGCCGAAGTCATGCGCGTCGTCAACGCGCGCACCCCCGGTCTGCGGTACATCTACAACAAGTACCTCAAGTCCAACCCCGGCTTCAACGGCAAGGTGACCCTGCGGTTCACCATCGCCCCCGGCGGACAGATCATCCAGATCTCCATCGTGAGCTCGACCACCGGCGTGGGCGCGTTCGACAAGGAGATCATGCAGAAGGTGAAGAGCTCCTTCGTCTTCGAAAAGATCAAGTCCGGCAACACGACGGTGACGATTCCGTTCACCTTCACCGAATAAGCCGAACGGTTCGAAATCCAAAGGCCTCCTCCGGGAGGCCTTTTTTCGTTCCGTTTCGCGGATTTTTTAGTTAAATTGGACGTAGACGCGCTCGAAGCGCTAACCATAGGGGAATACAGATGCGTTTTGCAGATACAAAAATCCTGGCGGCCGCCGCCCTTCTCGGCTTTTCCACCGTGGCCTTCGCCACCGACGCCCGCATCGGGGCGATGGGCAAGACGGCGAAGTTCATCATGGACGACGTCAGCATTTTCGACAACCCCGCCAACATCGGGATCTACCCCAACTACCTGATCGGCGAACTGGGCACGATCGACGAAAACGCCCTTACCGCCGGCGGCCGCAACGTCGACCCCTCGCCCTGGTTCGGCGGCATCTTCTCCCTTCCCCTGGGCGGCGAAGACTCCCGCGACCCCCGCATCACCATCGGCGGCGTCTTCAACCGCACCGACTCCTGGGCCTCCCTCCTCCCCGACAAGGTGATCCTCCCCACCTCGCAGGGCGACTCCCTCGTTCCGCTGCCCGAGCTGACCACCAACTTCGACGGCTTCCTGGGCGGCTCCACCCCCTCCGGCAACCTCTACGCCGCGCACATCTACGTCGGCATGCAGGACGGCGCCATTCCCCAGCAGAACTACGAAACCAACTCGCTCGCCTTCGCCTCGATCGTCAAGTTCGACCTGGGCGTCAACTGGCAGGTGAACGAAGACGTCGACCTCGAGGTCTCCGCCGGCCTGGGCCGCGTGGCCTATGGCGAGTCCGACAAGGACTTCTTCGACGTCGGCGAATTCAGCTGGTGGGGCAAGGGCCGCCTCTTCTCGACCATCGAGCAGATCAACGGCGAACTGGTGCCCGAAGTCGAAGCCTCCTACATCCAGGCCGGCGACGGCATGGAAGACCTGAACGTCGGCGCCGGCATGGGCGTCAACATGGCCATGGACCGCGGCTTCTTCTGGCTGGGCCTGGAAGGCTTCTACCACAACACCTCCACCGAAGGCTTCTCCGTCGCCGACGACGGCTCCGTCGTCTACAACGCGGCCAACGGCAGCTATCCCGGCACCGACGTGGTCACCACCACCGGCGGCGTCCTGAGCTTCGGCATCGAACGCAACGTCTTCTGGGACTGGTTCGTCGTGCGCGTCGGCGGCCGCAAGGTAATCGCCTACGTCGACTGCCAGGACGGCGACGAATACGGCGGGAAGGACGCCAACGGCAAGGACATGGCCTTCTGCCAGGGCAGCATGAAGAGCGAAGGCAACTTCTGGATGACCAACCCCACCGGCGACGGCACCCTCTCCGACCAGATCGGCTGGGGCTGGGGCATCAACGTCGAGGAAAAGCTGAAGATCGACGTCGTGATGGCCGAGGACTTCCTCTACCGCAACCCCTTCCAGGGCGGCCGTCTCTGGATCTCCCGCGTCTCGGCCACCTACTCCTTCTAGGCCGATGCTGAAGGATACGCTTCGTTTCGGAGGGGCCCGCTTCGCCGGGCCTCTCTTCCTTTGTCTGCTCCTCCTGGGCTCCCTCTGCGCCTGCACCGAGTCCCCGGAGCGCATCTCGCAGAAGCTCGACGCCTTCTGCCAGGCCGACCTGAAGTACATCGTGGGCGAGGTGGTCCGCTCGGGGAACGACTCCCTCCTTCTCGAGAAGCCCTACTACCGCGTCGACTCGCTGATCTACTTCAAGGGCGACACGGCCGCGGTCTTCTCCGCGTACGCCCAGGTCTCGTACCACTACTTCAAGGACATCCCGATGCACCGGGAGCGCAAGTACCGCTACTGGGCGAACTACATGTACTGGGACCGCTTCTCCAAGCGCCTCGTCCACGACCGTCCCGGGGCCGATTCGACCGCCGCCGGCGCATTATAAATTTTTAGGCGACATGGCGCGGCAAAGGCCCAAAAATCGGCCGTTCTTGGTATATTTTGAACAAATCGCAGTCAGCGCCTTTTCCCGGGAGAGCAGGCTTTGTTCGGATTTTTCTCTAGCGACATCGGCATCGACCTCGGCACGGCGAACACGTTGATCCACGTGGCCGGCAAGGGGATCGTCATCAACGAACCTTCCGTCGTCGCGGTGGACCGCCGCTCCGACAAGGTGATCAACATCGGCCTCGAGGCGAAGCGCATGCTCGGCCGCACGCCCGGCGACATGATGGCCGTGCGTCCGATGAAGGACGGCGTGATCGCCGACTTCCGCCTGGTGGAGAGCCTGCTGACGCACTTCATCCGCCGCGTGCAGAAGCGCCCGCTCTACTTCCTCCGCCCGCGCATCGTGGTCGGCGTCCCCTCCGGGATCACCGAAGTGGAGAAGAAGGCCGTGATCGACGCCGCGCAGAGCGCCGGCGCGAAGGAGGTCTACCTGGTCGCCGAGCCGATGGCCGCCGCGATCGGGATGGGCATCCCCGTCGAGGACCCGAGCGGCAACATGGTGATCGACATCGGCGGCGGCACCGCGGAGATCGCGGTGATCGCGCTGCAGGGCATCGTCTGCGACGCCTCCGTGCGCATCGGCGGCGACGAGATGGACAACGCCATCATCGAATACCTCCGCAGCACCTACAACCTCCTCGTGGGCGAAAGCTCCGCGGAGCAGATCAAGTTCCAGATCGGTTCGGCCTACCCGCTCGCCGAGGAGCTCGAGATGCAGGTCAAGGGGCGCGACCAGTCCGCCGGCGTCCCGCGCACGATGACGATCTCCTCCGTCGAGATTCGCGAGGCGCTGAAGGAGCCGATCGACGGCATCGTCTCCGCGGTCCGCAAGGCCCTCGACGACACGCCTCCGGAACTCTCCGCCGACATCATGGACAAGGGCATCATCATGACCGGCGGCGGCTCGATGCTGCGCGGCTTCGACGAACGCCTGCGCCAGGAGACCAACCTCCCGGTGAACGTCATCGACGAACCGCTGATCGCCGTCTGCAAGGGCACGGCGCGCATCCTCGAGGACCTCGACAAGTATCGCAAGGTGCTTCTGCCCACGACCGTATAGGGGGTCCGCGTGCGGAAGCTGTTCGCGCTGCTCCGTTCGGCCTTCGTCTGGAGACGGGGCGCCCTCTCCTTTCTGCTCGCGCTCTCGATCGCGTTCGCGATGATGCGCTCCGAGCCGGAGCTCCGCGGCAACGTGGTCCAGTTCGCCTTCTCCACGGTCCTCTTCCCCGCGCAGAAGATCGTCGCCTACGTCCGCTGGCGCGCCGACGTCGAGGAGGAGAACCGCAGGCTTCTGCTCGAGAACGCGAAGCTCGCCTACGAGGTGAGCGCGCTGCAGCAGGCCAAGATCGAGAACGAACGTCTCCGCGAGACCCTCAACTTCTCGCAGCGGCGCGAGCCCGGCTTCGTCATGGGCTCCGTCGTGGCGCGCGACCCCACGCTCGCCAACCTCGCGCTGGTGATCGACGTCGGCGAGGAGGACGGCGTCAGGCCCGACATGCCGGTGATGACGTCGCTCGGCGTGGTGGGCCGCATCTCCAAGGCGATGAAGGGCCATTCGCACGTCCTTCTGCTGCAGGACCCCGCCTCGCGGCTCTCCGTGCTCGAGAACCGCACGCGCACGATGGGGATCCTCGAGACGGTGGACTCCTACCACCTCTACGCGGTCTTCCCGGCCTTCTCGGGCACGCGCGTCGGCGACACGCTCGTCACGTCCGGATTCGGCGGGATCTTCCCGAAGGGGATTCCGGTGGGCGAGATCGAGAACTTCGAGGAGAGCGACGTGGAGGTCCTCGAGCGCGCGATGGTCCGGCTCTTCCAGAACCCCGCCTACCTCGAGGAGCTTTTCGTGTTGAAGAAGGAACCCGGACGGAAGGTGGAGGAGCAGGAATGAAGGCCGTTCTTCTCTTCGCGCTCGCGCTTCTGCTCCTGACGCTGCAGACGACGCTGCAGGACGTCGTCTCCGTCTTCGGCGCGGTCCCCGACCTCCTGCTGCTCTTCCTGGTGGCGACGGCCCTGAAGTTCGGCCCGGTCGCGGGCGTCTGGTGCGGCCTTCTCCTCGGGATCGCGCAGGACGCCTACGCGGCGTCCGGTTTCGGCGCGGACGCGATGGCGATGACGGTCGTCGGCTACGTCGTCGGGTTCGCGGAGGAGCAGGTCCTCAAGCTCGACACGATCACCAAGATCGTCCTCCTGGCGCTGGCCTTCTTCGGGCGGTTCCTCCTGCACGGGCTCTTCGCCGGAATGGAGCTCCCGCAGATCGGCGCGATGCTTCTGGAAGGAGGGCTGCTCCAGGGCCTTCTGACCCTCGTCCTCGGAACCGTCTGGTTCGTCGCCTTCTCCCGCGACCGGCAGGTCTGAGCCCATGGCCTGGGGGACCCGTCTGGAGATGGACCAGCGCGAGCGGCAGGCTCGCGCGCGGACGATCCTCGCCTTCTTCGGCCTCCTCCTCGGCGTCCTCGTGGTCCGGCTCTTCTGGCTGCAGGTGGTGCAGTTCGACGAGAACTACCGGCTCTCGGAGAAGAACCGCATGCGGATGCGCACCGTGGTCGCCGAGCGCGGGAGCATGTACGACCGCTTCGGGAACGTGCTCGTGCGCAACCGCGCGAGCTGGCAGGTGATGATCGCGCGCGCGGACATGCGCGACCCCGCGGAGCTCGAGGCGAAGCTCCTCTCCCTGCGCGACGGCGCGGACCGCCCGGTCTTCGACAGCGCGCTCGTGGCGCAGACGTTCGAGGTCTCGAAGTGGCGCAACAAGTACGCGATGCACCGCATCCTGGAAGACGCTTCGCCCGAGGTCGTCGCGTTCCTCTCCGAGCGCGCGTCGGAGTTCCCCGGCCTTTCGGTCGAGGTGGAGTCGCGGCGCGAATACGTCTACGGCACGCTGGGGACGCACGCCTTCGGCTACATCGCCCCGATCGACGAGAAGGAGCTGGAGAAGCCCGAGTTCGAGGGCTATCCCAAGTCGGCGCGCGTCGGGAAGAAGGGGCTGGAGGCCTCCTACGAGCGCTTCCTGCGCGGGAAGGACGGCGTGCAGCACGTGGAGGTGGACGCGTTCGGGCGCAAGCTCGGGCTTCTGAAGAACATGCCGCAGATTCCGGCGCGCCCCGGGAACTCGCTGGTGCTGACGCTCGACCTCGAGCTGCAGCGCGCGGCCGAGGAGGCGTTCCCGGACACGCTGCGCGGCGCGGCGGTGGCGCTCGACCCGCGCTCGGGCGAGATCCTGGCGATGGTCAGCTCGCCGCGCCTCGAGTCGAACATCTTCAGCCTCGACTCCGTCTCGCGCAAGAAGGGGTGGCAGTCCGTCGCGCTCGACGAGGCGCGCCCGCTCAACAACCGCGCCGTGGTCGGGGTCTATCCGCCCGGCTCGACGTTCAAGCCCTTCACGGCGCTCGCGGGCCTGAAGGAGGGCGCGATCACCGAGACGAACAAGCCGTTCCAGCCCTGCCGCGGCGGCTTCCGGTTCGGCAAGCGCGTCCAGCACTGCTGGCACCTCGGCGGGCACGGCGCGATGAACGTCGTCGACGCGCTGCGCGTCTCGTGCAACGTCTTCTTCTACCAGCTCGGGCTCGCCATCGGGATGGACCCGATCAACGAGGCCGCCGCGACGTTCGGGCTCGGCAACCGCACGGGCGTGGACCTGGAGTACGAGAACCCCGGCGCGCTCATCGACTCCGTGGAGTACGAGCGCCGCTACCGCAAACGCCTCGGTTGGCGGTGGTCGCGCGGGCAGATCCTCAACCTGGCGATCGGCCAGGGCGAGCTGGTCACGCCGCTCCAGATGGCGAACGCCTACGGCGCCCTCGTCCGGGGCGACACGCTCTGGCGTCCGCACCTGATGCGGATGGTCGTCAGCCCCGAGGGCCGCGCGATCCTCCGCTACG
>JAEEGL011419125.1_pt1 | contig 11524 bp, 5 predicted proteins | sample 9134231 | NCBI WGS metagenome assembly JAEEGL01 (sample SAMN16246548, study PRJNA631951) | gut metagenome | biome: gut microbiome; feature: rumen; material: fiber-attached | host: Bos | place: Iran: Karaj | collected 2018-10 | reverse complement strand
TATCTTCATTGCAAACGGCATCGAGCCAGAGGTAAGAGAGGAAGGAAGTTTCTACGGAACGTCACGTGAGCGTTACTTCACAAGCGATGCCAAGCTCGAAAAACTCGGCAACTGCAAAACCCTCATGACCTTAAAGAAACTCGAGATCGAAGATGTCGATTATGACGGCGGCGGCCACTGGAGCGTTCACCTGCTGGACACTGAACAGGAAAAAGAATACGGCTATTATTACGGCTTCAGCGCAAATGCCATTTTTGGTGTAAATCTAACGGGATGTGAAGAAGGCGATCTTTGCATCTTCGCCTTTGTAGGTGATATTCCGATCGAAGTGGTGGAGAAGGTGGGGTGAGAATTAGGTACTTGCCTACTTCACTGGATAAATAAGATATGTGAAAAGAACCAGCTCTCGTGCCTTATTATCTCTTCTTGGCTGAAAAGTTGCATCGCAAATACTCATTTTTTTGATATAGACAAAAAGAGGCTTTGGAATCACCAAAGCATTTTTATTGCTGTATGAATTAGTATGGTTATTAAAGTATTGCTTACAACTAAAACAGCATATTGCTAGTGTTCATACTATACCAATGTTTCAGAATTATAAAAATCTGAATTTTGAGTGTCAATGAAAGGGAACTTAGCACGTCTAGCTTCGCGATCGAAAGGTATCAAATAATCACTGAATTGAGCTACATATCTTTCTGGATTCTTGTCTATTGCTCTTATTCTTTTAGGAGTATCAACGAGTTCGATTCCATGAACAGATTCATTGTTAACACCAAAACTAAAATAAGTAGTACTTGGAAATCGTTCGTTAAATAATCCTTTGCGCCAAACTTCAATAAATGTTGGTATCTCATAAGCTGCCAATTTTCCATAGGTATAAAACTTAATATTTCCAATATTGAAATCGTATACCATTGGATGAGGGTGATTTGCCAAATTGAAGTGGGCTCGTTCAATATGCACCCCGTAGTACGGATTATAAAATGGTAGTTTCTTTAACTGAGCAAACATATTAGAAATCAATTCTTTTGAAATCCATAGGCGTTTATCTTTATCTTCGCGATATATATAAATAGTATATGCTACAATAACTATAGATTTATTGCCGCGAACACCCAACAAGGAGCCGTCTGGAAATAAAAAGGAGTTTAGCAACGCAGAAGATGTGATTTTGTTGCAATATTGAGCTATAATATTTTCCTCAATAGCGCTTACCAATTCATTCCCACCGGAGTAGTTTAAAATCTTATTTCTGTTGATTGAAAATGCTATCTGACGATGCAAATCCACAAAGCCTATTGTTATACCATAACGAGAATATCCTTCTAAAACATTCTTGTATGGCACGCCGTTATAATATGTGTAATTTATGGTGGAATAATCATGAACATCATAGCTAAATAGTATTTTGTAGCCAGGCTGCATATATGCCGTATGCCATAATATATGTTTTTCCCAAGATTTAAAAGCGAAGTCTTTGCTGCCGGATAGACATACTTGGATATCAATATCAGTATTGATTAATGCCTTTCCGATGCATTCAAGTTCATGAGCTACAGAAGATCTATCTTGTTCCCTAATAATCATTTCGATTTGAGTGCCAACAACATTATGATTGTTATCTGCAACAACTTCGATGTTATTTGATTTACTAATAGAATAGCTGAAAGAAAGCGACTTGCTATTATGTGTATATTGTTTTGTTACGACCCTTACCTCATCACTTAACAGGAAAGCGGCTAAGAATCCAATTCCAAATTGTCCTGTTTTATATATTTCTGAATTAGGCTTGTTTTCAATGCTTGAGAACGATTTCCCTACAGCCAAATAGCAATTCTCAATGCATTCTATATCCATTCCTACACCATTATCGCAAAAGCATAATTCTCCTGTAATGTCATTATAGGTAATAGCAACTTGTGGTTTATAGGTTTCTTCGGTAGACCAAATTGCTTTAAGTTCTCGACATGCATCAACAGAATTCTGAAGCAGTTCTCTAATTCCACAGTACAGATCGTTGTCATATAAACGTTTTGCTAATGTGTATAACAATTCATTGTTGAAAGAAATACTTAGTGGTTTCGGGTAGAACTTACACGCTTTACTATTAATGTATTGGTTTAAATCTAATATATTAGAAGCGATATTACGTACAGTAAAACCCAAAGACTCAGCATAATGCTTTCTTCCAAGAACTGCCCAACACGTGTCTAGTTCGCTATTCAAATCTTCTACCCAACAGAGCAATTTGTTGTAAATAGTAGGATTTGGTATTTCTTCATAAGAGATATCAATTGCTAGCTCGTCTTTCCTCTCGGATGAGAGCTCTATGCTAGTGACACACTGATTCCACACAAATTCGTCTTTTGAATACGCAGAATACTTAACGTTATTATTCAAATAGAACATAGATGCCCGCTCAACCCCAGCATCCAAATAATCGGCTAATCGCACTAAAGACATAGCGTAGTATATGTGCACTCCACGCGGAGTTTGTTTATCAGCTGGAGACGAATCCTCAATCTTCTTTTCAGCATTTTTTAGACTGACACCATGGCTGTATGCAACTGTGCCAATTAGTTCTACTAATTTTCTTGCAACGTGCCCCTCTTTCAGACCGAAGAATTCTTCCCCATTGTTATCAAACCCGGTTTGGATAAGGCGTAATGAAATCTCATGATGAAACCTTCTAATGAATTCACCTATAAACAGTCGCAAAAAATCACTGCCATAATCTTTTATTGAATTCCAATCACGGAGCGAAATGATGATGTCTTCATTATAAAGTTCACCAAATACTTGAGATTTTCTACCTGCGAACCAATTTCGCACTTCATCAATATAGTTGAGGAAACTCTCACCAAAAGATAATTCTGCTTCCTTTGTCCTGTCAAAAACATAGAAATTGGAATCGTTTAGCAACCTAACAAAAACTACTGGATTAATAAACATTCCTGCATCATGAAATATAGCGCCCAATATTGTAGTAGCGACATCTTCAGAAGAAAGTTTATCTTTTTCTGGGATTGAATCTGGGAATAAATCTGGGATTAAAACAGATATATAATAGAGAACCCTGTTGATGTGTTCATAACCATGCTTAGTATATTCTGGGAAGAAATACGGATGTTCACTGGAAAAGAACTCTGATTTCTCACAGTTATAGATAATATTAGTGACATAATGCTTAACGTCATCATCTGACATCAGGTTTAATAGCTTGCTTGGAACATTAATCTTTGTCATACGCATACCAGCTCATAAATAGTATGAACAAATTATATCAGAACTTTCAAAACCTTATATGTTAAGATTACAGTACAATAGAAATTAGATATAAAGCTATAAGTGTTATTTTGCAATTTTAGATATTATGCCTGGAATATCCTCATATTTATCACACCACATTACACGCAATCCAAGTGCTCGCGCATCTGCTGCAAATAAATCATCTGCAATTTCGTGACATTTCAAACGCTTATCTGCTCTTTTCATAATTATATAGTGAGAAACAATCTCGTTTTTTCTGTAAGATACGTCTAATAATCTTCTTAAGTTAGGATCGGATAGACTAATACCGACAAACAAACAAACCTTAGTTGTAAAGGCGTTTAGTTGTTGCAGATTACCCCAGCTGTATGGTTCAATAAATTGAGAGTGATAGGCCTCTTCAGAAAAAACAAGATTAGGGGTATCGAGTTTTTTATTTGGTAAAAAACCATGCACGTGGTAAATTGGCAGAGAATTCACATCTGATTTTTGACCTTCTTTCCATATCGATGTGTATTTTACGTTGTTCTTCTCAAAAGCGCGTTCAATCAAGTCATCGAAATTATAGGTAATAATTGAATTAACGAAGCACATACTTCTCTGAGGACGACACAATTCCACGATTGATTTTATCAATTTGGAATCTTCTGGATTCTTTTTAATGTTACGATAGAGATTTTTTTTCAGAGCCGCATCAAAACCATCTTGATATTGCAGCTTAAGATATTTTCCCAAAATTAAATTCGAATTAGGTATCGCCGATAACAATTCATCTAAATTGACATCAGATTCACTTTTCGAGAGAAGCACATCATTAAACATAGAGCATAACAAATCATTCCAGGCTGATATTCCAGAACTAATAGAAACACCGGCGCCACAGACTAATGTCAACTGATTTTCAGACAAAGCTTTTTTCAGTGTTTTAAAGCTTTCTTCCAAATTATCTGTTTTTACGCCAGATGAATCATCTCTGGATAAAGCAACTGTTTCTGGCCCTTTTTTGACACCAACTGATCTTCTTGAACCAATCTTACCGGCTTTTGGTAGAGTATTAGGGTTCAATGAATGCACAACAACTTCAGCAACATAATTTGGTATATTATCAGTGCGAGGTTTATAACAAGTCGATTTATCAAAGAATTCGGGCAATATAACATCTTCTAGAACAATTGCTATAATCTTGGATTTAAAACTAGAGTATTTAAGAAGGCTATAACTTGATTCCAGATAGGCATGGCTTACTAAAACAACAATAGAACTTACATCTTCCCAATGTATTTTTTCCTTAATTATTTGCTTTGCTTCTTTTTTATCAGCTAGGTTGTATGCTTTGTATCCTTTATTAGTGATTTCTTTTTTTGTTTCCTCTGCTAGTTTTAAGTATTCGATAGAAGCATCAATTAATATTGTCTTTTGTTTCTTCTCGACGAGCTTTTCCATAATGAATCAGTAAACTCCTTCCTATTACCATATGCTTTACTTATCTTACAATAAATACAAATATAATTGTAATTAATCTTTTGTCAGATCTTTATTCTTATTACCAAGTTTCAGATAGGCTTCACTATCTCTTTTAATTTCAGCAGCCAACTTCAACAATAATAGTTTTTCCGCATCAGAATAGATATCTCCTGAATTGTTAGCAATGTCATTAATCAATTCTATTGATATTTCGCGGTACAGTTTTTGTTTAGATTTATCGGTAAATTCATTTCTTGAAGCATTCAATTCAAAATCATCTGATTTTACATTAACCAACAAATAATTAAATGAAAGATTAGCATGCCAATTAATTAATGGGAGTTGCATTTTTTCTCCACTGAGTCGAATACCATTTGCGTAAACTTCACCAGGATCGATATATGCGTTTCTATCTAATGGTATATATATATCATCATTATCTGCCTTTAAGGCATGAACAATTCGCTCACTAACTTTATAGCTTTTTTCGCCCAAAAACTCAGAATACTTTTTCCCTAATTTATTTTTATAGAAATCAGGGCGCATCAGGCAATTCAAATCATCATCATTTGTTCCTATTAGTACTATATCTTGATTATTTCTAGGTCCTTCTAAATCAATCAAGGAATAAAAATGAAAAACTTTTCCATTATATGCTTTTTTGAAGATAAAATGGTTAATACGATCTTCCAAGGCAACGTAATCGTCATCATCTTTGACCATTAGCGAAAGAAACAAGCGAATAGATGGATTATTACATTTAATATCATCAAGCTCCTTGTTAAGATTATATTTAATTTGATTCTCAGACTGGTTAAGGCTAAGAATGTATAATACTCTAAACAACTCATTAATATCTATAATTAAAGAAAAAACTTTTGAGCTATCGAAATCACTCTCATAACAACATAAGAGCAACAGACTATTTGTTCCCCATACATCCGACGGATCATTCCAGAAAGGAAGCGGAAAAGAGAGCGTATAATCCAAATCAAATCTATTAGTGCAAATATGTCTGTTCGCAGGACTGTCGAATTTACGAAGGATAAAGACTTGTTCATCACTATTTATGATTTCAATTTTATAATCACTAATCAAAAGAAGTTCATGTACATACTCTATAAGTGCATTTTCGCTATCAAACACATCGGGAATAATTTCGTTATATAATAACTCAATGCGTGTTCCATGTCCTTCATCGAAATAGAAATTCGCGTTTTTTTGGCTTGTTATAAAAATAGATTTTTTCTCTAATTCCATTACAATAGGTTCGTATCCGATAGATTTGGTCTCTAATAATACTTTAGTTGACAACATAAAGCATGATAAAAAACCTATCCCGAAATGACCTATAGCTGAATAGTTTAAATTTAGTTCTTTATACTCATCAGACAAATAATAAGAACTCCCAAAATTAAAAAAATAATTTTCTAAAACGTGTTTTGTCATTCCGGTTCCGTTGTCACGAACGATGATAGAATTCTTATTCCTATTCATTTCTATCCATATTGTTGGCTCATAGTAATGTATTCCTTTTCTTGCCAATAGCTCACGCATGACTAAAACAGCATCAATAGAGTTCTGAAGCAATTCACGCAATCCTGCTCTTTTATCACCATATATTTGCTCACCCAAAAGCAAATTCAAAACTCTAGTGTAATTTAGTGAAAATCTAAGTGATGTTGCTTCAAAACCGACAGTTTGTAAATCAATGATTACTCTTGTATCTAAAGCAAAACGATATGGAAACTCATAGTTCCTTAGCAAATTGCTTATCTCAATACAGTTTTTCTCAAACGTCGTGAGATAATTCATGACATTTCTATAAATATAAGCGTTATCACATCTTCCGCTGAAATAGATTTGAAAAGTGTTATTACTGTAAGATATTTTATTGTAATTGGAAATGGGGTTATGTTTACGCCATTCTTCTGCGCTAAAATCCGTAATATCGTAAATAGAAAACAAATCACTTGGCGATCTGCGAGCATCAATATCTAAACCATCTCCTAGTTTTAATAGTAAAGCAATTTGTTGAGGATTATAGTTGTAATTTGCTATTGTTTGCCTTTCATTTATATTCTCTTTTATCCAATTAAATGATTCGGTGTGAGATTGACATATTAAACATATATCAGAAAAGAAATTATAGTCTTTCACACAATACAAATCTTGCATGCTTGTCAGTATTGCTTTCACTCTACTAGCGTGATGATCTCTAATATATTGATTGAAACGGGCGCGTTCCTCCTCTTCTGAATCACTATTAGATGTGATAGTTTTAAGTATTTTTGCTATTTCGCTATCAGATACAATCATGCCTATGTCATGAAGTAATCCAACTAATACAATAAGAGCTAAATGAAAATCGGAGTATTCGTGAATGTTAGGCTTAACAAATTCTGTCATATAATTTATGACACGGATAGAGTGGTAGAAATCATGAATGGAATAAGTTGAGGAACTTTTATGTATACTGGGCGAAATATATTCGCAAAATTTGTAAGTGTCATCTATAATCTTGACAAGGGTAAATTCATTCTTATCTATTAGATACTTGTAGATATTATTGTCTAAAAAATCCTGGACCATATTTAAAACCCCCTTATGACTTTTATAATTCTACCTCTAATACCTTTCAAATGTCTATGTTTTAAGCCTTTGCGCCATATTGAAACGATAATGTGCATGAAATAGTATAAAGATATATATGCAAAATAAATAAACCGAGGAGGCACTCCTCGGTTTATTTATTGATTTAATGTAAAACAAATGAGTTTTACTCCCCCACAAACTCCTCCAACTGATTCTCCGCGAAGTGCCAAGCACCGTAGAGGCAGAGTTTGTTGGTCTTTTCGAACTGTGTCTTGTTGTCATCATAGAGCTTCTGGGCAGCAAGGCTGGCGCCGCCGGTAGCGACTGCGAGGCCGACTGTACCAAATGTCTTAGTGAATTTGGTAGCGGCATCGTCCTCGGGTGCTGCTTCGAAGATCTTTCCTACTGCTTCTTCGTAGCTGTCGAGGAAGGCCTTGTAGCGGTCTGTATCCTTGATGTAGAGTGTTAATTGTTTTTTCGACTTCCTTTTGAGTCGATAACAATGCTAAGTATTTTGTTTCCTTTTGTTTTTGCAATTCTCTAAAATGATTCTAGAGTTTTAATAGCATTTTGTAGTGTGTTATTTAATATAGGAACGATTTCTTTCTTAAACAGCTCGCATTCTTTCGAGTCTATTGATTCGAATTTACTAAAGTTTTTATATAAGGGCATTATTTCATAAGTGTGGAAATAAGAGAAATTTATTTTTCCATCAAGAAGATCTGCTAGCATTATATTGTTTTTGTCATAGAGTTCAATTTCAGCGTTAAAGCTGCGCTTGTTGAGATCACGATTTGTTTTTATCAAAAGAAGATAAAATGATAAAAGTGAATACAGCATATCATTCCATGCTCCCCACAGTTTTTTGCTGGATTCTGAGTCATTCCCAGAAAACGGAACTAGATCTTTAACGGACACGTTTTTAAGTTTTATCGCCAGCAATGCAATATCTGATTTTTCGATCCGGTTGTCACATAAAGACTGAAATACACAGTAAGGCTTTATTGAGGTATCAATCATCCAGAATGAAAGCGGCATGTTACTTTTGGTGTTTTTTAAGTTTTGAAGTGACAAATAAGTATATTTAAAGAAATATTTACCATAAGTATCCCATACGAAGACATATGAGTTATACATCTTTTTATATACGAAGAAACAACCGTCACTATATATCGCGCTTTCTGTATCCTCTGGTATTGAAGCATTTATTTCTTCCGCAAGTGCAATGGGATTAATTGTTCCATGTATTTCAAAACAATAGCTATTATCACATGGGTGTTCTAGATCGAGATATTTGAATTTTAGATTTTTCTGAGTTAAAAACGCTTCAATATATTTTTCAACTTCTGAATCGATATGAAAAGCCTGGCGAGAAAGGGAGTAACCCCATACTAGTTCTCTTCTGCTAATATCTTTAACTGAATTCCAAAAATGATAATCACTGCGAATTCTTTTGCAAATAGCTGGATTGGTTTCTAGATTTGCAATAATATTATCCTTTGCTGAACTGCAATAATATTCTTTGTGCTTCTTGTTTTTAATGTATACTACGTTATCGTCACTTGTCTTACATATTCTCAGTTTGTCATATGCATCCAAGAAAATAGGGAAGTATTTATCCAAAACAGAAATATATTCATCCATCTTTTTCTTCAGTGTGTCAATAATATAGTAGTTTCCAATTGTTTTAGCCAATTGAGGAATATCTTTGAGAGCCTTTTGAATCATCATGGCATTCAAACCTAGATTGTCTGAACCACAATAAAAATGTGTATTAACAAAGCTTTCGTGATAGAGATTACGAATCGGGAATATAGAAAATCCATTGCTAGTATCCATATTTACTTCTTCATAAAAAACCATGCTATTGTTTGAGTCCAATACTTTTACATGTATTTCTTCAGCAGTAATTCCTTCTACATAAAAAGTTTTATTTCTGACTAGAAGGGGAATATCTATTTTCCTTTCTTTAACCATGTTTATCATCGTGAGGTCATAAAGCCCGAGTATTAAGTATCTTAACTGTTCAAGATATGCAATAACTGTGGCTTTGCTTAAGTCATCAACTATCAATTCGTTATAGCGAGAAATGCTTATATTCTTCAATTTTACGGAAAACTCAATGCAATCTGCACATTTGCCTGCTGTTACTGAAATCAAACCAGATAAATCATGGCCCCTGAAATCGCGAACATCAATTACTGACAGAAAGTCATCCATGCCTATTATCTTTTTAATGCATAAGACAAAACTATGGCTATCAGTTTTCTTGATTAATAGTCTTCTTCTGAAGAATTCAACTGCCTTTGCTTCTAAAGAAGATAGAGTCTTATCATCAATGAATTCCTTACATGTGAATAAAAAGAAGGCTGAATAATCCGTTTCCTTTTCTCCCGGATCGTCTTCAAAATTATACTTTTCTATTTTTTCATGCTTCAGCAGTGGATTTTTTGAGTCCATACTGATTATGCTTCGAGATACATGTTCACTTATATAACCCGATACAAACCTTAATAGTTCACCTGTACTTCTGGATACTGTTGTATCGCGATTTATAATTGAGATTACAACGAACTGATTATTTGAACATGTCACTTCCACTTCAAGTCCAAACAGCCTAACAAGTTCATTTTGAAGTATTTTGGGAAACGACTCGCTTATCTTTTCTGTAGTTTCGAATACAAAAATATTCTTGTCTCGATCTATTGAAAAGAACCAATCCACGATGCTGAATTTTGCAGCATTAAACTCATTAATAATTTCTAATATTTTTTGTGCATGAACTAATCCCTTTAAATAATCAGTTTCATTCTGCTTAAACCAGACACTTGTATTGACTGAGTCTTCAGAATTTTTATCAAAAGAGGTATAGTCTATTTTATATTCTCTATTGAGCAAGCATTTACCGTATTCTACTTTTTCATCCAAGTCAGCAAGCACATCAGATACACCAAATAAAAAAGGATTAACGGCAGCATTCTCTTTTGAGATCGCACTATTGTTAATTGCGTTTTTTTGTTGCGATTTGTTATCTAAGTTAGCATTTGCAGAAAAAGGGTTTGGCTTTTCTTCAATCATTCTAACGCGTGGCCATATCTTGACTTTTAGCTTTTTGGCAGCATCAAGAGCTTTAGGTGTAAAATCAACATTTGTAATTACCATAGCCACATCACAATCATAATACTGCTTTCCAGCATTGGCTTGTTGAATGGCGTCATTACCGACAGATCCTTCGGTTCTGTATTTGCATTGTACAGCGATTCTTATTCCGTCTTTTTCGGCAATAATATCTGCGCCCTGATCACCTGAAGCAACCGTAGTTCTAGTTGAGTATCCTTTCCCTTGAAGATATCTGCAACAGAATTCTTCATATTTGATGCCATCATCGCGCATACTATTTATTTCCTCCAAGATACTGTTCTTTGAACAATAAACTCAATTAATAACATGGTGCCATTTACACAGTAAACACCCTATAATTTCACTCCCCCACAAACTCCTCCAGCTGATTCTCCGCAAAGTGCCATGCACCGAACAAGCACAGCTTAGTAGTCTTCTCAGCCAGCATCTTGTTGTCATCATAGAGCTTCTGTGCAGCCAAGCTTGCACCGCCGGTAGCAACGGCTAAACCAACTGTACCGAATGTCTTGGTGAATTTGGTTGCGGCATCGTCAACGGGGGCAGCTTCGAAGAGCGAACCTACAGCTTCCTCATAACTGTCCAGGAACGCCTTATAGCGCGCGTTGTCCTTGATGTACATCGTGTCAGTCGTGATCAAGGCATAGCGTGAATTGAGGCCGTAGCAGATGCCCCAGCGTTCGTATTTGATGTCGATGAAGCAGCCCAAGGACGTAGTGTCCTTGATGTCGCCGACGAAGAGCATCTTGGTGTGAATGGGACCGGTCTTGCGTTTGACGTCCCAGGTCTTTTCTTCCCAGGCTTCAATCTCGTTCTCGGCAATGTTGCCGGAAGCGACCAGGATCTTAACTACGTCATCTAATGTCGGTTTGTCTTTGCATACAAGGATCAGTTTGGTGTCTGACATTTGGTACTCCTTTTGCGACGGGCTTCGGTTTTAAGCGGGACCGAAGTTGCTTTCTATCGATCACGCAATGTCGTGGATTCTTGCGATAAGCGTCTGAACTTCCTTCTGGACCTTTTCGAGCTTGACGCACATCTCGGAGCGGTCGGC
>JAEEGL010247352.1_pt1 | contig 11524 bp, 4 predicted proteins | sample 9134231 | NCBI WGS metagenome assembly JAEEGL01 (sample SAMN16246548, study PRJNA631951) | gut metagenome | biome: gut microbiome; feature: rumen; material: fiber-attached | host: Bos | place: Iran: Karaj | collected 2018-10 | reverse complement strand
GCGTTCGCCGGCTGTGCGCATTTGGAAAGGGTGAAGGTGCCGAAAGAAGCGGAGATAGGCGCCGCGGCTTTCTCCGAATGTTCCGCTCTTGCGGGCAAGGACGGATTTGTCACCGTCAACGGAACGGTACACGGTTATTGCGGAGACGAAAAAGAAGTCGCAGTTCCCGAAGGCGTTACCGCGGTATACGGCGGGGTCTTTTCCGGAAAGAAGGTCACGTCCGTCAAGCTGCCGTCTTCTCTGACGGTGCTCGGATCGGCGTTCAGTAAATGCGCGTTTCTCCGTGAGATCGATATCCCCGACGGGATCCGGGTTATTCCCGAATATGCGTTTTGCGGCTGTCAGGCACTTGAAAAGGTCAGCCTGCCGGACTCGCTCGTCGAAATAGGATATTCCGCTTTCGCGGGGTGTAAAAAGCTGACGGGTATAAACATCCCGCGCAGCGTACGGACGATCGGTGCGGCGGCATTCGCAAGCTGCGCCTCCCTTGTAAGCGCCGCCGTTCCCGATGGCGTGGCCGTAATATTCGCCAGGACCTTTAAAGAATGTTCCTCACTTGAGGATATCTCCCTTCCCGACAGCATAACGGCCATCGGAGACGAAGCGTTCGATTGCTGTTCGAGTCTGAAAAACGTCACCCTCCCCTCAAAACTCCGCAAGATCTGCCGGGAAGCGTTTGCAAACTGTTCTTCTCTCGAAGAGGTCGCGGTACCGGGCACCGTCGATATCATCGGAGACGAAGCGTTCGGATCCTGTAAAAGCCTGAAAAGTATAAGAGGCGATCTGTCCCGAGCCAAAATAAGCCCAAACGCGTTTGAAGGGTGCGTATCCCTATCCGACCGGAACGGGATGACCGTCGTTTCGGGCGTTCTACTGAAGTATTCCGGGTCCGGCGTAAAAGCGACCGTTCCCGAAGGCGTCACGGAACTGGCTCCGGAAGTGTTCCGTGAAGGAGAACTTTACAAGGTCTTCAAGAAGTGGAGCAGCCTGAAGTCGGTCATACTTCCCGACGGCCTCAAAACGATCGGAAGATCCGCGTTTTGCGGATGTGACAAACTGACCGGGATCGATCTTCCCGACAGCGTGACCTCGATCGGCGAGAGCGCATTCGAAGGATGCGAATCGCTGTCGAAAATGGTGCTGCCCGCCACGGTCGCGGAGATCGGCAGAAGTGCGCTGGCATACTGCAAAAAGCTCCAGGCTCTCGTGATCCGCGGACCGGTCGCGGGGATCGGACCGTCGGTCCTGGAAGGCTGTTCCGAACTGAGCTCGATCGAACTCGACGGGGACAGCGACCTGTACTCCGTAAGGGACGGCGTCCTTTACAACAAGGAGGGAGACACGCTGATCTACGCGCCGGGCGGGCTGAAACTCCGGTCGTTCACCGTTCCCGAAAACGTGAAAACGATCGGACCTCGCGCTTTCAGCGATTGCGATAAACTCGTCAAGGTCGTTATTCCGGAAACCGTCGAAAACGTCGGAAGCGAAGCTTTCAAAAGAGACGCCTGGCCACGCAAGCAGTTTTCGTCCATCACCGTATCGCCGCGCGCGGGTTCCGGGACCGTCGGGAACGACGTTTTCGGTATCGCCGACAGGTACTGCTCCTCTCCTCTCTGCTTCCCCGAGTTGCCTCTGACGTTCGTCAAAGAGAAAACGACTCAGACTCTCCTTGCTCTGGGATATTGCCTGCATCCGGAAAAATACAAAGGCGAATACGCGGAAATATATCGCAAATATGCGGAGTCTCATCAAAAATCCATCGTAAACAAAGCGTATGCGATAGGAGTGAGAACCGCGGAAAAATTCTATTCTTCCGCATCTGCAGACGGCAAAGAGGAAAAGAAGGGATACTCCCCCGACCTCTCCCTGAAAAATCCGAGCGAACTGCGGAAGGTCGAGATCCTGGAAGAGGCCGCGTGTTTCGGAACGGTCGAAGATATCAGAGCCGTCTGTGAAAAATACAAAACGTTCGAACTTCAGGCGCGCGCGCTGGGAATCGCGTGCAGATACCGCGGGCTCGATCACGTGAAGGAACTCGCTGCCCACGGAGCAACTTTCAAATATAAAGCCGACGCCCAAATAAGAAGGAAATACTCCGTCGATCATGCAACGGTCTCCTCAGTCTACGGCACCGAATACTATCTGATGCTCGTCCCGTCTCATTTGGAGATCAACGATCCGGAAGCGTATCTTTATACGGCCATGAACGGGATCCCGAGAATGAGGATCCCGAAAGAACTCGAAAAGAACGTCCTTCCGCTGAAAGAGCGGATCGGTATCGCAAAATACCTGTCGGAGAATGAAGAACTCGGCGCGTCGCTCGACGATATGCTCTTCTGGGCGCTCTCGTTCGGGGAAACGGAGTTTGCGGACGGGCTTATCGAAATGGGCGCCGATCTTTCAAAAACACCTCCGAAGTTTTACGGATACCGGAAAGCAGGCTACACCTATCTTGAAACGGTCACGACCGGGGACGCATCGGTTTACCGTGGGGACTTCGTATACAGAATGACGGGCCTTCCTGCGAAAAAAGTGCTGCCCGTCCTCGAACGGTTCCACACGCTTGCCGCCCGCGCCGGGGTGAAGATAGTTATCAACCAGAAGATGTTCGACGAGATCGATTGGACCGACGCGGCGCTCGCATTCACTCTGAAAAACGCAGACTGCACAAGGATCAACCAGAAGAAGGCGATCGAGAGGGCGGTGGATGAAAATCACGTCTCATCGCTTGAGGTGATGGCGGACGCGGGTTGGCTCGACAGACCCGCGGCAAGGGAAAACGCGATCGCGATCGCCCGCGACAAAGGAAGAACGGAAGCGCTCGCATGGCTGCTCGATTTCAAGAACCGCACCGTCGACGTCGCCGCCGAGGAGAAGAATGAACAGGCGAAAATGATGCGTTCGCTATCCGAAGATCCGAATTCCGTCACTGCGCTGAAAAGGATCTGGAGTTATAAAAAACTCGATAACGGTACTCTTGTGCTCACGAGTTACAAGGGTACGGAGACGGAAATACAAGTCCCCTCCGTCATTGGGAAATCGAAAGTCACCGTCATCGGGGAATCTTCTTTTGCCGCAAGAAATTGGGGAGCGGAAAGCAGATACCGTGAAGCGAGAAAAAAGATAGTCTCCGTCACCGTCCCCGAGGGGGTAAGAAAGATCGAAGAATCGGCGTTCTACTCTTGCGAATCCCTAACCGAAGTGAAACTGCCCGCTTCTCTTAAAAAGATCGGGCACTGCGCTTTTGAAAACTGCGTCAACCTCAAAAGCGTATCGCTTCCGGGAACGTCCGTTGATATTGAAGGCGACGCCTTCTCAAGCTGCAGATCGCTATGTGACGAAAACGGCTTTTCCGTGATCAACGGTATGCTTCTCGGCTATTACGGGAATGATAAGTCCCTGCGGATCCCCGAAGGAGTGAAGACCCTGATCTCTCTGCGCTCCTCCAGATTCGGAAGTACCGGGGCGGAATCGTTCGTGAACGAGGTCATTCTGCCCGAGGGAGCAGAGGTCATCGGAAAATCCGCTTTTGCAAAATTCAACCGGCTCCGGAGCATCTCGATACCGTCAAGCGTCAGGAAGATCAAAGAAAACGCGTTTTCCTATTCGGGAATCAAAGAAGCGAAACTGGCGGAAGGGCTCGAAATGATCGGGAAAAGTGCGTTCTACGGGACGCCCCTTGAGACCGTGAGAATACCGAAAAGCGTAAAGAGTATCGGAGATCAGGCGTTTTACGGATGCAGCATACTCAAAGATATTTATATCCCGTCCGAGGTGGAACATATAGGGGAAGAATTACTCGGATTATACGATTCGGATCGCTGGGGTCACAAGCCGATCGGGGTCTACGTTCACACACCGTCCGGCTCAGCCGCGGAAGAGTACATGAAGCATTACGGCGGGGTGCTCGTCGTGAACGACTATGAATAAAGAACGCCGGAGGCGCGTCAGCCGCGTCTCCGGCGTTCTTTTTTTATCAGGGGATATTTTTGAAGACCTCGGCCAGGACCCGGATGCTGTCTATATCCTTTACCTTGTCCCCGTCTTTCAGTTTGTCGTATTCGACGAGGCACGGGTGGAGTTTTCTGACCGGGTCTTTCTTTCCGGCTTCGTTAGCACCGTACTCCCAGTGATACAGATAATGGAACCTGCACCAGCGGATGTGCTCGAGTTCTCCCGCCGCCGCGTTGGGCTCAACGCAGCTTTCCGGAGAGATGATACGGCGTATTCGGTGATAGTCGACGGCGGCGATATTGGAGTGGCGTGTGAAGCCGTCGAGCTCCTCCCACTCTTTTTCGATCGCCTCGGGCGAGCCGCTCTGATCGGCGGCGCCGTATTTGCAGGCGTAACTGTAGTTCAGTCTTTTCGCGGCGTCGTATACGTCCGAAGACGTGATATTCGCGAGCGTCATCACGTCGGCCTCGTTTCCGAAAGCGCGCAGAGCGCTCCAGCCGACGAGCCTGACGAACTCTTCGTCCGTCACCCGGCAGTCGACCTCGACCGGCGAGTTCTTGCTGAACTCTTTCAGTTCGGCGAGTTCCTCAGCGGTCGGGGACTGCGTGAAAACGACGCGGTCCGCGTCACGGAGCAGATCGGGACTTCCGCGCCACGGCTCGTCGTGGAAGACGATGCCGTCGCCCGTCATGAATTTCAGATCGGAATGAACGGATCTGAAAAGCGGAAGTTTGCCGAAAACGTGGTAGGTCACCTTCTGTTCGCGGTCGAAAACGTTGTTCAGCACCGCGTTTACGAGCAGTTTTTCGCAAAGCTTATCGGATCCGACCAGCACGACCGTCAATTCGGGCGGCGTGCCCTTCGTAACGGGAAGCGGATGAGAGATCCAGTAGTCCCGGGCGATCATCTCCGTCGGGTTGAAAATGCGGAAAGCGTCGCTGTCGCACCGGAACATATCGACGCTGTCGGAGAAGATGAGAACGGTCCTGCCCTTCAGTTTCTTTTCGTTGCGGCGGAAAAACGCAAAGCTCTCCCGCTCGTCTCTGAAATCGATGAGACACGGCCTGCGGGATCTGCGGACGCCTCCGCTCTCGTCGACCGTGTGACGCAGCGTGCCCTTCAGCGTTTCGATACGCGGCGAGTCGCCGCAAAGGCGGACCGTATCCGGGAACAGCAGCGTGAGACGGTCGCGGAGCCGTTTCCACGCCGCGCCTATCGCGGCCAGAAAGCCGCCTGCAAGAGCGGCGGGAGCCGTCCATCTCGCGATTATTATCAGCAAATTGACGTTATCGTTTACCGGATTGACGGCGTACAGAACGAAAGAGGCGTACGTCGAATCGGACAGCGAAAGCCCGGAGTACAGATAACCTGCCGTACCGATGATGAACGGCAGAACGAAAAGTATCCCAAACAGCAGTTTTTTCGGTTTCATATGTTTCCCCTCCCGTTCATTTGACGCGGACGCCGACCTGCGTGAAGCGCGGGCGTATCCTGCTTGCAAAGTATTTTCCGTATGAAGGAGCGCTCTCGAATTCCAGCCACATCTGAAGCGGGAAATGGTAGTACTGCCAGACCGCTCCTCCGTTGAACTCGACCTCAAGAGTTTCCGTCGCCTCGTCGTATCCTATGCTCCTGATCTGAGACGATTCAACAGGTCTTCTTTCCATTCGTATTCTCCCTTCCGATCTTACCGGACGATACCGGATCATTTATCAATTTCAATGCGGGTAAGCTGGAACGCCCCGACTCCTACCGTGACCGAGTCTCCGAGTCCGTTCGCTTCCTCAAGTTCCGAGCAGTCCCAGAACGCCCTGTCGCCGATCTCGGCGACGCTGTCCGGGAAGCTGACCGAGCGCAGATTGTTGCAGCGAGCGAAAGCGTAGGGACAGATGAACTCCGTGCCCTCTTCCACTTTGTACTCCGCCGCGCCTTCCGCCGGAGCGTTTGCCGGCCGACGGAAAGAGTAATCGAACGCCTTTATAAGCGCGCGCTTCCCGTCCCTTATCCCGTAAAGGGCGCTTCCGTCCGTGCGAAACACGCGGCTCCCGATCGGGATATGGATCGTCTGGCGCGTTTCGCCCTGATACGTCGCGAAAAGCGAGAAGGCGTTGTCGCCCAGTTCGTTCAGCGAGGACGGCAGGAAGATCTCTCTCAGCGGGCAGAACGCGAATGCCTGCTCGCCTATCTGCTCAAGCCCTTCCGGGATGACCGCTTCCTCAAGACGCCTGCACGAAGCGTACGCCTGCTCGCCGATCTTTCTGAGCGACGGAGGGAATTCGACACGCGTGAGAGCCGTCTCCTCGAAAGCGTGTTCTCCGATCTCGACGAGCGTGGACGGCAGGGTGACGGATTCGAGAAGCCTGCTCGCTGCGAAGGCGTGCGGCGCGATCCGTTCGACTCCTTCCGGGACCTCGACCGAGCGAGGATCGCCCAGTTCGGCAAACAGCGTTTTCCCGTCCGCGGAGAGGACCGCCGTCCCGATCGCGGAAAGGAAGGCGTTTTCGGGAGCGACCGTGACCTCGCGAATCGCCTTTCCGCGGATCTGCGCTCCGGTCACCGGGTCGACCTCGCCTTTGTAGAAGGCGTCGCCTGCAAGAGCTTCAAGACCCTTCCCTATATACAGCCGCTCTATCGGGTTGTCGCGGAACTGTCCGCGCTTGATCTCCGTCATCGCGTCCGGTATATTGATCTCCTTCAGATTCCGGCACTCTCCGAACGTCGTGGAAGTGAACCTCGAAAGGCTCTCCGGAAGATGGACTGACTCGAGCGCCGTACATCCGCGGAACGCCTCGGTCCCCACGGAAGAGATCCCGTCCTCGATATGGACGTGCTTAAGCCTTGTCAGACCTGCAAACGCGCCCTTCTCGACGGACGTCACAGGGTGGCCGGAAATAATATCCGGGACGTATATCTCCTCTTCGTCCCCTTTGAAGCCGGTGATGATCACCGTGTTCTTTTTGCCGGGGACCGTTTCAAACAGATCGGGGTCGGTAGACCCGCCGCCCGCGGGGACCTCCCACGGACAGCCGTCAAAGGCGCCGCCGTAGATATTCGCACGCTTGTTTGCGATCTTTACGTCAGAGAGAGCGAAACATCCGAGAAACGCCTCCTCGCGGACGACGCGGGTCGACGGAGGCATCGAAACGCGGGTCAGCGAAACGCAGTCGGAAAACGCCCTCCTTCCCACCTCCTCGAATCCGTCCGGGAATTCGACCGAACGAAGCGAGGAGCACCCTGAAAAAGCGCCTTCACAGACCGTACGGAGGCCGGAGCCGAACCTGATCTCACAGAGATCGGTCTGATCGGCGAACGCTTCTGCCCGAATAAAATCCAAACCGTCGGGCAGCTCGACTGTCAGCCCGCATTCGTCCACGCGCGAGACGTAGATCTCGCCCGCTTTGTTCACCCGCAGGACGATCCCGTCGGTCTTATCGCGCAGATCCGATATTCCGCTCTCGTCAAGCCCGAGACGGACGGCAAGCGCCTCCAAAGCCCTTTCATGGAGAATTCCGTAACTCTCCACTTCGTCTTTTTCCGATTTCCGAAGGATCCCTATCTGGGTCAGGTAATCGTTGAGCGTGCATCCGAATCGCTCGTAAGCGCTGTTGGATATGGTCTTGAGCGAAGAGCTGAGTTCCGGAAGGTCCCTGATGATCTGACTCACTCTCTCAGGCTTTTCCGCTCCGGGAGCACAGTACCTTTCGCGCAGGGCGCCGATTATCTTTTCGTGGTCGATCGCCTTACGCCCGACGGCATCGGAATACGAATACTCGATCCCGTACGCCCCGAGAAATTCAGACGAGCTATGATATCCAAGCCATTGGGAAAGGGCGATAACGCTGCGGGCGAGTTTCGGATCTTTGGCCGTCAGACTTTCAAATATCCGTCCCGACGGATACTTGCTCTTAAGCGACGCTAATACGGAGTCGATCTTTTTGCGGATGATATCGGGTTCGCTGCCGGGTTCATAGCGAAATCCCGCCCTCTTTTCGACCGCTTCCGCGGCCGATACTTTTTTAAAGCCGTACGCTCTGAGCAGATCGTCGACGGAACCGAATTCGGTCTGCGCGCATAGCGCGGGAAGGTCTTTCGACAGTTGGCGATCCATACCGTCAAGAGCGAAAACGTTTTTGTCGGGATAGTACTCTTCAAGTTTTTTGAACAACCCCTCCGCGCGCGCGGCGATCTTCGGATCGGCGATCCCGTAAAAACGCTTCATTCCCGGATCTTCAAGGAGCTTGTCGACCAGTTCCTCGTCCGAGTCCATGCGCCATCTTTCGATATTCTGAGTACGCGTCATTCGCATCGCGATCCCGGAAGGAAGAGCTATATCGTTGAGATAGACCAGCGTCAGCGGCTTGTTAACGTCGCGCGCGTAGTTGAGCTCGTCCGTTTCGTCAAGATCGTCGAGATACCGGCCGCTCATAAAAGCGATAAAATAGTCGCAAGCGAGGATCTTCTCCGCTATCGTTTCGTCGCGTTCAAAGCCCGGAGCGACGCCCTCGCTGAGCCAGAATCTGACGCCTCTGTAGTCAAGGAGCCGAACGGCCTCTTTGACGAGGTCGCGGTCCGCCGGCGAGTAGCTCAGAAAGACGAACGGCGCTTCGCCGTTATATATTGAAAATCTCACGTCAGCCACCGTTCTTCACCGCCTTTGCGTCCGCCATTCCGTCCATTTCCGCGAGCTTGCGGTAAAAGTCCTCCGGTTCGGTTTTATGAAGAAACAGCGCCTGAAGTCTGTTATACCGCATCTGCATACCCGGAGTAAGGGTGAGATCCTCGAGATAAACGAGGGCCATACAGCGGCGCGTGTTTCTCGCCATACTCAGCTCGTCGCGGCAGTTCGTCGACTCCAGGTATTCCTTTGAAAGAAAACCGATAAAGCACCGGCAGCCCTTCAGTCTGTCCGCGATGCTGTTGTCCCACGCCTCTCCGGGCATGATCCCCTCGTCATACCAGACGCGGTACCCGCGCCGGACGAGTTCGTCGACTACGGCGAGAACGCGGTCGGAATTCTTATGCGCGTACGATATGAAAACGTACGGCTCGTCCCCCGCGTACGCGGGCAGGACTTTTCTGCCTTCCGTCATATATCAGTCCTCCTGTTTACCATTCCAGCGTGAATTCCGCCATCGGATCGAGATCCGGGAAGTTCACGTTTTTGTATTCGAGCAGGGCGGCTAGGACGTTCGTCGCGTTCGCCTCCTGCGCCGCAGCTATGAACTCCGTGACCTGCGCGAGGGTGAAACCGGGCATCAGATCCATGACGGTGATATCGTCTTTCTTCACGCGGTCGGAAACGGTGAGACTGTCCAATATCGCCACAATGTGGTTGACTTGCCGGTTGAAACGCTTGAACGTAAAAACACCAAGCGTGTATGTTTCTTCGGCTGCACCCTCCCAGCCCAGTCGCCAGGTCGACGGTTCATATTCCAACTGACAGTCGACAAGGTCGAATCCGAAGTTTTCCGAATATGCATATAATCCGTAGGAATGGATGCCGTGCTTATCCTTTCCGTTAAGCTGATACAATCCAAGGACACATCCGCGATAGCGATCCTCTTTTACCTCTTCCGCTTTCCGTACCGGCTCCCACACCTGAGCGAAAGGCTGTTTCAGCCCGCGCGAGGTAAAGTACTTTTGCCACGCTTCCGTATCCTCAGCGGTCATCTCCATCGGGTGGGCGACTTTGACGGGATCGTCCGTCAGCGTATACGGCTTCCCCGCGCCGTCGACCGCGCCGGAGCAGGTCAGAGTGAACGTCTTCTTTTTCTGAGCCCACACGACGAGGCTCGCCGCCTCGCGCAAAAGCGGATTATGAAGATATGCGTCCTGCCAGTCGGCGACGGGTCGTGTTCTGCCTGAGAGGAAATCCTCGAAGAGCGCTTTGCCGCGCGCTTTCAGGATCTTCTTTACGGATTTCTTCATCTCTGAGAAATCCTTGTTCGCCGCCTCGTATTTTTCGGCGTCCGCGCCCTTTTTCGGCAGCGACTTCGCGGTTTTGCCGTCCGGCAGCTCGAAGATAAAACTCATATCCTTCTGCAGCCGCGCCGTCACGGTCCCGCACCCGAGGTCGTATGCCTTGCCGCCATGTTCGTCGAGTCCGACGTCGGACAGAGCGCTGTCCCGCAGCGCGTCCTCGGTCACTCCCCGGATCGCCGCATATTGATCCAGCTCGTGATACTTCTCCGCAAACAGTATAGCGGCTTTGGTATCGCTGTACATACATGCTTTTCGGAACGTCAAAAGCGGCGGCGCATTATTGCCGGAAACGGAAGAACGCCATTTCGGCGCTCGCCTCGTCAGTTCCGCCATTGTTTCTTCGTCTGCGTAACGGCAGATCGGATAGGCCAGAAACATCTTTTTGCTTCGGCCGGTCAGACCGAGATTCTCGTCCGCCAGTTTCAGCAGCGCCTCCTGGAAGCTCTTCCGGTCCAGCATGGCGGCGATCTCCTCCGCCTCCGGACATAGTCCGGGTTTATTGAAAGAGGGATACACGTCGGGCTGTTCCCAGGTCCGATTCGCTGCCATCATTTCATGGGCTGTCAGCAGCCAGGACGTCACGACCGGGGCGGCGGTTGCGCCGTCCGCAGTCTTCAAATCCGGCAGATCCCTGAACGTAATGCCGTAATACCCCCTCAGTCTGGCTTCCTGATCTTTAACGTTCATCTTGACATCGGTCAGCAGCTCCATTACACGCCGCTCCATCGGCGAGAGAGAGGCGTCGATCTCCACCGTTCTCCCCATCTTCTCCATCAAAGCCACCTGCGACTCAACGGTCTTTACCGCTTTAGCTCCGGCTTTGCATTGTTTCAGTTTTTCATACAGGTTTTTGAGCAGTTCGACCGGCAAAGTCTCATAGAACATCGTCATATAAGCAACCGCGGCGGTACAGTCCTTCGTCCCGGGGTTCGCGCCATCCAGCCGATTCATAATGACCTCACCCAGCGGCTCGAGTTCTTCCGTTTCGATACATTTCTTGTAGCCCGGCTCCAGCGTCTTGCCCTGCCGCGTCAGGAAGATCTCCGCGCGCAGCGCCGGTTCGAGTTTTTTCCATGTTTTCTTTTCCAACACATACTGCTTCAGCGCACCGTCCGCCATGTGGGGATACAACGCACCTATCTGCGAGACAAGTCCCGTCGGCAATGAACAATAATATCCAAAAACATCTTTGGTGAGCTTGGCTTTGCTTCCTGCCATACTAATGCTTTTCAGTTTCACGCAATCGGAGAACGCCCAATTGCCTATCTCCGTCACGCTGTCCGGGATCGTGACGCTCTTGAGTTTTTGGCAGCCGAGGAAAGCACCCTCGCCTATCTTCGTCACGCCGCCCGGAATCGTAACGCCAGTAAGGCTTGTACATCCGAAGAAAGCCCACTCGCCTATCTTTGTCACGCCGTCCGCGATCGTGACGTTCGTGAGACCTGAGCATCTTTCGAAAGCACACTCGCCTATCTTCGTCACGCCGTCCGCGATCGTGACGTTCGTGAGACCCGGGCAGCCTTCGAAAGCACGCTTGCCTATCTTCGTCACGCCGCCCGGAATCGTAACGCCAGTAAGGCTTGTACAT